>Ga0208644_1001405_pt1 | contig 20138 bp, 10 predicted proteins | sample VirMetDEL_Nov_18_FD_184517 | JGI IMG/M metagenome (GOLD analysis project Ga0208644, IMG submission 184517) | Aqueous microbial communities from the Delaware River and Bay under freshwater to marine salinity gradient to study organic matter... | ecosystem: Environmental > Aquatic > Marine >...
GGCATCAACAGATATTCCTAGTGGATTTACAAGGAGTTATGAAAGAATTGATGAACCTACTCCATGTGGATTTGGTGATAGCACTTTTTGTGTTTGCACATGGAAGAGGATCTAGGAATGGCTAGTAATGTTAATATTAAAATTGCTGATGTAAAAAAAGATATTGATAATACATATGTGAAAAATCTTAGAAAAAATATATCGAAAATACAAAGAGTATTAGATCAAAAAATAGAACAAATAGTTTCAAAGAGATTGATTTCTGGTTTGCCTAGTATCCAAGGTAACGATTTAGCAGAAATCGGTGTTCCAGATATTAATAGTAGATTAGTATCTATAGCACAAACAATTGCTCAAAATATTAGAGTGAAGATATCTGGTACAAAACAGATCTCTGTAAGTGTTATTATTTTAGAAGAAGACTATTCTAGCGTTTTATCTTTACCTGAAGCGGTATATACCTATACAAGCTCAAAAGGTAATGGAATATTAGAGTGGTTAAAATGGATTTTACTGGGTGGAAGTGGAACCATTATTGGAGGTTTTGATTTCTCACCATTGCCAAGTCCTTTTTCTAGAACTGGTGGTGGTTTAATGGTTGTCGGTGGTGGTTGGAGTATTCCTCCAAGTTTATCAGGAACAGCGACTAACAATATCTTTACAAAAGCATTAGAAAATATAGAGAAAGACATACAAGATTTAATTAATCAAGAGTTAAAAAGGATACTTAAATGAGTTGTGATTTAAATAAAAAATTTATAAAGGTTGCTCATGTAGGTGAAAATCTACTTATCAATCAAATGGAAAGTACACTTAAAACCTATCTTGATTGGGGTCTATTAAGTGTCGGTGGATGGACAAATATTACAACTCCTACATCCGGTACATATGGTGGCACTTTTGATACATTAAGATTAGTGTCTGATCCTGCTTATACAGATGGACAAGTATGGGAATCTGCAAGAAAAGATTGGGTTTGGGAAACTGGTATGAATTATTCTGGTGCTCTATCTGATGGTACTGCTACAGGAGTAGAACCAATTACTATTACTGGAGTATCTGTTGGTGGAACTACTTATGGAACTGGAGATGCCACTTATGGTCATCATTATAATTATCCATTAGGAAGAGTTGTTTTTGATACAGCGGTTAGTACTTCATCTACTGTCAAAGCAGAATATAGCTATAGAAATGTTCAGGTGTATATTGCTGATCAAGCACCATGGTGGGATGAATTTCAACAAAACTCTTTAAGAGTAGATGATCCTACTTATTCTGTTGCTGGTTCCGGTAATTGGTCTATTTTATCAAATAATAGAGTCCAGTTGCCTGCTATTATTGTTGAAGCAGTTCCTAGAAGAACATTCACTCCATATCAAATGGGTGATACTTCACAATTTGTTTATCAGGATGTTTTATTTCATATCATTGCAGATACAAGATGGTGGAGAAATAACTTAGTAGATATTATCTCTTTTCAAAAAGACACAACCATCATGATGTACGATAATAATACAGTGGCACAAAGCGGTGCATATCCTTTAGATTATAGGGGTATGCTAGTCGATAGTTCAAAAACATATCCTTGCCTAGCAAATGATTATCCATATAAATCTATGAGATTATTTAATGCTATTGTAACTGAAATGAATACTATAAACTCTAGACTTTATCAGGGTACAATTAGGGCGACTTTTGAGCTATTCAATTAATAATGGTGTATATTTTCATGATACAACCTTTTTTGTTTACTAAATTAGGAGAGTTTTAATGGCTAATAGAATATTCTATGCGACTCAGCAAGTTGCTATTGGTTTGAAAGACACTGGAACTTGGCAAGTTCTAAAAGGTGTTCAATCAGTATCAATGACAACTACTTTTAACTTAGAGCAAGCATTCCAGCTTGGTCAGTTAGAAATTTATGAAAATATTGAAGGTGTTCCTTCTGTAGAGATGACTATTAATCGTCTTCTTGATGGAACAGCTTTAGCATACGTTTTAGCCTCTGCTACTAGCAATGCCGATGCATATAGCAGGGCAGATGATATTAACTTAGCGTCTACTAATGAATTTTTAGTTAGACTTGGTATTTGGGATGAAGCTACAACTTCCAGTGCTACTGGTAATCCAGCAAATCAAGTTACTGTAAGTGGTGCTTTCATTTCTAGTGTTAATTATTCTCTTGGAGTAGATGGTAACTTTACTGAAGAACTTAGCATTACTGCTACAGATAAAGCATGGTATGGTGACTGCGATGCTGCTACAGGATGGGCAGATGACTATACTGTTGGTGCATTTTCTACTGATCTTACACCAGAATTTGCTGGTGGTGTTCAAAGAAGAGAATATTTTGATACCGGATCAACTATTCCTACCATTATTCCTGAAGGTAGAAATAGACTTCAGTCAGTCACAATTTCTGCTGACTTTGGTAGAGAAGACTTATTTGAACTTGGTAAGAAAGGTCCATTTGCTAAAGTTGCTACATTCCCACTTGAAGTTACTTGCTCTATTGAAGTTATTTCTTCTGGTGGTGATTTAGTTAGTGCTGCTGCTGAAGGTTGTGCAACTGGTCTTACTCAGTGTGATGTTAATAATAACTTGTCAGATGAGACTATTATTATTAAGACCTGTGATGGCACACAAATTGATCTTGGAAATAAAAATAAACTTTCTTCCGTATCATATGGAGGAGGTGACGCTGGTGGTGGTAATGTAACACAAACTTATGACTTTGTTACTTACAATAAGCTTTCTGTTTCTGGAACTGGAACAGTTAACTTCGCCTAAGATTTAAGACTAATTATGGGGGTTATGATGACGATAACCCCCTTTTTTAGTCAGTAACAAGCGATAGCCCTGACAAGCAATATCACCCAATAGTGGGCGAGTAAGTTACTGACATTTTTATAGGATTTTTTAGGATATGGAATATACAGAGATAGAGCATAAGTTATATGAAATCTTAGATGGCAAATACTATATTATCTATAATAATCAAGAGTATGTATCTGTTCCGAACACCATCTCAGAAAAAAATAGAGCAGGAATTCTTTACAATCAAGTACTTGAAGATATCAAATATGATTCGATGATCACATGGGATCAGGCAAAAATCATTTCTGAAAGATTAGGTTTCTGGACTTCTAAAGATGAAGAGTCTTTAAAATATCTAAATGATATGCTTGACAATTTGAAATTAGAATTGTTTTTAAATCATACAGATCCCACTAGGGTAAAGAAGTTAAAAAAGCAACTTAAAAGTCTTAAACATGGAATCAATAAATCAAATGATAATAAATATTCTATGTATGCACATACAAAAGAACATTATGCTTCTGTGGTTAAAAGAGACTTCTTAATTGGATTATCCATTAGAGATAAAAACAATCAAGTTGTTATGTTACCAGAAGATTTTTGGTTTTATAATAACCCTATGATTGAGATATTTAGTAATAGAATTATGAGTCAGAACATTTCTGTTGATCATGTAAGAGAGATTGCAAGATCAGAACCTTGGAGAAGTATGTGGCTTGCTCAAAAGTCTACAGTCTTTCAAAACAGTGCTTTTGAATGGACTGATAATCAAAGACTATTAGTATCTTTTTCTAGGATGTACGATAATGTCTATGAGAGTGCTGAATGTCCTTCTGATAGTGTTATTAAAGATGATGATATGTTAGATGGATGGTTTTTGAAACAAAAGAAAGAAAGAGAAGAACGACAAAAAGAAAAGTCCTTAGAAGATAAATTTGGTAAATTTAAACAAAAGGATGGTCAAGAGTTATTTATCATGGCAGGAAAAAATGATGTTCAAGATGTATATAATATGAATGATATGAAGTCTAGAAATATTATTAAATCTAGGAACAAACAAATTGATGAACATAAGGAGGTTAAACACGCACATCTTAAAGACGTACAAATGGATTTACATATGCAGGCTACTCAAGAATTGAGAGAGAACATGAGGAATAGACGATGAACGATGAACAATATAAAGAAAACTCTAAAAAGAGACTTCTTAACAATATAAAAAAGAAGTTTGATACTACTATAATAGGTAGTCTTGCTGCTTTTGAGGAAGAGTTTGGATATCTATGGGGGCATGGAAAGCATTATTCTGAACTAACCGATCAGGAATTAGAGTTTAGGGATATGTGGAACGATGTTAGGTCAAAGATTTTAGATAATGGGAATTTCAATTTGAGGAGTGCCCAATCAGAGATATCTCAGTATACATTAAGTTGGAATAGGTATGTTACAAAATTTAATTTCAGGAAACCGGGAGATTTGGAATGAAAGAAAAAAGAATATTTAAGGCAGAGATTAAAGTTGGTGAAAAAGATGGTGAACCAATTTACGAGGAAAAGGAATTTGCTGTTATCAGACCAAGTGTACAAATACAAAGTGAGGCAAATAAACTTAGGGAAAAAATCTGGAATCAAGCATTTCAAGAAGGTAATTTATTGAGAAGACAACTTGATGATGAACTAAAAACTAGAAAACTTTGGAATACTCAATTACAAGCTGAATATGATGAGTTACAATTTGAAGTTATTCAAAATACTATGAAGTTAGAAAAGGGTGGTATCAAATTAAGTGAAGCAAGAGAAATTGCGATTGATACCTCTAGGAAAAGACAACAGATGGTAGAGATGCTTGTGTCTCGTTCTGAACTTGATAATCATACATGTGAGGGTCAGGCAGATAATGAGAAGTTTAACTTTTTATTTGCTAATTGTTTGGTGTATAATGATACAGGTGAAAAGGTTTATCCTAATGGATTAGAAGATTATAATAGTCAAATAGAAACAGATTATGCTCAAAAGGGTGCAACTGAATTCTACTATTTAATGTCTGATACTGAATCTTTGGATGATCAATTACCAGAAAATAAGTTTCTCAAGAAGTTTAATTTCATTGATGAACAAGCAAGGTTTGTAGAAAGGTCTACAGGTCGTTTAATTACTGAAGATGGTAAGTATATTGATGAGGAAGGTTATTACATTCAATATAATGATGATGGAACAACTTACAGGGTGACTATTGATGGTCAAAAAGTTGATCCTAATTCTGTGCAAAATAATCCTACCAGTTTACCATTTTTAGATGATGATGGTTCTCCTATCGAAGATGAACCTAAACCTAAACCTAAAAAGACAACTCGCAAGAGAAAAACAACTAAAAAAGCAGAAACAGCAGAAACAGTTGATGCTGATGCATGATGTTATAAGTGGATAGTGACCGTGGATAGTACTCTATAATGCATTGGGTGTCTGCGGTCACTTTATGTTTATTTGGAGATATAGATGGCTTTTAACATTAATGCACAGATAGTATTATCTGGACCTAAAAATCTTAATAGCATTACTAAGCAGATCAGTAGTCAGTTAAGTAAAGCAACTAAGATTAATTTAAATATTGGTGGTAATACTAGTCAGCTTAATAATATTAGTAAACAATTAACTACTATTTCAAGTACTTTTACTAAGTTAAATAGTAATTTAAAGTCTACTAGGACATCTATTGCTGCATTAAATAGTTCTTTCAATAAGGCAGGTGCAGGTTTAAATAATCTTGGCAATGCACAGAAAAATCTTGCTTCACAAACTAATAGTACTAATCAATCTCTACAAAAACAGCAAGGTCTTTTAGCAAACTTAGCAGGTAGATTTGGTTCTGTTGCTAAACAAGCAATTGCTTTTGGTTTGATATCAAGACCTATTTATGATCTACAAAGAGCATTGACGAGTTCTGTTAAAGATGCCGTTAGTTTCCAAAAAGAAATTGTTAAGATCTCTCAGGTTACAGGTCAAAGTGTTAAACAACTTGATGGTTTAAGAACAACTATATCTAATCTTTCTACGTCTCTTGGTACAAGTGCGAATGAATTAGCAGAAACTGCTAGGGTTATTGCACAAACTGGTAAAACTGCACAAGAAACAGAGATTATTTTAAGATCTTTAGCAAGGTCTACTCTAGCTCCTACTTTCGGTTCTTTAAGAGATACTACCGAAGGTTTGATCGCTGCATTAGGTCAATTTAATTTGAGAGCAAGTGATTCAGAAGCAATTTTAGGATCACTAAATAAAGTATCTAAGAACTTTGCAGTTGAAGCAGAAGACTTGATCTCTGTAATTCGTAGAACTGGTGGTGTGTTTGCACAAGCTGCTGGTAATAGTAGAAATACTATAGGTGCTTTACAAGAATTGATTTCTGTGTTTACAGCAGTTAGATCTACAACTAGAGAGTCCGCTGATACTATTGCTGCTGGTTTGAGAACTATCTTCTCTCGTTTACAAAGAAGAGGAACTATTGAATTCTTAAAGCAATTTGGGGTTCAACTAACTGATGCTAAAGGTCAGTTTATTGGTATCTTCCCTGCATTTGATGAATTGTCTAGAAGACTTGATACTCTTATTAAGCAAGGTGACGCTCTTACATTAAGTGCTATTGCTGAAGAACTTGGTGGTATTAGACAGATTGGTAAATTATTACCTGCTATTGCTCAGTTTGACAAAGCAAGGAAAGCACTACAAGATGCACAGCAGGGTGCTGTAGAAGGTTTATCTGGAGATGTAGCAAAAGGTTTAGATACTGTAGATAATAGGGTAAAGCGAGTTAGGGAAAGTTTCAGTCAATTAATTAGAACTGTTTTTGAATCGGATGCTTTTCAGAACTTTACTAAGAATATTCTAAAATCTGCTGAAAACTTTTTAAAGTTTGGTAATAGTATTGTTGAAGCACTCGAACCAGTACTACCACTCTTAACAACCATTGGTGCATTTAAAATTGGTAGTGCTATCGGAGGTTTTCTTGGTGGTGGAGGAGTTGGCAAGGTTGTTGGTGGTGTAACAGGTCAAGCATCTGCACAGGCTGGTCAAGCAGCAGCACAAGCATCTCAAAATGCTGCTCAAGCGACTCAAGCAAATACTCAAATATTAAATACTATTAACACGACACTGACTAGGACTTCTAATCAATTAGCAAATATCTTCCAGTCATTAGAGGGTAATTTTAGAACATTAACTACACAAATGTCTAATTTAATTCAAGCTCTTGCTGGATTCAGAAGTTCTGCTATTAATTTTGCAGCACCTATTACTGGTGGTAGAAGAAAATCCGGTGGTGGCAAGATTCTTGGATTTAATAGAGGTGGTATGGTTCCCGGTACTGGAAATGGTGATACTGTTCCAGCAATGCTTGAACCGGGAGAATTTGTAATTAAGAAGAGTAGTGTCAATAGTATTGGTGCTGGTCAATTAGAATCCATGAATAAGTATGCTAGTGGTGGAGTAGTAAATGTAAAAAATCCTGCAAAATATGGTGCTTTAACATTAGAAAGAAATGCCTCTCCTATAGCTTCAAAACCAGTTGTATTAAGTGGTTCTGCTAATCTTGCTATCACAAATGCTCTGGGTGGTAAAGGTATAGGTGCTGAACCGTCCGTTGCGGAACTTGCTAACTATACATCCAAATTAACACAAAAACAACAATTTGAGAAAGGAATTATTCCAAATAAAAGTTCTGGGAAGATTAATATAGATCCCAAGGCAAGAAGTTATAGTCCATCTGCTCAGTTACTTAAGGCATATAAAAAAGATAATAAAAATAAAAAAAATCAATTACTCACTTATCAAATGAGAGGTCCATTCCCAGTATTAGGACTCGGTAGTAGAGAAAGTATAAATCAAGATTTACAGACTGAATTTTCTCAAGCCGCTGATACTGCTATTCGTGCAGGTGCTCAAGCTGTATTTGATTCTAGTTTAGCAGAAAGTATTGGGGTTGGTCCATTTAAATTTACTGATGGTCAAAATTTTCAATTTGATGATTTTTTTGTTGGTGCTAAAGAAACAATAGAGGGTTATCTTTTAGAAGCAGTTCTTGGAAGTTTTGCTGATATGAAAGTTGGTGGTGGAGGTGCTAATTTTGATTTTCCAGCAATTACCGCAGATGCTAAACAAAGATTAGCAAACCTATTTGATCCTAATGATGATGTTAGTAGTTTAGTTAAAGGTGATGCTAAGAGAAAAAGATCTACTGCTGTAAGCGGAGATGGTAAACTTGTTAATAAAATAGCAAGAGACTTAACAGCAAAAGATTTTACATTAACTAAAAAAGCTTCTGGCGGTTCCATATCAGGAGAAGATACAGTTCCAGCATTATTAACTCCCGGTGAATTTGTCTTTAATAAAAAATCAGCAAGTAGAATTGGATACGGTAATCTTAATAGAATGAACAAGGAGGGTGTTCAAGGATTCAATAAAGGTGGAACTGTTGGATTTAAAAGATTTGCAGGTGGTGGAAAATCTACTGGAGTAGGGTCAATTGGTATAGAAAAAATTGTTGCAGTTTTTGACAGACTTGCTGCCAGAATGGATAGGATAGACAGTCAATTAGATGGATCTTTTAAAAGCGTTATAAATACTATTAGAAAACAAAAGTCACCATTAGATAAAGATCTTGCAGCACTTAGAGCAAACCAACAAGCATTTACGAAGCAATACCTCTCATCACAGAAAGAACTGGCTAATAGTTTAAAACCCGGACCATTTGATAAACTTAAACAAAAAATTAATCAGCTTGGCACATCTATTGCTCAGGGTGCAAAAGCGAGAAGACAATCATTTCTAGCATCTTTAAAAGCAGCAAATGCTGATGAAAAAGAAGCACAGGCAAGCAATAAAGCTGCGATTGCTGATAATAAACAAGCTAAAGGTCTTGCTGGTGCGAACCTTATAGGTGCAGCTTTTGCTATACAAAATTTAACTACCAGTTATATTGATGCTGATTCTGCACTGGGTCAATTTACTAATGCAGCATTTACTGCAATATTTGCACTTCAAGGTTTTGGTGGTTTAGAAGGTATTAAAGGAACTATTGGAACCGCATTAGGAGGAGGTGCTGCTGGTATTGGTGCTGGTGCTGGACTTATTGCAGGTGGTGCTATTGCTGGTGGTTTAGCGGGTAGTTTTCTTGGTAGTACTGCTACTGATGCAATATTTGGTAAAAGAGAAGAAATTGCTGGTGTTAGGGGTAAACAAGGTGAGTCTGCTGGAGATGCTGCTACTAGAGGTGCAGTCAATCTCGGTGCTACTCTTGGTGGTGCAGGTGCTGGTGCTGGTGCAGCAATCGGTACGCTAATCGCTCCCGGTATTGGAACTGCTATAGGTGCAGTGATTGGTGGTGCAGGAGGTCTTATTACTGGTGCCATTATTGGTGCAATAAATGGTCCATTAGAACAGGCAGCTTTTGATAGTGCAAAAGCAGTTGAAAAAAGTGGTAAAGAATTAGCATCTTCTCTTGACAGAGTTGAAAAAGATTTGAATTCTAAAAATCTATCAACTTTATCAGCAACTCTTGGTGATGTATCTACAAATTTTGAAGGTGGAGTTAAAGCATTTCAAGATAAGTTTGATAATGGAATTACTGTTGCTGGATCTCTTATATATGGTGGTTTAGCAGCAATTAATCCTGCTGCATTAGCTGCTCAATTAATAGATGCTGTTGCTGACACAAATATTTTTGAAAGTGCTTTAGAGGGCGTTGATTCATTCCTTGGGACTAGTATCTCTAATGAAAGTAGATCTTTAAATAATACTACTGAAGCAGTAGCTGCGTTAGGAAAACTAATTAATCCAGAAGATGTTAAACGTGCCAAAGAAGTTAATCAAAAGGCATTAGCACAATTACTAGAAGGGGATGGTATTTTTGGTGCGGTATCTGGTATTGATTTTAGTGAATCCTTCAAGGGTGAATTGAAAGGTTTAGATCCATTCAATAAAGCTTTAGAAGACGCTGCTTATAATGGTAATGAGTTAGCAAAATCATTCTTAGAAACCCAAAAGAATTTAGCAAAGGTTGCAGTACAACAAGAAGCAGTTAATAGGGCAGCAATTGCCCAAGCAACAGGTAAAAAAGAAGATAAGGAAGTTGTCTCTTTTCTTGCATCTGCTGAAGGAGCAAGTTTAGGAGAATTAGCAGTAAGTGGAGATACAATAGAATTTAAGAAAGCATTGGATGCTGCTACTAAAGATCTTGATGGACCAGTTAAACAAGCACTAATTCAATATTATTATGGTTTGCGAGATGCTGAAGAATCACAGGCAGAAGCCGCAAGAGCATCAGAAGAAACATCACGCTTATTGCGAGACTCGCAAGTTCAAATAGAAGGTTTCATTACAGGTTTAAATGAAGCTACTAATGCCTTGACATTTGCTGCCCAACAAACAGAAACTACCTTTGCTAATATTGGTAATACATTAGACTTACTCACTGGTGGTGGTAAAATTACAGCACTTCAGACCGCTGATCCGTTTGAGGCTGGTGCTGCTGGGCAAGCAGCGAGACAAGAAGGTATTGCAAGAGTAGGTAGAGCAACTGGTGTTGATGTAACTCCTATTCAAAATTTTCAAGGTGCTATTGATGAATTACCAGATATTGGTAAAAGAGTCTTACAAAAAGTTAAAGATAGTGGAGAAAATATTAGTCCTCAAGAAGTTTCAAATTTATTTATTGAAGAACTTGAAAAATCTACTGGTCCTCTCGGTGGTCAACTTAAAGCAGCAATTTCAAGTGGTATTGAAGGTGCTTCTAGGCAACTTGCAGGTGGTGGAGAAATTGGTGCTGATGCATTAAAGAAAGCAATTGAAGACGGTAAATTAGTAGAAATATTGGACAAGGGTGGAGAGGCAGCACAAAAAGCAATAACAACACTAGTTGACTCATTAAATAAATTAAATGAAAATATCGCTAATCAAGCACAACTAGAATTTGATCAGTTAAAGAAGAATAGAGATTTTGAATCTAGTATTTTAAAGAAAAGAGCAGATTTAGAAGGTAAAATTGCTGCTATTGCTGGCACTGGTGCTGGTGGTGGTATTGGTGCAGCTAGAGCACAAGTTGAAGCACAGGCAGTTGCACAGGCAGGAACTGCTGATGCTGGTGCATTATTGGCAAGAAGAGGTGCAGCACAACAAGCATTAGGTCAATTTAGAAAAGCACAGCAAGAAGGCACTACAGGTCTAAGTGCTACAGAACAAGCAACACAGTTAGCAAATTTAACTAATGAACTTGATGGTACTACACAAGCACTAAAAGTATTGTCAGACGATACATCCCAACTTGCAGAGATTGAGAAAGAAGCAAATAGACTTCGTAAGCAGCAAGAAGATGCTCTTGGCGGTTTAGATAAAATTATTGCTGGAGTTGCTGGTGGTGATCAAGGTGCTATACAAGCAACATTAAATCAACAGAATGCATTACTTAAGGTATTTTCTGGTCAGCAACTTGGTGGTGGTGAACAACTTGGTCTTCTTAAGAGTCTTGGAGATGCAGACTTTGCTAATCTTGTTAATTTTGCTGGAGAAGAAGTTGGAATTGAAGGTGCTGCTGGAGAACTTAAGAAAAACTTGACTCTCGGACTTACACAATCATTAAGAAATACTCCACTAGGTCAAGCACTGGGTCCAACATTAGATTTACTTGTTAAGAAATTTAGTGAACCTGAGAAGACTATTGAAGATCTAGCAAAAGAAGCAAATAGTATTGCTCAAAGGCAATTGGCAATTTTAGAACAAATTGCTGGTCAAGATGCTGCTATTGCTGCTGAACAAATAGCTATTGGTAGAGAGGCAGTAGCAAGTAATGAGGGAGTGGTGCAACGAGAAGCTGCGAATGTTGCTGGTCGATTAGGTGGTCAACAACAACCCGGAACTCCTCCTGCTACGCCTCCTGCTGGTGCTCCTCCTGCTACGCCTCCTGCTACGCCTCCTGCTGGTGCTCCTCCTGCTACGCCTCCTGCTGGTGCTCCTCCTGCTACGCCTCCTGCTGGTGCTACTGGTGGTCCTACTCCTCAACTTCCGGGTGCTGGTGGTCCTCCTGCTGGTGCTGCTGGTGCTGCTGCTGGTGCTGCTGCACAACAACAAGCGGGACAACAAGTAGAGGTTGGTGGTAATAGGGTTGCATTTATTCCAGAGCAAGTTGGTCAAGATGTAGATATTGGTGCGTTACAATCACAACAACAAGAATTAGATACACAGGCTGCTGAAGCAGAAAAACAAGCAAGATTTAAAGAAGATGAAAAAATCCGTAGAGAAAGATTGAAAATTAATAGGCAGATAGAAGCAGAAAAGAAATCGCAAGAAGCTGGTGGATTTAGTGAAGAACAGAGGGCCGCTGGTATAACAAGTAGTGCTGATATTAGAAAACAAGGTCGTCAACAAAGACTTAAAGAAGGAGGTTTTGGCGGCACATTCCTTGGAATGCTTGGTATTGGAGGAGTAGGGACTCAATCAGATACTGTAGGTGGTACTGGAGGTGTTATAGGTGCTGCTGGAAGTCTTTTGGCGGGAGATACAAGATCTTTATATGGCACTGGCAGTTTTCTTGGTGCAGATCAAGCAGTTTCAGTTAATAGAAATACTCAGAACAGCACTGCATCAGCAGATAAGATCAAGCAATTAGAAGCACAAAGAGCACAACTCGATGCATCTAGAGAAGAGAGATTAGCAACTGCTGGTACGGGTGCTAGGGCAGGTTTTGATGCAGAGAGTGTCAATTTAGGTCAACAAATTACTACAGGTCAAAATCAAAATGCTAGAAACGCCGAAGCAAGACAAAGAAATCAAGCAGGAGCAGAGGCAGCATTTGCAGAGAATCAAAGAAGACAAAAAGAAGAGTTTAAACAAAAACAACGTGCAAGAGTTAGCTCTGCAAGATTGGCGACTGGTGCGATTGATGCAGCTACATTGCAACGGGCAGAAGAGGCTAGAAGTAATATTTCTGGTCAGACTCCAGAAGGTATAGCAATTGCTGGGGGTGTCAAGTCTAGTAATGTTTTTGGTAGTGTAGGAGCAGATGAGGCAAAGTTACGATCCGCAGATGCAATTCGTAGAGGATTATCAGCAGATCCAGATAGTGAAGAATTTAGAAAAGCTAGAAAGAAACAACTAAGTCTTACAAGTGGTGCTGCTTCAGTTAAAAGTCAAATTGCAGGCGGCACAGCAATATCTGATATTGATCCTAAAAACTTGACTAGAAAAGGTCAGTTAGAACTTGCTAGACAGCAAAAAGCAGCAGGTTTCCAAGGTCAACAAGAACAAAAAAGAAAAGCAATTCAAGCAAATAAAGAAGCATTACAGGTTCAAAGTCAGTTTAGAAAAGGTGAAATTACTCAGGGAGAAGCAGAAGAAAAGATTAGAGGAATTAGAAAAAATCAATTTGGTAAAGACTCACAACAAGGACAAGCAGCACAACCAGAAGGTGCTGGTCCAACACAACAAATACAAGAATCAATTATTGCTGGTAGCGATCAAGGAGCACAAAGATTTGCTCAAGTATTTGAAACATTTGCTGCTCAGTTACCAGAGCAAATTAATGCTGTATTAGAACCAGTTCAATTAGTTGGAACTGATAGTATAGGTCAAGCACTGGCAGAGCAAATTACGCCAGTTATAGAACAGGTATTAGGTGGTTTCTTTAATAATAATGAAGTTCCGAACGCACGAACGGGCGGTGGAGTCCCAACTTAGGAGTAAAAAATGGCAACAGCGGTTACAATGACATATGGCAGTTATAGTTTTACACCAGTTCCTACCTTTACATATAGTAGAGGTGCAGAAAGAACTCCCGGTCAAGACTTTTGTCTAAGCACTCCTATATCTATTGAACTGAATGGTTTAATTGTTCCTACTGGTATTGATGGAAATTTAAGTGGTGGATTTGGACCTGTTACAGACCAAGTTAAAGAATTAAGTAGTACATTTGTATGTGGAAGTTGTCAAACATTCCAAGTGCAATGTGATGGTAGTGATGTCTTCAATGGTCCTGCTAGGGTTACTAATTTAAATATTAATCCTAGAACAGACGGAGATCCATATGTCAATACTGCCTCATACTCAATCAGTTTAGAAATGGTATCTATGACTGGTGATGATTATGATAATCAACCCAGTGGGATTACTGCCATTAGTGATGAATGGAGTTGGGAAATATTAGATGAAAGAGTTAGGGGTACTGTCAATACTCAAAATGTTTTTAACTCAGATTCATATGAAATTAATGTTGATGGTGCATTTACCATATCTCATAATGTAACTGTTACTGCACCTTTTCAATGTAAAACTGGTGCTGGTGAAGCAGATATTACTGGTTGGGAACAAGCGGCAGAATATGTGACAAATGAACTTGCTGTAAGTACTCCAGAAAATGGATTGACTGGATTATTTTTACCAGCAGGTTTAAGTTATTATAATCATTTCAGAACAGTCAATAAAAATGTTTATGAAGGCACAATTACATTAACAGATACATGGACAGCGAGCACAAATTCTGGTGCGTTGGAAGACTTCACAGTTAATATAGACGATAATCTAGATACATATCAAAAAACTGTTAGTATCAATGGCACTATACAAGGTTTGGCCACAGTAACATATCCCGGTGCATCTGGAACTACAAAATTAGAAAATGCATTTAATTATTGGAAGTCTGTTTCGGGTAGTATTTATGGTAGAGCAACTACTATTTATGATGGTAATATTGCATCAGATGGTGGAAATAGATCATTAAATAATGTACCTGTCAGTAGAGCTGTAGGATATAATACTCCGGGGGGAACTGTTACTTATAATTATACTTATAATGATAGACCTTATAATTGTGTTTCTAATGCTAGAGCAGAAATAATTAATATTACAGAAAATGATCCTAATGATATTTTTTCATCAGTTACTATTTTAGGTAGACAGCAGGGACCATTATTTCAAAATATTAATACTGTTGGAGCAAGAACTAGAGAAATTAGTATTGAAGCAATTTTACCACCAGATACTGGGTGTTTAAATGGTGGTCTTTTAAGTTATGCTGCACCTACTGGTTATGATGAATTAGTATCAGGATATGAGTCATATGTTACAGGAAATTATGATCAAGTATTTATAAATAGTCAAAGTAAAACTTGGAGTCCAAAAGATGGAAGGTTTACATTTTCTAAATCTTGGACTGTAGGAGAATGTTCATAGGGGAAATTAGAACATGGTATTGTCAACTTGTACTCCACCAAATGTATATGGACCTTTAAATCAAACTCTCTTCTTGGGTTTGACTGTTATGGATTTCACTGCCACTGTTGGTTGGAATGAACAGTTTACTACATTATCTATTAATTTAGTAACAGATAATTGTTCTGGAACTAGAGATTATATGGATGATGATTATAACTGGGTAACGAATGCTGAATTTGCTAGTGGCGATCCGGGTTTTAATAATGCTGAAGTTGGTTCTCCTGCTATCTTTAAAATAGGTGAAGTTAGAGATGATAATGGCAATATAACATATGCAGGTTTTGAATTTGCTGGTTTAATTCAATCATATAATATTCAAGATTCATCTAGTAATAGAAATATACTTACTGTAAATATGATATCTCCGGGTGTTGTTTTAGAAGGCACTCAAGTTATTGTAGATGGATATGCTGATGAAACTTTAGGTATAAAAAATATTATTAATGCCTATGGATTTCTAGAGTCATTGGGTCAATATGCTGATGGATTTGCTTGTCCTGATTCGCAAGGTTTTGGTTCTCCTGCTGGTGGGTTTGGTTTTGCTAGAAAAACAGATCGTGGTATACCTTGGGATATATTGAAAAAATCAGTTCAAGTTTTATTAGGTGGTAGATATACTCCCGGTAGTCAATTGTTTGCAGAAGCTCCGGGTGTTATGACATTTAGACCGGGATTATCAGAAAACAAATATGGTAGTATTACTTCAGATAAATTTATTATTGATATAGAAGATGTTCCTGTTGCTAATGATATCAATTATAGAATTAGTGGACCAACATTAAGTGTACTAGAATTATTATCTCAAGTATGTGATGATGCAGGTTGTGATTATTATGTTGATTTTCTACCAACTAAAGATGCTGGTACATTAGGTCCATTAGTAAATGTTATAAAAATTAGAGTTGTTTCTAGGGTGGCACAGGCTACAGATGCAGCACTACAAGATATTGCGAACTTCATCAATTCTCAAAGTGGTTTAGTAAGTCAACAATCTATTGGTCAAGAAATGAGAGCAGAGACAACTGCTGGATTTATTATTGGTGGGCAAAAAGAACAGTTGTATGAATCGTTTGCTAGTGCAGATCCAAATACTAGTAATATTTTTCCATATTTTGGACCATCAGTAAGTCAAGCATATTGGGGGTTATCTCTTTATAGTGATCCTCAATGGTATATGACTATTGATTATAGTAATGTGCAGTTAGAAACTGCTTGGACTGTTCCAGTAACACAAGTTGATACTGAAACAATGTTATGTGCTGCTCTTGGCGATTTCCAATCATTTTGGACATGGGTATTTTCTTATGGACAAGGCACTCAACCATGGTATTATGCAACAGTCATTTTAGGTATTAGTCCTGTAGCATTTATTAATGACGTAAGTAAAGGAACTTCTGCTAATAAACCAAATACGGGTAGAGTATCTAATTATAATGCAGATAGGACTTCAGCTAATTTTAGAGACTTAAATAGAGCATATGATTTTCTACATCAAATTGCTGAAGAGTATTATGGTAAAGCATTTTTAGTAACTGTTCCATTTGTTTGTACTTCTAGAGATACAGATACAAATAAGTTAGTTTTAAGTGATGAACCTACAGATCGTGGTTGGAGAGAACCCGGATCAACAAGTAGTGTTGTAGGTGGTAGTTTTAGTAATGGTCAACTTATGGGTCTAACAGTTGGTTCTTCTGCCACAGATTTTTTTGCTGATGAACAAGGTCGATTAGAATCATTTTTAAGATGGGATTTTGGATTTCAAAATTTTGATAATAATGTAGCTTCTACTCAAGATGGATTTTTAACTATTCCTAATGACAGTGCAAATGTTTCTTTCTATATGAAAGCAACTGTCAATCCCCAATGGTATTATTTTAGAAGAACTTCTGCTTCCCCATTAGAGATAGCAGCATTACTTACCATTAGTACTCCAGTTAAATTGTACAATCAAATTATTGATCAAAATTACATAATGCATCTTGGCAAGAACTTTAGAACAGGAACTTTGCCAGTAAACATGGCCGCAGGTCTTTTAGCATCTATGAGTCCTACAGATGATGTCAATGCTGCATCAACACCATATTCATTCCCTTATGGTGCTGTATTTCCGATTAGAAGTAATACTAGAACTTATGGTCCTTGGTATAAGTCTGCTACTAATTCTGTTGGTAAAGTTTATACTGAAAAAGATGACGGATTTGTTCCATGGGAATATGGTGGTGCATCGTACATGACCCAAGGAGCACAATTAAGATTAGCTAATAAAGTAACAGATATGGAAAAAGGTGAAAGAGGATCTGTAACTGTTGCTGGATATCCTGTCAAACAATTAGGATCAGCATTATCTGATACTCCTATTTTGTTAGGGGCAAGAACTTTAGATGTTTATCAAGCTAGTCCATATTCATATTATTACATCAATATTGGTGGACTAAGCACTAAAATATCTCAAATTACAGATATGACTGTTAATATTGGTCCAAATGAACTCACCACTACTTATACACTTAGTTCTTTTACTCCACAGTTTGGTAGATTTACCAGAGGTAATGAAGAACGATTAAAACAGTTAGCTCAACAAAGATTTAGCACTAATAAAAAATTAAGAGCTTCCCTATTGCAGGGAGGATCAATTAATAACTTTGCACAAAGATTATTTCAAAACTTTGCCAATAGTTTAAGCACTACTAATTATGCTCATAGAAGTTCTCCATTGTTTTTTAGTGGTAAATATTATGGTTCTGAAGCAAATGGTATGCAAAGAAAACAAGTTGGTGGTTTAACCGATGGGCAACTATCTGTTTTTTCAGATTATAATAATGCTTCTTTAATGAGTATGGATGGATTTTTTAGACCTGTTCAAAATAGATTTTCCACTATTTCTGGTATACCTGTAGAAAACAATGCTGGGTATCCAAGTTATGTTAGACAACCAACATTTAGCGAATCTCCTGCCGGACCATTAGATAATTATACTGGCGTTATTGTTAATACTAATTATTTAAGATTTTTATCTAATCCATCAGGATTTGGTTATCATAGCGAGGTATTTAACGCACAGGGTTCTGGTAGTACGTTAGGTCATGATATAGAAACAGTAGCAAGGGGCACTCAAACAGCTTTAGCAGTTAGTGATTCTGGATATTTAGGAATACAAGATAATACTACTAGTGGTTACACTGCTGATTATAGATATATGGCTATGAGAGGACCACTTGTTATTCATGGTTGGGGTTATGACCTTATGGGTAAACCTATTCCAAACCAACGAGAAGATGTTCCTTATTATCCTCCCGGTGGCGGCTCTCCGACTTCTGGTTCTCCATTTAGTGGGAATCATAGAACAGATTATCATAATCTTAGTGATTATTTTTATGAAGATTGGTTAGGCAAACCAGACACTTGGCCTACTGCACCAGTAGACCTTAGATATGATAGAAGAAGAGGTGTTTGGACGGTTCCAAATGATTTTAGAATTTACCTTGCGAATTTAGAAACTGGTTTATCAGGTGTAGGTGATACTTGTAAGGCAACTGTTTACAATGCTGAAGATGTCTATGACGCTACTGGAGGTGCTTTAACTGGTGCTGGAGGAATTTCTACAGCAGAGATTACTGTCACAATGCCACTTAATGAAGTTATTGATGGTGATAAAACTTTAGTATATTATAGTCATGAAAGTGGTCAATGGTGGCCTATTGCATTTTGTTGTGGAGGTGATAGTCCTCCTCCTCCTCCTCCTCCTCCTCCTCCACCACCTCCACCACCCCCTCCTCCATGCACTACTTGTGGTGGAGATTGTTGGTGGAGATGTATCAGTGATGTATGGGTTAAACAAAGTGCATCAAATTGTTATGATACAAATACTAATCAAGAAAGTCCTGATTGTGGATGTAGCGAACCAAATTATCCATGTGTTGGAACTTCTGATGTTTTTACTTCCACAGCATGTCAAAGTTTAAATTGTGTTGGTGGAAGTGATGGTGGTGGAACCTCATCAGATGGTGGCGGAGGTAGTGGTCCTGTTGTATATATGTCTAGGGAGACTAGTGATACACAAGCATCACAAGTTTACGGAGAAGTTATTCAGGATATGTATTTCTATGATGACTTTACTTATGGGAATAGTATTAATCCAACATATGTAGTGTATACTGGGTTATTAGCAGATATCACTGGTACTGGTTATATTGGTTTTATTACTGACTGTGCCGTATATGGTACAGGAAATAATCTTGAATGTGTAAATTATGATTTAATTAATTCTGGAGCATATTCTAAATATTGTGTTAGTAATATGAATAATACTTATGCATTACCGTCTGGCACAAAAGTAGATACTCAATTTGATGCTGCACTACAATGCTATAGAATAATAAGTTATACATTACCTAATAATGGATGTAGAGAAGTAACCTCTTCTGAATCATTATATTTTTATCCAAAAGTTATGGCTGATGCTAGTGCTGGTCAAGTAATATTAGATTTACCACTGTCTACTGCTACAGGTATAGCAGGTATAGAATTTTATATAAAGAAAATAGATAGTTCTTCAAATCAAGTTATCATTAGTGGCACTGGATCAGATCTTATAGATGGTCAATCTACATATACAATGAATAACCAGTATGAAGCAATTAAGATAATCAATTGTGGTTCTGGAACATGGTATGTACTATAAATTAATCTGCTTTAGGCGGTTTCATAAAAGACAGGACTCCATTTAGGAACTTCTGTCTTTTTTTACACCCACATTCTTCAATACCTAACCAATTTTGAACTCTTTGTGGTGTAACTCCAAATGTATTTAATACTTTTGCAACTTTAGTTCCGATATTTATATCCTTAATAGTATCTTGAGGATTAATTCCTTCTTGTTCTAAAGCTTCTACAACCTCATCTAATACTTCTTCTTCATTAGACATAATAAACTCCTATTAGAAAAAGGGGGCGATTGCCCCCTTCGTCAGTGAGAAATCTTACAATGGTGTTTGAATTGTTTCTCTTTAATTTTTCGTGACTGTTTATCAAGTAATAAGTATTCCCCCGGATGCCACATTTTAAATC
>Ga0208644_1001408_pt1 | contig 20134 bp, 33 predicted proteins | sample VirMetDEL_Nov_18_FD_184517 | JGI IMG/M metagenome (GOLD analysis project Ga0208644, IMG submission 184517) | Aqueous microbial communities from the Delaware River and Bay under freshwater to marine salinity gradient to study organic matter... | ecosystem: Environmental > Aquatic > Marine >...
AGGCGCTCGCAGTCGGCGCCGCCTTTGTTGGTGTCGGTGCGACCCTGACGGCCGCCGGCTTCGCGTTACAAACCGTATCGGCTGGCATTTCAGCGCTCGTTGGCCCGCTCGTGTCCACGATCAAGGTTGCCTATCAGGTGGCCACGTCGTTCGTGTCCGCAACGGCCAGCGTGGTCATGTATGGCATCAAGTCGGTGGCGGCGGCGGTCGCGAGCATGGCCGCCTGGGTGGCTGCCAACGCCCCGCTGGCTATTGCGATTGGGTTACTGGGAGCGGTGGCCGGTGCCGCCATCTACGCAGCCGGCGGCTTCCAGGGCATTGCCAGCGCCATCGGCGGCGGGTTTGTGCAGGCCGGCACGAATGCGGTGGCCGTGCTGTCGGACATCGGCGCAACGGCTACGGCGACGTTCGACGGCATCTATGCCGAGCTGACCGCCGGCAACCTAATGGGGGCGATGGACATCCTGTGGCTGGGCCTGAAGGCAGGATGGGCGCGCGGCAGCGAAGCGCTGATGGGCGAGATCGATAGCTGGACGGCGTTTTTCCAGAACACATGGACGTACCTGGGCACGGCAGTGGCCACCACGTGGGAGTCGATGTGGTCTGGCCTGGTCCAAGGTGGCCGCACGTTCGGGGCGGTTCTGCAAGGCGCCTTCGACAACGTCATCAACGGAATCTTGGCGGCGTGGGATACGATGGAATCCGCGGTTCGAAAGTCGTGGAACTACGTGCAGTCGTTTATTCAGCGTGGCTACGACCTCGCCAAGGAAAACGCGAAGGTCAACGACGAGATGTCGGCCCGCGCACAGGCGAGAGCACAGCAGCGTCCTGGAGTCGCCAGCCGCATGGCGGCAGCACAGGCGGCCAACCAAGGCACGTCAGCACAGGCACAGGCAAACATCGACGCGATGAACGCAGGCGCCGCCGCCACCGCGCAGGGGCGACTCGACGCCAACGCAGCCCGGGCCGATGCCCGCCGTGCCGCCACGCAGGAAGCCGAGGCCGCGCTGGGTGACGCACTGGCAGCGTCGGCAGAGCGTGCCGCACAGCGTGCGGCCGAAGCCGCTGCGGCGCCAGCCACCGAGCAACGCATCCGCCAGGGCGCCGGTGCGGCAGCCACGGCCATGCAGCAAGGCGAGGTGGCCGGCACGTTCTCGGCCGCGGCCGTCAGCGGCATGGGTTTTGCCAAGTCGCTCGCGCAGCGGCAGGTCGACCTGCTCGAGCGGATCGCCGACAACACCGAAGAGGAGGCCGCCGTCGGCGCCTAGGCCATGCCCACATACACATGGGTCGAGGACAACCAGAGCCGATCGGCGACGATCTACCGCCTCGGCCAGCGGTCACAGAACACGTACAAGAAGTCGTGGAAGATTTTCGGCACGACCGACGATCGCGCGGTGCACGACGACGTCAACATCACGCTGTGGACGTCCTACCTCTACTGGGAGTACCCAGGCCAGCCGCTCAACCAGCTCCAGGCTGAGAGCTACACGCTGGACTACCTCGGTGACGAGGCGTGGCAGCTCACGGTCAACTACATCAGCCGCGGCGCCGACGACGACACGAAGCCCGACCCGCTGCGCCGCTCGAGGTCGTTCGACACGTCGGGCGGCACGACGCACATCACGCAGCAGCCGCAACTGGACGCCGGCACGTCCATCCGCACCTACGGCACCGAGCGACGGTACCCGGAAAGCGGCGTTGATGCGGCACCAGACCAGCATGGTGCCATCGGCGTCGACGGGCAGAACGTCAACGGGGTCGACATCATCGTGCCGGCCTTGCAGTGGACGGAGACCTACGACGTGCCGGCGCAGTACGTCACGACGCAGTACATCAAGACCGTGTCGGCGCTGACGGGAACGGTTAACAATGCCGCGTTCCGCGGGTTTGCGGCCGGCGAGGTGCTGTTTCAAGGCGCCACTGGGTCGCAGGACTGGGACGCCGAAAAAGGCGACAGCCCGTGGTCGCTGTCCTACAAGTTCCTAGCGTCGGCCAACGCGGACGGTACGACCATTCCGCTTGTCACCGTCGGCACGATGGGTGGCATTTTGAAAAAAGGCCACGAGTACCTGTGGGTGCGGTACGAGGACGAGGTCGACTCCAACACGCTCGTCAAACGTCCCCGGCACGTGTACGTCAACCAGGTCTACGCGGAGACTGACTTTGGGCTGCTCGGCCTGGGGAGTGCGTGATGGCCCGCAAGGACGGACGCGTCGAGCCTGGGCAGCCGCTGTCGTCGGCTATCTCCGCCAGGGCGTGGAACCGCGCCCAGGACGCGGCGGACGTCGTCCTCGGTCAGCGGCCGGGGTTTGCGGCTGGCGGCGTGCAAGGCCCAGCGGTGCCGTATACGTCGGTGCTGTGCCGGAACGACAGCGGATCCGACGTTGCGCTGTGGGGTGTGCTGGCCATTGGCGGCGTCGCCATCACACCGAGCGGGCCTACCGGGCCGGCGACCAGCTCGTACCAGGAGCAGCCGGTAATCGTCGGCACAACTCCGACCGGCACGACGCAAGCCCTGTGCGTCGCCGTTGAACCAATCAAGAGCGCAGGCATCGGCCGTGTGGCGGTGCACGGCGTCGTGCAGGTCAAGCTCGAGGTCACCAACGCATCACACAACTTTGCCAAGTGCAAGGCGTCCACCGCCGAGCTGGTCAGCGAGTGGGGCGGGCCGGCGCAGGTGTTGTGGAAGGAAACAGGAACCGGCGCTGGCAAGTGGGCGTTGGTCAGGATCGGTTCAGGGCTACCAACCGGCGTCGATGTCGTCACGAACGTGACCATGGACGCCACCGGCGTGCGTTTTGAGCGGCAACGCGTGTGGGCGATCGCCACGACCGGAGTGACGGGCGTGGTGCTGGCCGCCACTGGGTGCTGACATGACGATTGCGAAAAAGGGTAGCGCGATCATCGTCAATGGTGGTCGGATCGCTACGCACTGCCGGTGCTGTGGGTGTGGAGAGTGCCCGCAATCGCTCGACGCTATCGCAGAAGATTTGACGGCAACGGTCACGATCACTCAATACATCGAGCTGTTTTTAAATGATCCAAACCCGTTTTTTGCGGGACAGGTCATACCGTGCACGTTCAGTAGGATGCAAAATGCGACGACTCTTGGGGGGTCACAAGAGCGTTTTGCGGTCTGCTCATCAGATCCAAGCGTATCGCAATCTAGCGGAATCTCGTCAGTAAGTCCTTTTGAATCAACCGTGTCATCGGCCGTGCTGGCAGTGCTGTCTGCTATGCAGAAGCCGCAAAAACTGGTCGAGCTATTTATCCCGTGTCATGACTCGCTGTCGTTTGTCGTGGATAAGTATGTGATCATACGGCTGTATGGCACATGGAGATGGTTTTCCGACAATCCATTTTCACCACAGCCGTTCTATGACGAGTACGACATGAGAACGAACCTTGACTCCACATTGTCGAGCGCGCGCCCTAGTATTAACTGCGAACGCGCACTCTCGCAGCCGCAAAATCTGCTTGGCTACCCGTTCGCCTATCAAAACACGGGCCAGTTTTTGCCGGGTGTTGGATATTGTGAAATACAGCTAGAGGTCAACCCATTACCATAATTACAACACGCCGCGCTTTTCTTGTGAGTCGGTGTCAGTCGCGTGGGTTTCTCGTCCAGGACGTAATGGATTGTGTGATTGCCCAGGACGGCGACGTGTGGACGATCGACACTGATAGCAAGGCGTACCCGCGCGATGTTCGCACGCGAGACGGAACAGGCCCTGGCACGGAGCTGTCACGGCTGCTGAAACGGTGTGGTATTGAGCCGACGCCGACCTGCCAGTGCCGTGCGAAAGCCGCCGAGATGGACCGCTGGGGACCAGACGAGTGTGCGAGGCCGGAGCGCATCGAGGAGGTCGTCGCCGTGATGCGTGCCGAGGCGCGCGCCCGCGGCCTGCCTTTCCTAGATGCCGCAGGGCGCCTCCTCGTCAAACGGGCCATCCGCAACGCCCGCAGGGCTGCTAGCACGGCGGGAAACACGCAATCCTGACGCCACACCGGGCAACCGGACGCGGCCGGCTGGGATAGGGTGGTGGCATGGCCGGCCGCCCGTCACGACAGCGGATCGTCGAGATTGCCGGCAGCCGCTGGCGCATCCAACGTGCCCGTTTGCGAAACGCCTACGGCCTGTGCGACTACGCGAGTCGCACGATCAAGCTCGACAGCCGGCTGGCAGGTAGCGAGCTGCTCGACACGCTGATCCACGAGCTGATCCACGCCCGGTGGCCCGACCTGTCGGAGGACGCGGTCATCGAGTTTGCCAACCTCGTGACACACGTGTTGGAACTGGAGGGCTACCAGCGTGCCGAGTGAGTCGATCGCGGACGCGGTGCTGGAGATCGTCGCGGACCGCCAGCCCGGCACCTCCGGGTGGGCGGCGAAGTTGCCGCCGGACGACCGCACACAGCTCGAGGAACTGCGGGAGCGGTGGCGTAGGTGGGAACTGCCGATGTCCAAGAGGGCGTTTGCCCGTGCGGTGATCGCGGTGTGCCAAGACCGAGGATACGCCGTCAGCGGCATTCAAGGAGTCGAATATTGGATCGGCCGACGCAACCCGCGATAAGCGCCGCCGTCCTGGCCGAGGCGTCCGCGCAGGCGGCGCCACAGCGAGACGCCGAGCAGATAACGCAGCGCACCGAGGGCGACACGCTCGAGGCGCGAAGCGTCTCGCGCACGATCCGCACGGTCGACGACCTGCTCGCGCACATCGAAGCGGACCTCACGAAATACGAGGTGGCCGCCAGCGAAGCCACGAAGTGGGAGTGCGCGTCGGTCGACCGTGCCACCGGCCAGCCGATCGTCACCGAGTTGTTCCGCGTCTTCGTGCGGTTGAAGCCGCGCCCCGGCCCAGGCGTTCGCGAGGTGGTCGAGGCGATGATCGCGGCGGCAAGCCGCGACCTGGTGCGGCCGGCGAAGCCGAAGGCCAAGAAGCCGGCCGGTGACCGCTGGGCGGTGCTCGTGATCGCTGACCCGCACTTCGGGAAGTACGCGTGGCGGCAGACCACCGGCCAGCAGGACTACGACCTGGGCATTGCCGCCCGCCTGCTGCGTGAAGCGTCGCAGGAGCTGCTTGCCATCGCGGCCGCGTGCAAGCCCGCCCGGATCACGGTGGCCACGCTCGGCGATGTCTACCACTACGACACGCCCGGCGGCACGACCACCAGCGGCACGCCGCTGGAGCGTGACGGCCGGCTGCAGAAGATGATCGGCGCCGGCACCGACTCGATGCTCGAGGTCATCGACACGGCCGGCGACATCGCGCCCACCGACACGCTCGTGGTGCACGGGAACCACGACGAGACGCTGACCTGGTCGTGGTTGCGGATCCTGCAGGAGCGTTTTCGGCGCGACCGCCGGGTGCGGGTGGAGGGCACATACACGCCGCGGAAGTACCTGCACCATTCCGGCAACCTCCTGGGGTTCTGCCACGGGCATCGGGCAAAAAAGCGCCTGCCGCAGCTCATGGCGCTTGAGGCGGCGGAATTGTGGAGCCAGTGCCCCTACCGCGAAATCCACACCGGGCACTACCACCAGCAATCCGCCGAGTGGTCGAGGCCGATCGAGACGATCGACGGCGTGCTCGTCCGTGTGGCGCCGGCCTTGTGCCCGCCGGACGAGTGGCACGCACAGCAGGGGTTTGTCGGCAATCGGCAGGCGATGGAGCTGTTCATGTACGAGCGCGGCGGCGGGCTGTCGAGTATGCACGTGGCCGGGCCACCACCAGGAGGGACGAGGCAGTGACGGACGCACTGGAAGAGCACAACGCAGCCCTACGCGCCGCCGTGACGGAGCGGCACCAATCGGCGATGGCTGCGTCGATCGCCGGCTGCCCGCCGGCGCAGGCCGCGGCGGCGGCGGTGCTGGCGGACACACCTTCCATCCCGGTCGATTACATACTGCGAGCCGAGGCCGAGTTGAAGGCGAGCCGCGCCGAGGGCTGGCGTCAGGTGGTCAAGGATGCCGAGCCAGCGCGGATGGCGCGGGCACGTCAGCTCGAGCAGCCGGACCTCCGCCCCGGGTCGGCCGAGTTCCTCCAGGTGCTCGACGAGCTGCGTGAGCTGCACCTACGGAAAACACTCGACTACGGCGTGGACGAAGACGCGCTGTCGAACATCCGCACGAGCGCCGACTACGTGAACGTGCCGGCGTGGGCCGGCTGCGTGATCCGCATGGCCGACAAGATGCACCGCCTGCGGGCGTACTTCCGCCGCGGCAAGGTGGAATTCGACGGCATCGAGGACACGCTCTTGGACATCGCCGCGTACGCCGCAATCGCGCTCGTCTTGCACCGCGAGACCGACCGGCCATAACCCCTGCCGACCGAGCTGACCGCTGCCGTACCGTGACGGCAGGAGGTGGCGGCCGTGATCGCGCACTACAGGCACCGCAGCGGCTCGCGTGAAGCGCTCGCGTCGCCCAGCGACGTCGTGTCGATCGCCGCTGCCTACACGCCGACGCAGCAGACGTGGGGCAAGCTCACGAGCAAGAAGCCCGCGCGGCTGTCGCCCGAGGACATCGCGCTGGCCGCGTTCCGCCTGGGCGTCAAACCCTCCGTCGCCCGCCAAGCCATCGAGATGGGGCTATTCGATGGCTGACACCCTCACGGCCAGCATTCGCACCGTGATGATCTGGGACCGCACGGTCGACCAGGACATCGGGACGACGGTCAACGCGAAGACAAACCAGAACACGTACGCGATCACCGACGGCAGCGGCTCGCAGCAGGCCGACCTGGTCTACGCGGCCACCCGCACGATCGCCGCGAACACGCTCGAGGAGATCGACCTGCGGGCGATCACGCAGACGACGCTCGGCGTGGCGGTCGAGTTTGACTTCCGCCAGCTGCGGATGGTGCGTGTCGTCAACAACGAGACCGTGAGCGGCCGCAAGTTGCGCGTCGGCTGCGACCCCGGCCGGCCGACCGTGGCCTATGCCGCCGAGATCGGCCCCGGGTCGGAGTGGTTCACGATCAACCACATCAACGCCTGGCCAGTCACGTCGACCAACCAGCTGATGTACATCGCCAACCCCAACGCCGCGACCGTCAGCTACTCGCTGTGGCTGATCGGCACCTCCGTGGCGCCCACCTGATGCCCGCATCCCTGTCGATCACCGGCCAGCTGCGTCTGTCGGCCTCCTGGGTCGACGACCTGACGAGCGCCACCGTCACCGACTCCGCGTCGGTGCTGCGGTCGTTGTCGCTGACCAACGGCACCGGCGCAGGCCAGGTCAACGGCTATTGGCGGGACGTGCGGACGGTGGCCGGCAGCGCCACCGACACGATCGACACCACGGCGCTGGCGCTGTCCGTGTTCGGCACGGCCGGCACGCTCAACCTGGCCACGGTCAAGTTGATCTACGTCCGCAACCAGTCCGCGACGGTCACGCTGACCTACGACATCAACGGCGCGAACCACGGCCTACCGCCGGGCGCGGTGTTCCTGTGGACCGCCGGCACCGCTCCGACCAACAAGTGGTTCCACGGCAACAACATCGTCATCGAGGGCGGCAGCGCGTCGGCCACGTACGAGATCGTCCTGGCAGGGGTAACGGCATGATCACCGACGCACCGCTGGTGGCCGCAGCCGGCCACACGACGCTCATGGCGCAGGTCGCCGCGTTCCTCGAGGTCGCGAAGCGATCGGCCGCAGACGGCATCACGTGGGCTGAATTCGGCCAGCTGCTGTTAGCGGTGCTGCGGCTGTCGATCACGACGCTCGACGCCGTGCAGGGCATGACCGGCGCGGAGAAGAAGGAGCTGGTGTTGTCGGCGGTCGCCGCGCTCTTCGACACGCTGGCGGACAAGGCGGTGCCGCTCGTCGTGTGGCCCGTGTGGATCCTAGCCCGCCCGGCCATCCGTTCGCTCGTGCTCGCGCTCGCGAGCGGTGCCGTCGAGATCGTGCTGCCCATGACGAGGACCGCCTGATGATGCCGATCCTGCTGGTGGCCGTCGCCGCCGTCGCGCTCGCGTGGCCGTGGATACAAGCCCACTACCACGAATGGCGGTGGCCGCAGCTCGACAGCCGGCACCTGGCGGCCGCCGCGCTCGTCGCGGCCGCGGCCTGGTCGTACGTCGCTAGCTCGCCGGCGACGCCGTCACCGACGCCGGCACCGGACCCGGCTGCGTTCACCCTCCGCGGAAAGTTCGTCGGCCCGGACGCCGCCCGGGATGCCGCCATGGTGGCCGCCTTGTGCAACGAGCTGGCGGCGGAGATCGAGTGGGACGCCATGCAGCCCGACCCGCTCATCAAGACGGGCGTGGCGTTCGACGAGCTGCGGGTGCGGTCGCGCCTCCTGCTCTGCCGGGGTGAGTCGCTGGGGGCCAAGCACCCGCTGGCGCGTGAGGCAATCGAGACCTACTTGAACGCCGTGGCAGGCACGGCAGGAGGGCCGCTGACGCCCGAGCAGAAGGCCAGGTGGATCGCCGCCTACCGTGAGGTCGGCAGGGCCGCGGAGGCGGCCAGATGAGCGCCCCACGCCATCCCTGGCGGCTGGTGGCCGCCGCAGCCCTCGTGGCGTGGGTCTGCGCCGCGTTCTGGTTTGCCAGCCGCGAGCGGCTGCCGCAGGCCATGCCGCAGGGCTACGTGCCCGACCCGGCCGGCGTCGCACGGTTCCTCGAGGAGCTGCCCCAGCCCTACTTCGCGCAGGCCGGCGCCGACGCCATGCGGCAGGCCAAAGAGGTCGACACGTTCCTCTACCGCCACATGGACCGAGCGCACCGCGCGAGGTACGGCACGCCATTCGTCGTCGGCCGGCAGGGAATCGGCGACTGCGTGTCGTGGGGTGCCATGCACGCGGTGTACTGCGCGGAATCTGTCGACTGGGCCACGGGCAAAATGGCCGAGCCGCCGATGATCCCGTCGACCGAAGCGATCTACGGCGGCGCCCGGGTCGAGGCCCGCGGCCGTGACGGGTCGGGCACGTCGCCGGTAGGCGGCTGGTCGGACGGCGCCACGGGCTGGGGTGCCGCGCGTTGGCTGCGTGACTGGGGAGTGGTCTACCGCGAGCAGCTGCTGGGGCACGACCTGCGGCAGTACGACAAAAACCGCGCGAAGCAGTGGGGCGCGTACGGATGCGGCGGCCAGGGCGACGACGGCAAGCTCGACGCCCGCGCGAAGCGTCACCCATGCCGACACGTGGTCGCGGTCAAGCAGTGGTCGGAACTGGTTGCCGCCGTGACCAGCGGCTACCCGGTGACCATCGCCAGCTCGGTCGGTTTCAACAGCGGCAACAGAGACGCCGACGGGTTCTGTGCCGCGGCCGGCACGTGGATGCACCAGATGTGCGTGGTGGGCGTGCGGTTTGGGCAGCGTCCTGGTGCCCTGATCATGAATTCGTGGGGCAACTACGTGGGCGGTGGAAAGTTCCCGCCGGATCAGCCAGACGGCACGTTTTGGGCGACCCGCGACGCCATGCAGCGGATCCTCGGCCAGGGCGACAGCTACGCCATCGGGTCGGTGGACGGGTTCGGCTTCCGCGAGATCGACAACGGCGATTGGTTCCAGCCGGCACCGATTGAGGAGCAGCGATGACAGATCGACAGCGATACGCGGCCGTGGTCGTCGTGGCCCTGATGGTCGGGTGGTGGGCGGGTGCCGCCGGCAGTCGTGACGCCAAGCCGCTCGAGGACCGCCCAGTGCTGCGGTGGATCGCCCGCACCGCCAAAAGCCTCCTGTGGGTGGCCGTGTTCGTCGAGGAGCCGCCGCACGAGATGCACGCCGAAATCCGGTCGCACATCGGGAGCGATGGGTACGTGCAGGTGGACCACGGGCGTGGGTGGTGACCATGTGGCGCTACATCGTCTACCTCTTGACCTGGCTGTCGGGCGACCCGGCCGACATCGGCCGCGAGTCGGCGCGAGCTGCGGCGTCGATCGCGGCGGCGCGCGCGACGATGGTCACCGACACGACGCCGGACCCGCAGCCGGCCCCTGGCGGCTGCTGCAGCGACTGTGGCGGCACCGGCACCATCGTGCACGGCGACGGGCACCGGACGCCGTGCCCCTGCCCGGCCACCTGCCAGTGCAAGACGCCCCGCGCGCCCATGCCCGAGGCGTCACCCACGCACGGCACGCCGGCCAAGCCTTGATGCGGGAGGCGCCCGTGGGTGACGCCGCTGGCATGGATTTGACCTGGCTGCGCTCGGAGGTGCGTCATCGCATCGGCGGGCCGGCGCTCCAGCTGCCCGAGGAGGTGGCGGCGATCGTCGACGCCACGCTCGTCCACTGGCCCGAGCGTCACATGGCGGAGCTGGCTAGAAGGTCCGACACCGCCGGACGCGAGGCGCTCGACGCCGTCGGCGTCATCGCGGCCAAGGTCCGCGAGGTGCTCGAGCTGCGTGCGGCGACCGAGGAGGCGGCCGAGGCGGTCAATCTAATCGTACTGGCGGTGGTGGTCGAGGTCGCCAACTTCTGGTTCAGCAGCGTCGAGCACCGGATCGGGATCCGCCGGCTGGCGTTCCAGCTGCGGACGCGTGCGGCCTAGAAGACCTGGCCGGCGGACAGGATGCGGGCGACGATCAACAGCAGCTCGATCCAGACGGTGATGGACATGGTGGCCCTCCTTGGCCGGTGTGGTTGTCGGGTGACAACTAGGTCATCGGCGGTTGTCGCCTGACAACTTGAGCCGCTCGGCATCCGCCCGGTGCACGAACAGCAGGCCGTCGATCACGACCGACCGCACCCGGCCGTCGAGGGCAAGCCTGCGCATGTACTGCCTGCTGCAGCCGGCCACCTGGGCGGCGTGCGTGCAGGTCAGCCAGTCCACGGTCTCGATTTTCATGGCGAACAACCTACCTGGTCCGGTCACGCCACGTGCACCGGGGCCAGCGGCTGCGGGCAGGCAAGACGGCGTCCGAGGATGGCCGGAGCCAGGTAGGACAGTTCCGCGATACGGCTTCCTGGGGCGTGCCCGAGGTGGCTGGCACCGGCGCCGGCCTGCTGCAGTTCGACGTCGGTGGCCGAGGCCCGCCGCAGCCACTTCCAGGTGCCGGGCCGGATGCCGGCGTGCCGCACGAGCACACGCACCTGCTGGGCGAACGTCTCGTGGCTGGCCGGCCACGGACACACCAACGTCCGCTGGCAAGCCTCTAGCGAAGCGTGCAGGGCCTCTAGCGAAGTGTGTGAGAGCCGGAACGTCACCGGCCGGCCGGTCTTGCTCTGCGTCCACGACGTGACGCCATCGGGCCGCACGGCGGCCACAGGCAGGGCGACCAGGTCGCCCCACCGCAGCCCGGAATCCCAGGCCAGCCGCACGGCCAAATCCCACCACTGCCAACGCGGCAAGCCGCAGCGGTGCCGGCGCTGGAGCCGGCGGCACGCGTGGAGCAGCTGCTGCACCTCGTCGTGCGTCCAAGCCTCGACGACCGGGCGTGGCGACCGTGCCACGCGGACGCGGCGCACGGGCGGCTCGCAGAACCCCTCGTCGGCGGCCGCCCGCCACAGGGCAAGCAGGTGCGCGCGCTTGCTACGGACGGTCGACGGCCTCGCCGTCGTGGCGTAGTCGGCCAAGAACGTCTGCACGCTGCGCTCGTCCAGAGCGTAAAGCGCGACCGGTCCGCCGGCCCAGCGTTCGTACAGGTCCGCCACGATCCGGTACTGCTCGAGCGAATTGGCTCGGCATGGGCGAATGGCGGCGTACTCGCGCGCCAACTGGCCGAGCGTCGTCGGCCCCGAGTGCCGGTACATCACTGCTGTCCGTCATGGCCCTGTCGACCGCCGCCTGCGACCGCCAACGCTGTCGTGCGCCGCCACAGCGGGGGCGCTTCCCCCTGATCTTCCTGCTCAGGGCTGGTCCGTCAAACCGGCCGTACATCCGTCACCGTCGGTTCCGCTTCGTTCGCTAGAGCGTCGGTCTACGGAACCGAAGGTTGCAGGTTCGAGCCCTGCCGGGTGTAGTCGGCCCACGTCCAACCGTATGGCGGACGTTGCGGCCGAGGCAAGTTGGGAGGTGCCAAGATGGCCAAGCAGACGAAGAAGCCAAGCGGTCGGACGGGCCGGCCACGGACGCGGACCTACTCGCCGTTCGGGCAGAGGCTGGCGACGAAGTTGGCCGAGCGTGGATGGACCCGAAAGACGCTTGAGGAAAAGACCGGCGTCGACGAGACGTCGATCTGGCGATGGATGGCTGGCAAGAACCGGCCGGACCCTGATGGCGTCGCTGCTATCGCCAAGGCGATAGCGTGCTCTCCCAGTTGGCTGCTCTGGGGTCGAGCTGCGTGAAAACGCGGTTTTTCACATGTGCGATAATTCGTCTTGACGACTTATCGCACATCTGCAACCCTCTCCGCCCGTCACGCCATCACGGCGTGCGGCGGAGGGATCGCCAATGGTCACGGGAGTGGCAGCGGATGCCCAAGGGATTCGCGCACGTCACGGATCGGCAGCTGCTCGAGTGGGCGGCGACTATGCCGTTGGAGCGCATCGGCGAAGTTTGCGGGTTGACTACCTGCACGATCTCGCGCCGGCTACAGGCGCTCGGATGGACGCCGACGGAACGCCTGCTCGGCGATCCGACCGAGGAGGAGATCCGACAGCGCTGCGAGGAGCTGCGGTCGCGGTGGTCGCGAACCGACCCGCGGCGGAAAGCCGGGCGAGTGCGAGCGAGCGTAACCGTCGTACGCGTATCCGATCTCGGGCCTGTGAACTCCTAGTGACCTGGCTGCACCGCGTCGCGCGGTGCCACGCCCACCTGTGCGCGATCGTCCGCCTCTACGGCGACCCGAGCAAGGCGGGCGGGCAGAGCAACCAGGGCGAGACCTACGCGGCCCGTGCCGCCCGTGGTGACCGCACGCTGCTCTACGACGCGATCACGGTCACCATCGACGAGCTGGTGGAGATCCGCGACGAGATCCAGACGTCCATGGACGCGGCCGAGCCGACCGAGGCGGCGCCGGGCACGACACACAAGGTGGACGAGATGGCGGCACGCGCGGAGCGCGGGGAGTCGCTGTTCGTGCAAGGGGACGCAAGGCAGGGACGCGAACCGGTCGACGGATCGGCCGGCTGATCAGGGACGGTTTTTGGGCCGGTCGGCCGCGACGGACTGCGGCCGGCCGCCACATGGAGGTGGCAGTGCTGATTCTGACGAGGTGTGAAAGCGAGCGCGTCGTGATTCCGCGGTCGCGAATCGAGATCGTGGTCGTTGAGGTCAGGGGCAACACGGTGAAGCTCGGATTCCGGGCACCGCAGCGGTACGAGATTTTCCGGGGCGAGGTGTTCGACCGGATGGCTATGGACGACTGGGACGAGGACGAGGACACAAACGAGGAGGACGTGAAGTGAAGATTGTGAAGGGCAAGCAGGCTGCACCTGTGCGGTGCGTGCTGTACGGCGTCGAGGGGATCGGGAAGACCACGCTGGCGTCGCAGTTCCCGGCGCCGCTGTTCCTCGACACCGAGGACGGCACGAGGCAGCTCGAGGTCGACCGCGTGTCGTGCCCCGACTGGCGGACGCTGCAGGGTGCGGTGGCCGAGCTGGCGGTCGAGCCGGCCGGCTACCAGACGATCGTGATCGACTCGATCGACTGGGCGGAGCGGTCGCTAGTCGAGTTCGTGTGCAAAAAGGACGGAAAGTCGTCGATCGAGGACTACGGCTTCGGCAAGGGCTACGTCGTCCTGGCCGAGCACATCGGGAGGTTCGTCGAGTCGCTCGACAACCTGCACCGAGCCGGGCTGCACGTGCTGCTCGTGGCCCACGCCAAGGTGCAACGCACGTCGCCGCCTGACCAGACCGACGGCTACGACCGGTACGAGCTGCGGCTATCGAAGCAGGTCAGCCCGATCGTCAAGGAGTGGGCGGACGCGCTGTTGTTCGCCAACTACCGCACGCGACTCGTCGACGGCAAGGACGGTAAGCGGAAGGCGATCGGTGGCAAGGACCGAGTGTTGTACGCCGAGCGTGCCGCGGCCTGGGACGCGAAGAACCGCTACGGCCTGGGCGAAGAGCTGCCCATGACGATCGAGGCCCTAGCCCCGCTCTTCACCGGCACCGGTGCCAAGGCGGTCAACACCGACCTGTACGACCAGGTGGTGGCCTACATCGCAGACGCCCGGAACGTCCGCACGCTGGGCAAGATTGCGGACCGCATGGATCAGCTGCTGTCGGAGAAGCAGCTGACGGCGGCGCAGCACGACGCGCTGACGGAGTTGGTCAGGCAGCGGCACGAGGCCGTCGAGCCGGCGAAGGAGGTGGCCGATGGCGTGGCATGACGTGCCGCCTTGGACTGCCAAGCGTGCGGCCGCGGATGAGCAGATGACGCAGTTGGCCGAGATCGTCCGCCGCTGGCACGTGCGGCGGATCTCGAGCACGACGGCAGTGGAGAAGGTGCGCGAGCTGCTGGAGCCGGTTCGCGTCAGGGTAGGCGGACAGGAACACACACCGGAGGTGCAGACGTGAATTTCGACGCATGGTGGGACTGGGACGAGGACGGCAGCCGCGGCGTGGCGACGCACGACCACAACCAGAAGGTGCCGACGGGCACGCACACGGGCGACATCGTCAAGGCCGAGATCAAGGACCTGAAGTTCAAGATCAGTGACGACAACGAGACCGGCACCTGCCTTGTCGTGACCTGGTCGAAGTCGGGCGGGTACTTCCCGGTCGAGTCGATCGTGAGCGTGCGGTGGCGAGGGCTGATCGAGACGATCTGCCGAGCCGCTGGCGTGGTGCCGCCGACTCGCGGCCAGGACTGGGACGTCGAGTCGCTGGTCGGTCGAGTCGTGACCATCGACGTCGAGAACGCCGTGAGCAGCAAGGGCAAGGAGTACCAGCGCGTGACGCGTTGGCACCCCTCGCCCAGCAAGCCGCAGCCGGCCGCAGCGGCCAAGCGGCCGCCAGCCAGGACGCCGGCCGCCAAGGCGAACCAAGAGTTCAAGGAGCGGGCGGATGCCGATGACATCCCCTTTTGACGACGAGCGAACGATCGAGTTTTTCGCCGGCCCGTGGGACGGGATGCGGTACACGCCGCGCGTCGGCGAGTCGTACCCGGCACGGCTGGACATGCGGTGGAGCGGCAAGTTGCACCACTACGTGCTGGCGTGGAGCGGTGACAAGGTGCGGTTTCAGTACGTCGGCAGCGCACTGCCGGACGGAGCGGAGATCAGGTGATCCCAAGGTCAAGGAGGACGAGGCATGAAGGTTTACAGATCGTGGCGCAGCGATCGCGTTGAGCGGCACGGCGTGTTTGTCGGGTGCACGGTCGGCACGCTGAGTGACTGCGGCGGCTGGGTGGACGTCGGGTCCGTGCGTCACCGCATGGGGCCGGACTGGCACACGACCGAGGCGGCTGCGGAGGCCGCCCAGGCGGACGCGATCGAGCGGCTCGGTACGGCGCTGCTCGAGCAGGCCAAGCGGCTGCGTGCGGCGGCATCGCAGGCGGTGCCGGCGTGATCGCGTGGATTCGGCGGTGCGTGACCGCGCCGAGCGAGGTCGGCCGGCTGCGGCAGCAGCTGGACGAGCTGCGTGCGGAGGAGAAGCGGCTGCGACAGGACGTCGACAACCTCAATTCGGCGCTCATGCACTGGCGCCGGCTGGCCGGTGCGCTGCGGGATTGCAACGCGAGCCTCGACGAGAAGCTGGCGGAAATGGAGGGGGACAGGGTTGGGCCGGCGTCGCGGTGACGCTGAGCGTGTGGGTGGTCATGGGAGCTGTCAGATGTCGCACATTAAGTTTGGCGGGTTTGTTGTCCGTGACCCGCGTGACATTCCGTCCGAATGGATAAGGCTTTCGACACTTAACAACAGGGACGACGGCAAGGACACGGATGATTACAAGGCGGTCTACCGCGCTTGTTGCACGGGTGAAATACCGAGCGACAAATGCTGCAAGTTCAAATTGACCGACCGCGACAGCCGCGGGCCGATCTACGCCGACCCCGACGCTGTGGCTTCCGTGCTCAAGCGGATTAAGGATGGCCGCGAGCGACGTGCCACGACGACTCAATCTTCGCCCCAGATGTCTGTGCAGGCAGCGCTGGCGGACCTGCGGGAGCGCATGGAGCACATGCAAGCAACGCTAAATCGCCTGTTTTGATCGTCCACACCCACTTCGTCACACATTTACACGCATCTACAAACGGTGAGACATGAAGAGCCGGTGGATGACGAGCGACGAGGTGGCCGAGTTGCTGCTGGTGCGGCCGGCCACTATGGCGCAGTGGCGGTGGCGGGGCAAAGGGCCGGCGTTCGTGAAGCTCGCAGACGGACCGGCCGGCAAGGTGCGGTATCTGCGGTCAGAAGTTGAACGGTACATGGCGGACCCAGTGGCATATCGAGCAAGGAGGCGGAAGTGACGACGACGTTTGATGACATTCTGATCGACGCGGAGTTTGCCGCGCTGATTCCGCCGCTGTCTGCCGAGGAGCGGCAGCAGCTCGAGGAGAACATCGTCGAGCACGGCGGCGCACGCGACCCGCTGGTGGTGTGGGCAGCAAGCGGCAAGCTGACGCTACTCGACGGCCACAACCGCTACGAGATCTGCGCGCGGCTGGATTTGCCATTTGACTTTAAGGAGATGCGATTCGCAGACCGCAGCCACGCCAAAGAGTGGATCATCCGTAACCAGTTCGGCAGGCGTAACCTCGCGGCCTACGTTCGCACACAGTTGGCGCTGCGGCTGGAGGAGACGATCGCGGCCAGGGCGAAGGCGAAGCAAATCCGAAAGCCTGCCGGTTTTGTTCCGCAGAAATCTTCGGAACAAATCGAGACTCGCGTTGAAGTTGCCAAGGCAGCAGGCGTCTCGCACGACACGGTGGCCAAGGTCAAGAAGATCGACGCCGCCGAGAAGGCTGGAAAGGTTGACGCCGAGACGGTCGCCAAGCTGCGCACTGGCGAGGTGTCGATCAACCGCGTGGTGCGAGACCTGAAGGAACAGGAGACGGCGGCCAAGCGTGATGAACAGAAGGCCGTTGCGATTGCCAAGCGGCAGAACGTCAACGGCCTGTTCCTTGGGGACTTCCGCGACATCGGCCACAAGATCCCCGATGCGTCGGTAGACCTGATCTTCACAGACCCGCCATACGACCGGAAGGCGATTGAGCTGTTCGACGGCCTGGGTGAGTTTGCCGCGCGAGTACTTCGTCCTGGCGGCAGTTTGGTGGCATACATCGGTCACATCCAACTGCCTGACGCACTGACCGACCTGTCAAAGCACCTGCGGTATTGGTGGACGTGCGGATGCTTTCACAGTGAGGCCAAGGCCCGGATGACCGAATACGGCATCATCGCCGGCTGGAAGCCGATCATCTGGTTTGTCAAAGAGACGCGTGGCGACAAGCAGACATTCGTGACCGACGTCGTGACCGGCGCACGCGAGAAGTCGCACCACGAATGGCAGCAAGCCGTTTCCGAGGCTTGCTACTTCATCGACATGCTGACTGATCGCGACGGCTTCGTGGTCGATCCTTTTTGCGGCGGCGGAACAACGCCGACGGCGTGCGTGCAGCTCGGCAGGCAGTGGGCGGCGTTTGAGATCGACGAGGCGAATCTGGCGAGGGCATCGGAGCGCATCAAGGAGGCGAGTGCGTGACCAGGCCGTTTTCTCAGCGGATGCAGTGCCCGCGCTGTCGAGCCGATGTGACGATCGAAACGTCTCTCGGCCGCTGGTTGCGTGCGCACCCGAAACTGAGGTCTGAGGACGGCACGAACATCTACGACGAGGACGGGTCAATCGAGCGTCGGATCGTTCACCGCTACAAGGATGGCGGCGAGCGTGAGGTGCAGTGCTTTATGAGCGTTGAGGTGAAGGAATACGGTGCCATGCCGACGCAGGCCCAGCAGTCCACGCTCCAACTGCTGAGCGACTACATCAAAAACACGTTTCGCAACATGCACAACAGACGCGGATCTGCCGAGAGCCTGGCTGGAAAGTGCCGGAAGGTTTACGACCGTCGCTTTAGTCGGTGGGTGTGCGTTAGGCATTACGGAATCCACCTGCTGCAGTTTGAAAAAACCTGCCCTGACGACTCGTCATGGATCAAGTGGGATGGAAAGGAAATCACCGAAGAACAGTTGGCGATGCTTTTTTCGTTTGAAATTCACCCGTACACCCTCCAGCCGCTGAGTGCGAGGGACAGACATCGGCGGCCAAGGATGCCGCTGTTTGACGCGATCGGCTTAGGAAAGGAGGCCAAGGATGGCCGGTAACTGGATCAAGCTCCGCCACGACATCTTCGACGACCCCGACATCCGGCGGCTGGCTCGAGCTACGGGCCTCGACCAGGACCAGGTGATCGGCAAGGTGGCTCGCCTGTGGTCGTGGGCGGACCGTCACGGAATCAACGGCCAACTCAACGCACAACTGGACGACGTGGACGATCAGGTGGGCAAGGTCGGATTCGCCGCGGCGCTTGTCAGCGTCGGGTGGCTGTCGACCCAGGAGGGCGGGATCGTGATCCCGCACTGGGAAAGGCACTTTTCCGACTCTGCCAAGGCCCGTGCGCTGGGTGCGCTACGGGCGGAAAGGCACCGTAACGGTGACAGCGTTACACACCCGCCGGACCCTGTAACGGTGGCACCGTTACCAGACAAGAGAAGACTAGATATTCCTCCTCCTCCGCGCGAGGCTTCGCAGAACGAGGCAGCGGCAGCCCTGCGGGCGGCCTGGGCGTCTGCCGCGGCAGCCGGCCACGTGCAGCCCTACAAGGCCAAGCAGCTGCCACGGGCGTTCGACGCCCGGGCGGCGGAGGACGGGTGGCTGGACGACGCGATCCGGGCGATCGGCCACCTGCCGAGGTGCCGATTCTTCCACACGCCGGTCACGCTGATCCAGTTCTGCGGCGAAGGGTTCGTGGGACGCGTGCTGGCCGGCCAGTACGACGCCAAGAAGCCCGTACGTGGCCTAGGCGGCCCGCCGGCCGATCCGCCCCGTCGGCAGCTTCCTGCCGACTTCACGGCCGCCGTACAGGCCACCAGGGCCGCCGTAGAGGCCAAACGCCGGGAGGCCGTGTGACCAGACCCCCACACGACGCCGGCCTCCTAGGCCTACCGTGGGCCTATGCGACGCCCGACGGTGATGACCGCCGCGGTCCTGGCGACGCTGGCCGCCCCGGCCGGCGCCGTCACCCGCGACGACGGCGTACCGGACGCACGCTACCTCGAGCTGGGGCGGCAGATGCGGCCGTACACGGCCGCCGTGAGCTGCACGAACCCGGAAGGGCAGCGGCACAACGCCACGGCCGTCCTGGTGGCCGGCCGCTGGGCGGTCACGGCAGCCCACGTGGTGGCCGGGTGCACCGACGTACGGCTGGTCTACGACGGCAGCCAACGGCGTGCGGTCGACCAGGTCGTGCTGCACCCTGGGTGGAAGCGGGACGTCATGGGCACGCCCGACGTGGCGCTGCTGCGGACGACCGAGGACTGCGGGTTGCCCTGGTACCCGGAGATCGCAAACGGCGTGACACCAGGCGAGTCGGTGATCGTGGCCGGCTACGGCGTCACGGGCACCATGCGACAGGGCTTCGACATCGCGGACGGCCGGCTGCGAGCCGGCACGAACACCGTCGACCGCATCGAGGGCGTGACGCTCGTCTGCACAGCCAATCAGCGTGGGTCGTCGATGGAAGCCATGATCGGCCCGGGCGACAGTGGCGGACCGCTGTTCGTCGGGTCAGGGTCACAGGCCAGGCTGGCCGCGATCAACAGCCACCAGGTCGGTCCACGTGCACCGCTGCGATCACGCTACGGCGAAGAGTCGGGGCACATCCTACTGCACGCTGTTCGTCCATGGATGGCCGCCGTCATGGAGGGCGCGCCGCATGGGACGCATGAGCCGCCAGAAGGGCAAACGCGGTGAGCGCGAGTGTGCGGCCGAGCTGGCCGAGCTGCTCGGTGTATCAGCGCGTCGAGGTGTGCAGTACCAAGGCGGGCCGGACTCGCCCGACGTCGTGCTCGAGGGCGTGCCCATACACGTCGAGTGTAAACGCGTTGAACGACTCGACCTGTACGCAGCGATCACCCAGGCCAACGCAGACGCATCGAGCGATGCTGTGCCGATCGTGTGGCATCGCCGCAACAACCAACCAAGCGTCGTGATCGTCGAGACGTCGCGCCTGCTTGACCTATGTCAAGCCATAGTGGCAGGCGCTGCCAAAGTGACGGGTCCTTCCGGCGGAAATTGACGATCGAC
>Ga0208644_1001411_pt1 | contig 20132 bp, 9 predicted proteins | sample VirMetDEL_Nov_18_FD_184517 | JGI IMG/M metagenome (GOLD analysis project Ga0208644, IMG submission 184517) | Aqueous microbial communities from the Delaware River and Bay under freshwater to marine salinity gradient to study organic matter... | ecosystem: Environmental > Aquatic > Marine >...
GGTATTGGTACTGATAGTCCTACTGGCAAGCTTCACGTTGATTCAGGGTTGGCACACAACACAGTTAAAATAACCACAGGTTCTTCTGGAGGCACTGGATACGATGTAAACCTATACCTAAACGGTGGTGCTAACAATTCTGAAATGTCTATACTTATGGGCATAGTAGGAAATGAAGATAGAGATAGAATAAAGACCTATCAGGGTAACATGTACTTCAGAACAAACGATTCTGAAAATATGATTATCAATTCTTCTGGTAACGTCGGCATTGGCACGACCAATCCCATATTCAAATTACACGTTGAAGATTCTATTTCGGCTGGCGATGTAGTGATGCAAGTTAGGAACGCTAGTACCGCCGCTGGCTCAAGCGCATCCATAAGATTGTATTCATCTGGTGTTGGCAATATGCCAGTATTGATAAGCAATATACCAGATGCCACAGGTGGAACCTTAATTTTTAATCAAAGAAGAGCTGGTAATACTTATCACGATACAGTAGTTTTTAAGGGCAACGGCAACGTAGGCATTGGTACTGATAATCCGGGGGCTAAGTTGCACGTAAGTAGTGGACACATATTACTTGACAACGCATACAACCTACAGTGGAAAGACTCTGGTGGAACTGTTAGGAGTCAAATATGGCTTGACAGTAGTAATAGATTTTTAATAACGGCTGCTGGAAATGGTCAACATTTGCATTTTGGCAACGGAACGTCTACAACTTCAGATACTTGGTTTGCTACAGACACTGAGTCAAACTATACCAATTTATCGTTAATGCTTAAAGCTGACGGTAAGGTAGGTATTGGTACTGATGGTCCTTCTTATACATTACACGTTAAAAAAGATGTTGATACTTGGCTTGCAGGTGTACACAACACTGGTTCTGATGCAAATGCCCAAGCGTTGTTAGTTCGCTCAGATGCTACTTCAGCTCACGATGCAGCTGTATTAGGCGTTTATGCGGATGGTGGATACAAAATGATGATTAGGTCAACTGGCAACGTAGGTATTGGTACGGATAGTCCATCAACTTCTTTGCATATAGGTTCTGGGACAGTACCCTCACAAGTTCTTGCTGGTGTGTTATTGAGTCTTTCTGGAAGCGGACAATACTACCAAGCTTATCAAGATGGTAAGCAAATATTTATGGGAGTTGATGCTAGCTCTTATGGTATTGTGGGTATGCTTACAAACCACGCCTTAGGATTTAGAACAAACAACACCGAACATATGCGCATCACCACAGGTGGCAACGTAGGTATTGGTACGACGAATCCACAGGCTAAACTTGATGTAGTAGGTTCTGCTAAAATACTCTCAGGCACAGGTAGTAACTTTTTAGACGTAGGTCGTAATGACCTTGAAAAGGTAACTATTGCGGTAAACGACCTCAATGTAACATTTACAGCAACTCAAGACTCTGACAGTGACGATGTCCACGGATTTATTTTAGATAGAGTTTTTGCGGGAACTGGTGCAAATTACTTTGACATAAGAAAAGACGGGTCTACACAATTAAGAATAGACTCCGCCGGCAACGTAGGTATTGGCACAGCATCTCCATCAACCAAACTCCACGTAGTAGGAACAGCAGAAACACGCCTGCGTGTAGGCTCTTCTAACGCATCCTCTAACGTAGTGCTTGAGCTTCGTGATGAGAACTCACCTACTGGACAAGGAACTGTTATCACCTACAACAACGCTATTGGAGAGACCTACTTCAACAATGCGCTGTCTTCAGCAACTACTGACTTCCACTTCCAAAGCGGGGAGTACGGTTCTGCTTCTGACTTCTTCACCCTGAGCAACTCAGGTGGAAACAGCATTGTACAGCTTAGCACAACTACAGGAGACAGCTTCATCACCTACGAAGACTCAACCAATGAACTGGCTATTGCTTCTGACGGAGACTTGAGACTGACTACACCAACAGACCAAGACGTGTTCTTTATCTCTAGCGGGGGTAACATTGACATGACCCAAGCTGGTGGTAACGTAGACATGGGTGGTCAGCTGACTGTTGATGGGAACGGAATCTTCAACAGCAATGTTGGTGTTGGTACTGCTAGTCCGTCTAAGATTTTACACGTACAACCGGAGTCAACTACTGATGACGGAATAAGATTGACAAACTCAGCAGGAGGAAATCTAATAAACCTGTACCAAGAGAATAGTACAGAAGCCTTTATTAGAATGTACTCCAATAATGTTGAGAAGATTCAATTGCGTGCAAATGGAAACTCTTACTTTAATGGTGGCAACGTAGGTATTGGTACTACTAACCCATCATATAAGCTAGACGTAAGTGGTACTATCCGTGCTACAGGTGATGTGATTGCCTACTCTGATGCTCGTGTCAAAGAGAACGTAGAAACGATTCCTAACGCACTTGATAAAGTCAAGGCTATGCGAGGTGTAGGCTACAACAAGATAGGCGAAGAGAAGCGTTCTGTGGGTGTTATAGCACAAGAGATGCTTGAGGTTATGCCTGAAGCTGTACATCAAGACGAGCAGGGTATGTACTCCGTAGCCTATGGTAACCTTGTTGGCGTTCTCATTGAAGCAATGAAGGAACAGCAAGCACAAATTGATGAATTAAAAGCTAGACTAGATGGCGCTGCAAAGTAGTGGGACTATAAAGATGTCTGAGATAAACACAGAGCTGGGGCGGTCTAGTACCGCTACCATCTCTTTGGATACTGCTGAGAACGGAGGATACGCAACAATAAACACAGCATCCGCCTCTTACCCATCTGCAACAAATCCAGCAGCAATGAGCGAGTGGTATAGTTATGACCATAATGCATCTTCATCCGATAGCTTTACTATGTATACTGGGTCTTCATATGATGGTTCTAATGGGGCTTGTAGCGCCACAGTAAACGACAATACAACGCTTTATTTTGGAACAGGTACCGGAGCACTTTGCCCACAAACTAATGATACAGTATATACAGACGCTTCGCAATCTACAGCGTTTGATGGTGAAGATTCTTGGTGGAAGTCTACATCATGCGACATGGCATTCTATATCAATACGCAGGGTAACATTGAAGGTGAGGTAACGCAATGTGGAAACTTCTTTATTGGCGTTGTAAGTGACCAACCGCAAGGTGACTATAGTAGCGCCTGTAGTGACTCTGTTGTGGATTATGTTTACAAAGACGGAAGCAGTTCAACGCCTTCCGCCGGTGATTACCTATACACAAGTTCTGCCATGAACCAAACATTCCAATTCCCTCAAGTTGGTGCTTACTATCGCTATAAGATGGCTGACGGAACGTATTACGGAATCTATGTAACGCAAGACGGAAACGGTGATACCTTTATTGAAGGTGCGTCTGCCTGCTAATGATATTCTTTTTATATTTGTAACAAATAAACAATAAGATGGCTAACACTTATTCATGGGACTGCAAGACAGTAGATACTTATCCCACGCAAGACGAATTCTCTGATGTGGTCTACAACGTCCACTGGCGCATGACTGGCACTGACGAGACCGGCGAACACTCTGCTACCGTTATTGGTACGCAAATAATTACTGTGGACACCCTTGACGCAGAAGGCTTTGTTGCTTTTGAAGACTTAACCCACGAAGATGTTATCGGATGGGTAGAGGCTGAGATGGGCGCTGACCGTGTTGCTGAACTGCAAGCGTCACTTGACTCACAGATTGCTGACAAAATTGCACCTAAGTCTGTCACCAAGACAATTGGCGCAGTTGTTGAAACTCCTATTGCCGAGTAATATTTTTTTCTAATCTCTAATTTTAATTCAAATGGCTAAGGTCAAAGAAGAAATGCTTGCCCCCGTAAATGAGGCACGCCAAGCAATGCAGGCTATCCAAGCTGAACTAGGTGCACTTGCACTCGCTGAACTCCGTAAAGAAGCCTTGTTGGCTGCTTACAAGGAACAGCAGCAGAAACTAAAAGAAGCAACAGATGCTATTCAAACCGAATACGGTGATGGCTCTGTAGACTTAGAAAGCGGTGAGTTTACTCCCGGAGAAACCCCTGCTGCTGAAGTAGTGGAATAGTAAGTTGAACTTACGTTTAGGTTGGGGCTTCAGAAATGTAGCCCCTTTCTTTTTTTTGGTATATTTGTCTAATAAAATACGCATACTGTGACTATTAGCGAGATTCATGAATACATCCTGTTTATTTTAGACAAAGAGCAAGGAGGGTTTGTCTCTGACTCTGAAATAGACATGGCTCTTGATAGAGCGCAGATGACCATCTTTAGACATTATCTAGGAAATACTAGACAATTTCAACCAGGAAGACCAGTAGCTCCAGTTAGCTATGGAATGACAAGTGTTATAAATGAAGCACTTACGCCATTCAAAGCGCGCATTACAGCCACCCCATCGTCAGGAACGCTAAGCTATACAGGGGGAAATTTTTTAGAGACGATGGCAATTATATCCGCCTCATTTACAAATGAAGACAGCGAAAAACAAGATATTCCGATTGTTACAGAAGAAGAGTTCTACTACAGAAATACCAGCATAATTCACAGAATATCTGAAGCCTTCCCCATTCTTCAAGTCACCAGCTATGATACTGGTGTTTCTATTTCTGCTGAAGTTTCTCCTTCTACAATTACTTCAGACGTTACTCTTGATATTTTAAAAAGACCAACTAAGCCTAGCAAATCAGCTGGTACAGCTTTAGATTGGAAAGAGCCTCAGCTTAATGAAATCATGAATGAGGCCATTAGAATATTGTCTACAAATACACAAAACACTGTAGCGGCCTCTTTTGGAACGCAGCAGGTAATCTCTGGCTCATAACATGGCACACGCTACTTATTATGAACCCACGCTTGGGCGTATTGCAGAGCAGATATACCTGCAATATTCTGGAACTTCCTTAACATCAGACAGTTATAAGTCTATTGAGGAAATCAAGTACTTGGTTGTTCAGCAAATAAATAGGCTTTTAAAAGTTGAAAGGCTACAAGAAACTAATCTTAACGACTACAGGCTGCCTGATAATGCTCTTATTACCAACTACACGGTAACAAACATTACGGCAGACGGCGAGCGTTCTTTCTTTAGACTTCCAATTATGCCCATCGCTGCTCCTCATGGAATGGGCCTTTATGAGGTGATTCTTGAGGACACAGTAGACAACATTGAATACGAGCTTGTCCCAATAGACAACGCATACTATAGAACCTTTATGGCGCTGTATCCTAACTGGAATCAGTACTATGCTTTTTCAAACTCGTTTGGTGGAGCTACTGGAGGTTGGTATAAGTGGGATGGCGGTATTAAGGTGTATTTGGCTAGCAGTGATTTCGCCTCTAACCACAGAGTAAAAATTAAATTGCTGGCGATAGACATTGCCACACTTAATGAAAACGATTTACTTCCTATTCCTGCGGATATGGAGGCTACGGTTATTGAGCAGGTGTTGAACCTTATGAGAGCACGCCTACCTCAGGACAAGGCTCAGGACGATAATACTTCTAGATAATGGAAATGACGATTGACCAAGTAGTCCGCAGAGCCTTGCTTGAAACTGGATATACTATCCATATGTATCCATACTTCTACAACTATGCTATGCACGGATTGCAGGAGATGGAGATTGACACCATTGGAAACATAAAAGAGATAAGCTTACCAAACTCTACTTCTTACAGTAGTGTTGCCATTGGACATATTATTGACGTGAAACACCTAAACGGTGGTCATTATGTGTCTATCGCAAAAACTCAAGAGCTGTCTTTTTCCGCATTTAATGCTGCAACCTCATTGTCATCAGGTTCTGACTTTCTATTCACTTTTGCTGATACGCAAATAACAGTTAAAAGATTAGATGTCACAAAGGGCGTTCGTGCTTCAATGACTATTGGAAACGAGTATGAGTATAATGGTTTTAATTTTAATGTTCATGGCGAGCCAAAGGGAAGACTTTTTGGAAACCCAGGCGGTAATTCTTGCGTATGGCAATACGATAAGTCAGCATCTCAGTTGGCTGTTGCCAATGCTAGCAGCATGGACTTGCATCTTGTTTACTTAGATATTTCGGAAGAAAAAACTCCGTCTACTGTTGTGGACCCATTAGCGGTTGAAGCTTTAACGCAGTACATTCGCTTTAGGCACATGGACGGTAAGCGTAGCATTCAAGTCAATGACAAAGCTCAAGCAAGAAGAGATTGGCAAAACGCTTACAGGTTATTGAGAGCAAGAAAGTACCAGCTATCTGTAGAAGACATACTTCAGTCTTACAAGCAATCATATGGTTTAGCAATTAAATAAGTAGACTATGCCAATTAGCAGACAAATAGTTCAGAGTCTACTTGGGGTAAATGCAGACGACAGCTACAAGGTACATACTCAGGCTGACGCTGTTTCTATGGTCAACACCCGTATAGTTGACTTTATTGAGGGGGACACTGGAGATATTCAGAATGTCCTTGGAAATACCTACATTGCAAATTCGTCTTTAGAAAGCGGCATCAACACCTGTATTGGCGCTCTTCCGTTTGAAAGAGACAACAAAGTTTTCTTTTTTGTACATAACTCAATCACCTCAAAGCATGCAATTTACGTCTACAACGGCAGCTCTTTCATTAAGTTGGTATCCAACAGTCAGTTCTCTGGAAGCAATGCACTGGGTTTCCAAAGGTCAAGAATCACAGCATCAGCCATCGTCAATGACTTTCTTGTATACTCTACTGGAGTCGGAGAAGTAAAAGCCATAGACATTGATTACTGGACAAATAATACGCCCAGTGGATTAGACAATGACTATGTTAATCTTATTGTAAGACCGCCACTATACTCACCTCAGATTACGGAAATCACTTCTGGAGATTTGAACGTAAAGCTGTCTCGTCAGTTTTTGCGCTTTCATTATCGTTTTGTGTATCTTGATGGAAGAATTAGTGCGGCATCACCTGCGTCTGTACTTAAAAACGTACATGATACGGAGGTGTATAATCTTAACAAGATAACTGTCACTATTCTGTTTGACCAAAAAATACATACCGGAGTTGAGACTGTACAGTTTATTGGGTTTGACGGTGAGTCTTCTACTTACTTCATTGCTGGTGAGAAGAAAGGCTCTTCTGCTTTTTCTAACCACAATGCTGGGACTACTGCTTTATCTATAGATTATACAGCTAAGCAAGTTTATCAAGGTATTGCTACTACAGATGTTGAGCTAGTTCCCGGACTTCCCCCTTATGATGTAAAGGCGTTAGCTGCTGCTAAAAGCAGGGTTTTCTTTTCTAACTACAAAGACGGTTTAGACGCCAACACTACATATAGTCAAGGCCTAGGTCAAACTCCGTCTATAACGTATCAACTGTCCGGAACCACAACAGCCCCAGCGTTCATGGAGGGGTCAATCTTTGATGTAGGAGTTATATACAGAGATGCTCAAGGGCGCACTAATGGGGTCACAAAACTTAATGTAACTGCAGAGATACCTTATAGAGATAGTAGTGGCACTGATTCTTTTTTGTCTACTGGGCAAGTTTATGAGCCAACACCGGCGCATGAATTGAGAACGACTATCGCTGATTTCATATCTTTTAATTTGGCTACAGCTACATCTGGCACTGTTCCAGGCTGGGCAAAGACTGCCGAAGTTGTTATTTCTGATAACAGAGCATATAGTGACTTTATACAGTTTAATCTTCGCTCAGACAATGCTGTTAGCTTGACATCTACAGGATTGTCAAATGGAGTAAAGTATCAGTTTGGTTTGCGATATGCCATCAAACAAGATGATGGAACTTATAAAATAGCAAACTCTAAAAAATACTTGTCTGATACATACTCAACGGAATCTATTCAGTATTACGCTCTTAGTTTAAGAGATGCTATTGCGGATGGGCTTGGATGGGAGTATGCGGTTGGAGACTTTGTGAGGGTTGTTCTTTGGAGAAGAAACTTTGCGTCATACCAAGGCAATACTGGTCAATTCTATGAAGAATATGTAGAGGGTGAAATCCTTGCCGAACAAGATGGTCATTTAATATTTCAAATTCAAGATTTTCCTCAATTGGGAGGGACTCCGGACTATTTGGGATATACCAACTCGGCGACTTTGATTTATGAAGACCCTAACAACGCAGGTCAATTTCCAAACAACTACCTATGTAATTATGGAGTCGCTACAATATTTAGAAAACCAAATATTGGCGATTTTATAAATTACCATGAGACGGGACTGGTGTTTGATGCTACCAGTTTGCCCACGGTTTGTAAGATTAAAGGAGATTGCTCAATAACTAGATTTAGCTATGAAGAGCCATGGAACACAAACAATCAAGAAAAAGATTATTTGTGTATAAATACAAACGGCGAATATGCTCGTACTGTTCGTACATATAAATCTTATTTTGGAAGAACGCTACCTTTTTTAGAATACTCTACAGATATTCTAAACGAGCAAAAAAAGACAGCAATCACATTTAGCGGAGTCTATACCAATGGAACAAAGAACAATAATCTTAACTATGTAGATATTGTTAATGAGGAACAGCTTCCAGCAGACCTTTCTCAAGTAAATAAATTACAGCTAGCCTCTAAGGTTGAAGAGATAGGAACTGTTATGCTTGCTATTGGAGAGGATAATACCGCTTCTATATATATTGGAGAGTCTCAGCTTGTTGCCTCAGGTCAGAATGCAGACCTTGTAATAGACAGAAATGTCATTGGCTCTATCAATGTTCTTAAGGGCGGATATGGCACTTCACATCCTGAATCTGTAGTAGAAAGAAATGGGGCTGTCTATTTTGTAGATTCAAATAAGGGCGCTGCTGTTCGTTATGCTCAAGACGGGCTGTTTGAGATAAGTCAATACAAGTACATTTCTGTATTTAAAGACATTTCAAGAAATAAAAGCTCAAAAATTCAAGTGATTGGTGGCTATGACCCCGTTAACGAAGAATACCTTGTGTCTGTTCTTGAGCCATACAGAAGTGTAACAGATTACTGGTCTGATTATTCTGTTAGCACCGTTTACGACCAGACTTACGATTTTGACTCTGGGCCGTTTAGCACTTTTATAGCAGCGTCTACTAACGAAGTTGTAACTGTAGAAATAACGCCTGACCACGATGTCACAGGTCTAACTATAACTTTTAATGGCAATACCGTATTTGACGCTGGAGTAGACGTATATCCATCAGGGCAAACTATATATGCACGATTTTTAGGCAATGGGCCTCTTGCTGAACTAACAATATCTGGAGTAGGTACAGACCTTACTTCTGGAACCGATGCAGACATAACTATCTCAGTATCAGAGTATAACTTCTCGTCTGCTCGCCCTACCATTCCATGTACGCACGCATTTAATACAAACTTCAAGCGTTGGAGAGGGTTTGATACATATTCAGCTGAAGCTTTTGTAACAATTACTGGAGAGCTTTATTCATTTAAGGAAGGTAAGTTATACAAGCACAATGACCACAGTTCAGTGCGTTTTTATGGTTCAGCTCAAGCCTCATCTTTTGGTTATTATTTAGACAATCAAAATGGCATAGTAAGTCTTCCAGTTTCTCATCAGCTTCAGGGCAATTCAGCTCCATCAAAATTCAGACTAACAAGTGAAACTCATGCTACAGAACTTACCTCTAGCGATTATACTCAACTGGAAAACATTTTTAAAGCGAGTTTCAAAAGAGATAAACTGACTACGGCGAACATGCTGAGTGGTAAAAGATTACGAGGCTCAAAATTGCTATCTTTGTTTACAATGCCAGCAAGCTTTAAGGTTGAGCGTATTTTAACAGACATTAAAGATTCAACAGGACACTAAAATGACTCAAAATGTAATTGGAGAAATGGTTAAGATTGCTGCTGGGGCAGGCGCTGCTGCAAATCCATATGCTGCGGTGCTTACTGCTTTGCCTTATATAGCACAAGCGGGCATGGGGCTTTACCAGGTTGCGCGAGGCCAAAGAAAAAGACAAGACATTGATACTTCTGTAAACAAGATTTACGAAGAGAATGTCCAAACAGCAAAAAACTTATCTCAGTCTACAAGCCAGGCATTTGACATGGCCCGCCGTGGTCTTGCTTCTCAATACGCATCAAGCCTTCAGGCAGCTCAGCGTGGAGCTACTGGAGCTGGCTCTTTACTTAGACAACAACAACTAGCGGCTAGAAGCGCTCAAGAGGGCGGCGCTAGACTCTATATGGGCGAGCTTCAAGCGCAGCGCTCTGACTTTGAAAACCTTCAGCGTGCAAAAATGACTTTAGCTTCAGCACAAGAAAGAAGTCAGGCCCTTAAGAATCAGATTGCTATGCAAGAAAATCAGGCGCTTGACCAAATGCAGGCAGCTGGGGCAACGAATGTGTTTGGCGCAGGACAAGGATATGCCACATACAACATTGCAAAGATGCAAACAGATGCAATGAAGCAATCTGCTGGTTTATGGGGCAGAAATGCTCTAGGTTTTAATATTGGATAAAATGGCTAAGATTAGTAAAAAAGGTTTAGCCGTAACATTTGATACTTCTGGATATACGCAGTTTGCATCTAATATGATGCTTCAAAATGCCCAGCAGGAGGTTAAATATATTCAAGACTTTGTACAAAATCAGCGTCAGTTAAGAAAGACTCTCTCGGATAATTATTCTATTGCTCCTAATGGCGTTCACGCTTTGGGCCTAGAACATTTTGACAAGATTGCTTCAGAGGGGTATTCGCAAGTAATGAAAAAGGCTATGTCTGGCCCAATTACCAATCAAGACATTGCTGAATTTACGGCTTCGTTGTCTAGAGAAAAGCAAGCAATTAATGGAGGCATATCGGCTGAGGCGGAGCTTATCAAGCAGGCACCAAAAGAAATGGACGCCAACAGGATTCAAGATGTTTTGGCTGACATCAGAAGGCAAACATATTCAACTGGCAAGCCACAAGACTACATTAAACTTCTTGATGGAATCAACTTAACAGAGATGGATGGTTCATCCTACCTGATTAACGAGAATTCTGCAGGTAAGACTTTTATTGACGGCTTTGGTGAGTTAAAAAGAAGCACATACGGGGACACATCACAGGTGTCGGTATCAATGTCCAATGTCTTTGACCCATCCACTAGAAAACTTCGCAAAGACGCAAGTGGATATGTAGCCAAGGACATTTATGAATTGGCATCTTCTGATGCATTGATGAATAGGGTAATGGACGATGAAGTCCTTAAGGTTGCCTATATCAAGTCAACAGGAAGCATGGATGGCTATGATGACGTAAGAGAGTCCATGCTCACTTCCGGAGTCCTGCCTGAGTCTATTGCAAAAGAGTTCAGCTCTATTCAGCCTCAAGAAAGAGAGCAGATTAGAAAGAAAGCTCTTGAGCGTGTTCTTACCAATGTGGCAGATGGAACATATCAAGTAACACCACTTGCGGCATCTCAAGCTAAGGGAACTATTCTTACCGCAAACAATGGTATTCGCATTCGTAAGGGCGCTGGAGACGCTATATTGACATCTTCTCCTATTGGAGTAATCGCTGCTCCTGGAGGCGCTAAGAGACAAACTTTGTCCGCTAGTGTAAAAGGTGTTGCTACTGTTCAGGATGAAGCTGGTGATGTTTCTAACGTTAGCATTAAGGGGTATTCATTCACTAATGATGGTCAACTGCTAATAACGGGAGATAGACTTGTTGGAGGTAGCGCTAATGACATTGCCCTCCTTGGACAGCTACTTGCAAAGGGTGAGAACATCAGAACACAAGAAGAAAAAGACCAAATCAGAAGTCTTCAAAGTAAGGTCAAACAACAGGCTACTGGAAAACTAGAACCTGTTCAGAGTCCGGAAGTAGTTGCTTCTGAAATATTACAGGCCATAACTGGAGGCATCAACTACAACTATCCTTCAGGCGTTAGCACGGATATTGAAAAGCTTCGGTATCTTTGGAACAAGACTCAGTTAGGCAACTTAAATGCTGACGCATTCAAATAATTATGGAAGAAAAGTACATAGAATATCTCCGTAGTATTTATCAAACATTTGGTGGTAAAGAAAACTTCGGAAAGTTTCAAGACTTTGTAACCTCAATGTCTGATACGACTGATTTAGGTTCAGCAAAACGTAGAGAGGTTTATGATAAGTTTGGTGGTCAAGAAGTATTTGGTCAATTTGACAATTTTCAAAGAGTAACCACTGGCGGTGCTATTAGTCAGGCAGTTACACAGCCTGAACTTGGCTCACCGTCTGTAGCTCCAATAACTTCTGCTGAGGCAACTGATTTAAAAAAAAAATCTTTTCCATACGACTCTGGAGAGTCTGTATCTCCATCTCTTACGCAAGAGTTTGACGCTGAACTAAAGCCAGACCCTGTAGGTTTTTTTACTGAAATGTCGCAGTCTATGACTGCTGCCAACATTTTTAGGGATGTTATAATTCAAAAAAATCAACAGAGGGAGGAAGAGATTCAGAAAGAAAAAGATTTAGCTGCATCTCAACAATATAGACTTTCTCCAGAGGTTACTGCGTATAGAGGAACCCTTGCTGATTTTGAGTCAGTCACTGGGGTAGATAGAGAGTTTGAAATGGTTGACGGACTTGTTCTTCCAGTCCTTACGGATAAAGAAAAACAAGTTTATGTTTCTCCATCTAGTGGTTTTTTAGGTTTTTTTGAAGAGACCGAAAAAGAGGCAAGAGATAGAGCTATTATAACGGCTGCCGGAGTAGCAAGCAATACACTAAGCAAATCAATTAAAGAAGCTATTGCTGGTTTACCTATTGCTGAAGTTATTCAATCAACCAGTTTAATGGGGCCACTTGCTGGAGGGACCTCAATTCCACGGCCTGGCGAATTGAATTTAAAAAATCAAATCACCACCGGAATTGTAGACTTTCAAAAAGGTTTGTTGTGGCAAAATCAACGAAATGGATTTGGCTTAGACATTGAGAGATACATGGAGCTTGAGGCTACAAGTAGAACATTTGCTCCTAATACTACTGACAAAGACGGAAATCTCACTGCATGGGGGGAATTTAGCATAGCTAGCACTATGGCTAACCCTGGGCAGGTGAGCTACCACATGATAAAAGCATTCGCTAAAGACCCCATTGGCACAACGACTCAGCTCATTATTCCATCTTTAGCTACATTCTTGCCAACCATGTTCGCTGCTGCTGTTGAAGACCCAATGAGCGTCATTGGGCCTCGCGCTGTTGCTGGATTGGTATCATCAAAAATATTAGCAGCTGGAGGTGAAAATGCCGCCCAAATTGCGAACATAGTAAATAAAGCAGGTCGCTCTTCTTCAACTGCGTATTTGTCCGGAGTCTCTTCCTATAGCATATCAATGGCTGCTGAAATGAATCAGCAAGCACAAGAGGCTGGTTATGATTTAACCAATGAAGAAGACGTAAAGGCAATGCTTGAAAATACTGAGCTTAGACAGCAATGGTATGAGACAGCAAGAAAGTACGCTGTCCCAGTTGCCGTTGTTGATGCTTTCAGTGGCGCATTGGCCGGGAATGTATTTAATAAAGGTGGTAGACTTTCATTACTTAAAGAAACAGGCGTTCAAGCTGGACTCGGTGGCGTTTCTGAGGTTGCTGGTATACTTGGAAAAGAGGGTGAAATCAAAGCATCGGATATTCCAGACATCTTTGCTGAAATGTTCGGCGAAGTTGGCCCCGGAGCTGTAGAGGTTGCTTTAAATAACAATTTAAATACAGGGACCGTATACAATGAAAGACGTCAGGTTATAGACCAAGAAATATTGGCTATACAGGCAGGCATTACAGAAGACTCTACCCCTGCCCAAAAAGAACAAGCTAAAGAGGCTATAACAGAGCTTGTAGACCTTAAGAATAAGGAGTACGCCAAAGACATAGACTTTTTAAATAGTCTTTCAGAAACAGAAAGAACGAATCTGAACAAGATTAACGACAGAATAAGCTTCTTAAAGGAGACGGTTGCTGAACTAGAAGCACAAAAAGAGGGCGCTACTACGGAAAAGATTGCTGAATTAGACAAGCAGATAGAGATAAATAACACCGTTATTAAGCAAAAGCAGTCTGAGCGCGGTAGCATTGTTTCAAAGGCTGTTGTAAAAAAAGCTGTTGAGCAAGCTGTAGGAACTGTTGGTATAAGAGGCGAGATTAAAGCAGAAGATGTAGCTGATTTTACTACCGTTGAAAACAAAAACCTATCTACAACAAAAGCAGAAGATGTTGTGGAAAGAGACCTTAATTGGGTTCAAAGGATTATACCTAAAGTAAAAGCTGCTCGTGTATTAAGAGACCTAAATTCTTTTGCAAGCCTAACAGGCTCTAATGTTTCTTTTGCACCAACATCAGAGGCATTTGAAAAGTCTTTTGGAACAGATGTCAATGCTGTTTGGGACCCTAAAACAAATACTATATACGTCAATATAGAAAAGAGCAAGGGCAACTTCTATTTCCATGAGATGTCTCATCCGCTAGTTAGAAAAATGCGGGTAGAGAATCCAGACCTGTTTAATTCTTTGTATGCAAATGTGCAGGGAATAGCTCAGCGTGTTAGTAATAAACAGACTTACGGTAAATGGGCAAACCTAGAATATCAAGACTTTGATGCTGATTCACGAAAGGAAGAAGCCATTGTAGAATTCTTTGCTGATGTATTTGACGGCAAATTTGATAGCGCTACTAGACAGATAACACGTTCTGTTGTAGAGTTTATTGCTGACTTTTTTACCGCTATTGGGGCAGAAGAATTCGGAAATAATCTTATTAATGAATTTGAAGGTCGTAGAGGTAGCCAAATGACTCTAAGTGAGTTCATGAAGCGACTTCAAACAAATAAAGACCTTGAATCAGTAGTAATTCAAAACATAAGAAAAACATTCTCAAATGTTACAACGACTACAGAACAACAAGTACCGGGTAGTGAGCAAACAAGGCAAGCCGCTGAGCAAGCCCCTGACCAAGAAACTGGCGCAGAAAAGACTGCAACAAGTGGAGATGTTCAAGCGACTAAAGAAAAAGTAGCTCCAACAAAACCAGCCCGTAGAGCTACTCGTGCTAAAAAATTAGACACAGAAGAGGCCCCTGCTCCAGCAAAGCCCAAAGCAGATAAAAAAGGTCGCCCAGCAAAAAAGAAGCCTGCTGATAAGAAGATAGCAGATGATAAACGTCTACCAAAAAATGAGTGGGCGCAGAAAATGTATGATGAGGCTCACGCCGCAGGGAATAAGCGCACCATGATGAACATGAAGCGCTATGCCTATAATCAAGGCTTTGAATTAAAACTAAAAAAGGGAGACACTGCATACGACCCATCTACGGACACAAAGGCTAAAAAGAAAGCTGCAGCTACTGCAGCAAAAGGAAAGTCTACTGCAAAAAAGATTGCTGCTAAAAAAGATACGGCAAAAGAGGAAGAGGCGGCTCCTTTTGTAGACAAGACTGGTACCGCCGGAAAAGCTGCTCAAGAAGCTGCCTTGGCAGAGATGAATAAACTTCACGAAGAACTTTCTGCGCTTCAAGAAAAGTACAGAAGGCAGACTTCAAGAAAGTATAAGAATGCAGCGGCTAAAACGCTAAAAGAAATTGCTGCTCTTGAGGAGCGTATTAAATCGTTAGTTCCTGAAACTCAGGCTGTTGTTTCAAAATACGAATCAGAAACAATTACTAAGTCTCAGCTGCCAACAGAGCAAGAGTCTGCAAAAAGAGGCAAGGCTGCAAAGAATGCTATTAAAGAGCAAGAAAAGCAGGCTGAAATAGACCAAAAGGTAGACGAAGAAGTAGGCATTATGTCTATAAAGGACTACATGGGCTTAGAAGCTCTTGATGGTGGCGTGGTATATGAGACCAGAATAGTTTATAATGAAGATGGCTCTATTTATGCTATTTATGATTTTAGAAACCTCACCATCAAAAGGCCGACTGGTAAGGGCAAGAATTATAAGCAAACAAAGATTGGCAGCCTTAGAGAGTTTAGCAAAAAATACAGGAATGCCTTAAAGGAAAAAGTTCCTATGGCAAATACTGTTGAGGCCGAAAGGTTGTCATTAGCAGATGCCGCCTATCAACTTCTTAGTCGCAACATTCAAAAGCTATATGCGGAAGGTAAGGACGATGTAGCTGCGCTTTTAGAAGAGACCTCTTTACCTCGCGCAAAGAAAGAGTATGAAGATGCTCTAGATAGATATAGAATTAGAAAACAGGAGCTTATTGACTCTGGGCAGAAAACAATGCGCGGCGTTGAGTCTAACCTTATTGCTAGAAGAAGACCCGTCATAGTTCTTTTAAATAAGATTGGCAAGCCTGTTGTTTCAATAAACGCAAACACCTTAGAAATTGGTCGTAGAAAAAGAGCAAATTCTAACTACGAATATCAGCAGTATGCAAGCTCTGGTGCTTTTACAAAAGCTATCAATCAGCTTCAAAAAGACATTGATGCTGGAACCCTACGTATTCAAGCATCTCAGGAAATAGACTATCAAAGAAAGCAAGCTCTTGCTTCTGGCTTAATTAGTCAAGAAGAATATGACCGTTTAGTTCGTGAGGCTGATGCACTAACAGAAAGAACAAAAGCCAGGGAGCAAAGAAGAACAGCTACAGAGATTTTAAATCAAAACATTAAGTCTGCTAGTGCAAAGATTCGGAAGGCCCTCCCAAGCATTCCTGAGTCTATCGTAGAATCACTTAGTGTTAGACTTATGTCTGTACCACTTAGTGAGCATCCTGAACAGGCAAGGCAAGAAATAGTAAATTTCTTATTGGCTGATATAGAGACACTTATGTCTACTCAAAGAGGAAAGACTACTCTATCGGAGCTTTATGATACCATGTTGACTAGGTTCAATGCTGCTCTAACTATATATGAAGAAAGAAAACAGGCTCAAGAGTTTGCAAAACTAAATGCTGGATTGTTTGACAAGAAATTACCAAATGTCAATACAGATGTGCAGGAAGCAATGCTGCGCGAACTCTTCCTTGAGGGGAAATCCTTGTTGATTAGACGCAAATTATATCTTAGACGCAAAATTGGTAAGAGCAAGAGTGTATTGACTGACATTACATTCAAGCAGGCGATGCAGTCAGATAAAGCCATGGCTAGATTCCTTGGAAGTCTTGGATACTCTCAAGAAGAGTCTTCAAGAGTAAAGAGGGTTGCTATTGATACTTCATTACGCAATGAAATCAATGAACTTCCTGCAGCCACTCCAGAAGAGAAAATAGCTGCTATCAAACAAATGCTTGAGAAGACAGAAATTGTTTCACCAGAAATGATTTATAATACGCTGTCTGGTGTTTTAGAGCGCACATCTCCCCTTCCGACAACTCCTAATATGATTGCTTTGCAGGAGCAAATGCGAAAAAACAAAATGGAGCAAATGGACTCATTGAAGCGCCTGATGTTCTCTCGCAAGAGCAACTCTCGCAATAATGAAACGGCGCAAGCACTTAAAAAAGTTCTGAATGTAACAGGCTCTCCTGTGAGCATAACGAATCTTCATGCAATTCAAACAACAGGCTTCTACGAACCGAATGGAGACTTAGCTAATAGGTTTGCTCAGATATATTCTTCTAGCGGTATTCTTGAAAATTCTGCATTAAGAGACTATATCCAAATGCAGATTAATGAAAGTCAAGACCCAACCCTATTGTCTGAACTTAATTCATTTGCTTTAGAAGATTACAACAACGGTATTGAGATATATCAAAACATGGTTGTTGCAGCTCTTGATGCTTTAATCTCTTCAGACTTAAATAGCGAAAGCCAGGTAGATGTTTATGACGATAAGATAAAGTCTAAATACTTCGTAGAAACTGCAAAGAACACTTTAAAGGTTAATGCAGAAACCTCTAAGCGCATTGAAGATATGCTCTCCAGCATACTAGGAGAGATGTACGGTAAAGATAATCTAACCAATGCGGATGAATTGCTGACAGATGCTCTTGCTTTGGTAAGCATGAACATGGAAAAGTATGAGTTTGTTCACGCAGATGCCCTTGCTCCAGCAGAGTATACTCCAGCACCTGGCGTAGAAAGGGCATACGAGATTCAAAGAAGATACTTTGCCCGTCCAGCAAACAATAAGTACTTCTCTATAAAAGACAGAAATGTAGCAGCATCACTTATTGAGCAAAAAATAGCAAGATTCAATAGCCTTGCCGAAATCCTTATAAGCGAAAGAAAAAGATTCCCAAGTAGACCAGGTGCTATTTACGACATATTTGCTAGCCTAGGCACAAAAAAGTGGAGTTCTATAATTGAAGATGCTAATCCTGTCGGAATGACGGTGAATGATATGACACAGTTAGCTGAGGCTTTTGGTCATATTAGAAGCAAAATAAGAGAGACATCAGCCTTTGCAATCATAGACAATGATAAGATTGTAGACGTTGTATATCTAACAAACTTTAACACTTCCACCTCGGCAGGCATCAACTCTAGAATTGCAGACCTTCTAGATAACGAGTACCCAAATGCTATTGTTGCCATGTTGCACAACCATCCAAGCGGGGTTGCTGTTCCAAGCAATGAAGACCTAGAAGTTAGCTTGCTTGCTGAATCAAGATTTGGAAAACGATTTGGAGGGTCTATCATTCTCAATGGCAAAACATACGGCTTCATGGCTCCAATTGGTAGAGCAAAAGCAAGCATTGCTAATGACTATATCAAAAACCTAGACAGCTTAGATAAGGGCGCTTATCTTGAGAATATTTACTCTGAAAAGATTGGTCTTGCTAAATACAAGCCAAAGTATTCAAGGCCTTCTGGTATTTCTGTTTTTGACAAGCAAGAATCTATTCCGTCTATTTTTAATCAGATAGCCTCAAGTATAAAAGAAAATAGAGGTGCTGGCTTTTATTACGGAATAAGCGTTCCAAGTTCAAGAGGAAGTGTAATAGTTGACTTCGGATTTATAGAGCCTGAGACCGCAACAACAGCGGGTGTTCTTGCAAAACTCCAGATGGCAAAGAGAGGATATGGCTCTAATTCTCAAATACACATTGCTGCTGTATCTGAAAACCAAACAGCCGAGTTTAAGGCAAAGCAACAAGAAATACTAGACTCCATCTCTGCTGAGATTGGTGCGGGCGTAGTCAACTCATATACTCTAATTAGTGATAGTGAAATCCAAAATGAGGATTACAATATTATTAGAGACGTTATAGACTATAATGTTGATTACCAGATACCGTCTGTGTCTGAGTCTGCACTTAACAATTATGGTGCGCCAATAGTTACAGAGGAAACATTTACTGTTGGGTATGGCGATAATGTCTACAGCCTGCCTGAGCTTTTTGACAACGTATTTGTTCCAGCTCTCAAGGAGGAAGTAGAGTCATACATCGCAGACATCAACAATGACAACATGCTTGATGAGATTGGAGACTTGATAATGTTCCCATTCACATCTGATATATTGTCTGAAATAGACCACATAACAGCTGGTGTTGATTTGTCCACTGAAGACGGGGCCAGACAACTCATTGAATCTTATCTGTTAGAAGTTGTCAAGCAGAGTAACATTTCTGTAGCGGGCCGCCCAGAACTTAAGAAACTTTTAGACATTTCCGCAGGTAACATCATTGAAGAAATTGTCTCTGATTCAAGCTCTTCATTTGACCCATCTGCATTGATGTTCAGCAGAAAAGGTGGAGCATATAGAAGAACTGAAGCGGCCAAAAAACTCAGTCAGAACAGAAGGAACATAGAAGAAATTCAGAAGAGGAATAAATCTGTTAGAGCTAGAGTTCGTGAGACGGCGCTTGACAAGAAGTTTGAAGTGTTCCGTTTTATAAATGACGTTCTTAATGATGAGAATGCTCAAAAGGCAAAAGTTCTAGAAGCATTTATTAGAACAAGTGCTGGATTAGGAAAGTCTATTGAGATTAAAATTAAAGAGGCTGCTAAGTATGTATTTGGCTCAAATCCAAATATGATGTCCACAGAAACCATGGACATTATTGGTGAGGTCATTATTTATAAAACAATTCTTGAGCATAACCGTAGAAGGTTAGACAAACTACAAAGCCAATACTCTACAAAGAAACAGGCGCTTGGAGACTATGAGTCTTTACAGCAAATGGAAGAAGAACTAGAGGTGGCCAAGCAGCAATTCAGAGACGCTCAAAAAAGAGAGAACTCTTTAATGGCTGAACTTACTTCTGAAGGCATAAGCTCTGAAAG
>Ga0208644_1001413_pt1 | contig 20130 bp, 20 predicted proteins | sample VirMetDEL_Nov_18_FD_184517 | JGI IMG/M metagenome (GOLD analysis project Ga0208644, IMG submission 184517) | Aqueous microbial communities from the Delaware River and Bay under freshwater to marine salinity gradient to study organic matter... | ecosystem: Environmental > Aquatic > Marine >...
AAGTATCTTTAAAAATTGAGCAAGCAACAGATAGTATTACATCTTTAGATATTCAAAAAATTGAGTTAGAAGCAAACAACGAAGTGGCTGCCGAAATTGGTCCACTCCGTTATATGTCCAATCTTACAGGCTGGTCAATGGACAAGGTAGTCAATATATTTGCACTATTAATTGTCTTTGTTTTTGACCCATTAGCGGTATCATTGGTAGTTGGATACAACCGACTTGCTATGTTACCAAAGATGGTCAAGGATGAAAAAAAGTACGAAATCTACAAAGAGCACGATATTAACGAAACTGTAACAGAAGCGGAAGAACCTCTTGACAAAGAGGGTACAGAGGTGTTAGATTTAGAGAGTAAGCCTGAAGTAGACTTCCAACCTCCTGTAAAAAACAGATGGGGAATGCGTAGACAACCATAATATGACTAATCTAGGTTATTGTTGTATAAATTTGACTCTTGCCGACGAGGGTATCAAAACCTCTCGTAGTATGATTCAACGCACCTTCAAAGCCAAAGGTATCAAGTATGCCTCTGAATTGGCTCTTGAAAATGTGCGTGACTTACATAAAATTATTACTTGGAATATTCAGAATAATGTTAGACTATATCGTATTACTTCTGACCTATTCCCGTGGGAAACCGAATACCAGATAGAAGACCTGCCAGACCAGCATAAGATAATTAATAAATTACGAGAGATTGGGCAGTTGATTAAACTATCTGGTATTCGTGTATCCTTTCACCCTAGTCATTTTGTCAAATTGGGTTCTGAGCGTGAGTCGGTCATTCAAAACTCTATTCATAACATTGACCACCACGCAAAAATCTTTGACCTTATGGAACTACCTAAGACATATGAGTATCCTATCAATATTCATATCGGTTCCAAAGGTTCCAGCAAGGAACAAACTATCAAGCGTTTCCTCAACAGCATTGACCGACTTTCCGACTCCGCTCGGTCACGCCTCGTAGTTGAGAACGACGACAAAGCCTCTCTATATTCGGTCAAACAACTATGTGATATCCTAGACGATACACCTATTACATTTGACTATTTCCACCATACTTTTCATACCGATGATGTATCTGAGGAAGATGCATTTTTTATGGCGTATGAGACATGGGGTAACCATACACCCCTATTCCACTATTCAGATAGTAGACAACAGTATGAGGATGGTAAGTCCAAAAATACTGCTCACGCTGACTATCTTTACAATCCTATCAACACATATGGTATGCCTGTTGATATTGACTTGGAAGCAAAGTCCAAGGAGCTTGCACTATTCAAATACTGGAATGACTTCGGCACTTGACAAAGAGAGGTGGTTATGATAAGTTACTTAGTAACAACACATAATGAAGGTGAATGTATAGAGAAATTGCTATCACAACTCACCAAATATATGTCACCAGAAGATGAGATTATTATTGTAGATGATAACTCAACCGATGAAGTAACATTAGAAATACTGGCAACTTTTTCTAAAATAAAGAATGTCAGTGTATTTAAACATAACCTAAATAAAGATTTTGCAAGTCATAAAAATTTTGGTAAAGAACAATGTAATAATAAGTGGATTTTTCAAGTAGATGCTGATGAAACAGTTTCAGATTATCTAATAACAAACATCCACACACTACTAGAATACAACGAAGAAATAGAACTTTTAGCAGTCCCAAGAGTCAATATCGTAAATGGATTGACTCAGGAAGATGTAAATAAATGGCGTTGGAGAGTTAATGAAATGGGTTGGGTAATGTGGCCTGACTTCCAAACCAGAATCTTCCAGAACAAGCCAGAAATCAAGTGGAAAAATAAAGTGCATGAGGTCATTACTGGTCACAAAACATTCACCACATTACCAGAAGAAAAAGAATGGGCACTTTACCACATAAAGAATATTGAACGACAGAGAGCACAAAATGCCTTATACGAAACTATCTAAAATAACACCGACATATACATTTGATGATGTTCAGATTGTTCCACGATATAGTGAAATTCAATCTCGTTCAAATTGTGATACATCTACATTATTCACCGAAAACTACCACATTGATATTCCACTAATCGCTTCACCAATGGCTTCCATTTGTGAATATGATATGGCATTCAAGATGTGGGCATTGGGTGGAGTCGGTATTATTCATAGATTTAATACAATAGATGAACAAGTAGCAATGGTCAGTAAATTAAAATCTGATATCAATTCTATATGTTCTAAGACAAAAGAAACTACTTATAGATATACGAAACCTGTTATTGCAGCTGCTATTGGAGCTAAAGAACAGGATATGTATAGAGCAAGAGCATTGGTTGAGGCTGGAGCCAATGTTTTGGTTATAGATATTGCACACGGTCACCATTCGTCAACGCAACATACCCTTGAAGAACTTAAGATGTTAAGGGAATTGCCAAACATGGAGTTTGATGTAATCGCAGGAAATATAGCAACCGCCAGGGCAGTTGAAGATTTAGAATACTGGGGAGCTAATGGATTACGAGTAGGAATAGGTGGTGGCTCAGTGTGTGAGACTCGCATTAGAACAGGAGTGGGTATCCCACAAGTTTCGTGTCTATACGAAACCTCTGCTATCGCAAACACACCCATAATCTCATGTGGTGGAACTCGTTACCCAGGCGATGTGGCTAAAGCATTAGTCGCAGGAGCCTCTTCGGTAATTCTTGGTTCAATGATTTCTGGAACGGACGAAACCCCCGGCGATGTTATGCACTTTGGGTCATACGGAAAGAGACAACGAATGAAGATTTACCACGGGTCCGCCAGTGATGTTCAAAAAACTCTTTCTTCAACTGATATGAATAACATTGAGGGAACAGCAGCTATGGTTCCAATGAAGGGTTCTGTTGAGAGAATAGTAAATGAAATTATGGATGGAGTGAGGTCAGCAATGAGTTATGTGGGAGCTGTAACAATTGACGAAATGTTTGTCAATGGTGACTTTGTATCAGTGACCACAAATGGGTTACGAGAGGCAATGCCCCACCTGTTATAATTGTTTCACTTAACAAGGAGTCAAAATGAAAGTTAGACTTATGTTAAGCTTTTTAGTGATAATTAGTTTAAGTAGTTTTACTTATGAAAAAACAGAAGAAATACCTGTCGTTAAGATAGAAGAAATAATAGTAAATAAACCATCAAAGCAACACCAGTTACATGAATTAATGGATGCCATTGGCAGGTTAGAAAGTAATGGTAGATATGATGTAGTAAATCGTTTTGGGTTTATGGGCAAGTATCAATTTAGTGCTAGAACCCTAAAACATTTGGGTTATAATGTAACGAGAGAACATTTTCTAAACAGTCCTCAGTTACAAGATAGTGCAATGGTTCAGTATTTAAAAGATAATTACACAAATCTAGAACATCATATTATGGAGTATGGATATACAACACACAACGGAATATATTTGACACCATCGTCTATTTTGGCAGGAGCACATTTCGCTGGTGCTAATGGAATGAAAAAGTTTTTAGAAAATAATATTGGAACAACAGATTCCAATGGTATGACAATTGCAAAATATATGCAAAGATTTACAAATTACGAATTAAATTTAGAGGAGTTATAAAGTTATGTTTTGGGCATTACTGGTTATATCTATTCTTCTCAATGTTGCTTTAATTTATAGTTCATATGTTACATTGAAAAAGTTAGAACAATTTGAAGATATTACAGAAGGATACGAAGCTACAATTCTTCGGTTTTACGATGAATCGTCAAAGATATTAAAGACATCTAGGAGTTTAGATAAGCGAGAAATGTTTGAAAAAGATGACGAAGTAGGACAACTTTTTGAACAATTAATAGACACCATTGGGGGTCTAAGGAAGCTAATATATGTCACCGAAGAAGAGACGGAAAACATCGAAGGGTAGGGTTTATTGGACACAGGAAACAGAAGACGCTATCATTCGTTATAATAAAGAACCAGACGAGTTATTTAGAGAAAAAATATTTAGGGACCACATCTACGAGCCACTAGATAAAATGGCCGAAAACATAATCAATCGTTTTAAATTTCCTTATATGGATGGTTCATTTGAGGATATTAAAAGCGAGGTTATTTCTTATTTAATTTTGAAGCTCCCAAATTTCACTGAAGATAAAGGCAAGTCCTTCAGTTATTTTTCGGTTGTAGCTAAAAACTACCTCATACTCCAGAACAATAAAAGATACAAAGAAGAGAAACGCACGGTTTATTTATCAGACAAAACCGACGAAACTTATTCTGTTCAGGATATATTAATAATAGATCCCGATGAAACATACCACGAACCAGAACGAGTTGAATTTATAAAATTATTTGTAAAATATTGGGATGGTAATTTACACCAAATTTTTTCAAAAGACAAAGATTTAGAAATTGGTTATGCAATATTGTTACTTTTAAGTAAGTCTGGTCATATCAACAATTTTAATAAAAAAGCAATCTACTTAATGATACGAGACATTACAGATTGTAAGACCAGTGACATCACAAAAATCGTAAAAGACTTAAAGGTCATACTTGACAGACAATATAAATACTTCCAAGAAACAGGAAGAATAACTAAATACTTTGAAAGGTAAATAGTTATAGTAAATGGAGATTTACTATGGAACAACCAGTATTTGACAACAAAACATTAGCCGATGTTTTTAAAGATATTTACAAAAATACAGAAAGTAAAAGAGAACAAATCAATACATTTATTCTTAAACTCACACAACTCATTAGAACCCCAGAAGATGCGGCGGTGATAGCTCCCGTCATCAAAGATTTTATGGAGGTCAATGTTAAAAACGACGAACATATCGTTCGTGTCGCTCAAATCGCCCAGAGAGCTATGTCTATTGGTGCCAAGGCCTCTTCTTCTACCGACTTACTAACCGAAGAGGAAAAGAACCAACTCCTCAGTAACATCAGTTTTGAAATTGATGAACTACAGGAAGAGGCAAAACAAGTTGAGGAAGAACTACAAAACTTGAGAAGTTAGTATGGCTAGAAGAAATCTTTTTTCTACATTAGACGATCCGATTTATGTATCCGACGATGAAATTATCAGAAAACACGTAACCACTGGGGTGGTCACTGATATAGTTAGAAACGAAGAACACGATAATTATCCTAAATTAGCGGTTGGAACTATTCAATTTAAATTTATAGAAGATATTGCTCAGAACTATACTTCTGATAGGTCTAGTTATGCTATTCCTATTGATCTTGGTGTGCAAGAATTACCATTAATTGGCGAATCCGTAATTATTTACAGAATGCCAAATTATAAAGCAAAATCAGAACAATATTTTTATTCTACTAGAATAAATGTAAATAATACTTTACAGTATAACGCCTATCCAAATATTGTTGAGACATTAACTGCGAGAAATAGAACCAACGATTTGGGTGGTTCTATGCAATTAAGACGACAAGGTGGCCCTTCTATATATTCAGAACAACCAATTGAAAACATAGGAGAGGAAAAGTATAGACAAAAACAAAATTTATATCCTCTGAAAAATTTTGACGGTGATATAATTTTTCAAAATAGATATGGCGTTTCTATTAGATTAGGTTCATCTCAAATACAAGATGCATTTAATCAAAAAACAGATATCAAAGAAGATAAATTAATTCTAGGACCAACTAATAAATTTAATAATGATGCGTTACTAATTTTTAGAGTTGGTCAACGAGAAGAACCTAACACAACATTAAACAGTGAAGTAGTAACTCCATTGGTTGTAGAGGACATAAATCTGGATTCTTCATGTTTTGTGATATCAGAAAAACAAGACATAAATTTTTATTTTTCTTCCAACTTTTTTACCTTAGAAAAACTCAACCGAGTTCAATACAAGCCAACAATAAATGATGGAACAGGAAATAATAAAACTGTGTTGTCTGACAATCAAGCAATTTTAAACAGTGGTAGAATTGTTTTGAATTCAAAACAAAATGATGTAATACTTTCATCAGAAAGAGATGTTATTTTTGGTGGCAATGGAGACTTGGTTGCTGATACGGGCAATAATATTTATCTAAATCCTGTCGCGGGTCAAATATTTTTAGGAACTACAATTAATTTAAATTCTGTGGTCAAATACAATGAACTACGAATTATATTAGATACAATTACAACCTGTTTAAAATTATTATCTACAATGCCAACTGCGCCGGCTGCCCAAATAAATACTTTATTACAAACTTTAAATATGTCTTCTATAAAAAGCAACCTAGTTAAAATAAGAGACTAAACTATTTATAAAGGAACAATAGGAGTAAACTATGACTAGTAAAGAATTATCTAAATTAATCAGAGAGTTTGTTAGAGCAGAAATCCAACATCAAAAGGCTGAAATAATCAAAGAAGTTAAAGCCGAAATGTTTGATTTAATGATGTCTAATAGAACACAACCACAATTACAAACTGAATCTGTTCAAACACAATCTGGACCAGATATGACCAGAGCACAATTGAGAGAAATGTTTACATCTAAGTTGGGTATGGATATGGACTCTTTTAATTTTAACACACAAAATGTTCAAGTTGGTCAACCACCGTCATTGCCACAATCATTTAATGGTGGTCCTATAACAGAAAAACACCACGAAGTAATGGATTTGATGAATAAAGATTACGGTGCGTTAATGAAAAAGATGGGAATCTAGTAAATGGATAGGGGATTTACATTACCACTTGAACGAGGAACAGGTGGGTATTTTCAAACATCTGAAACTCTACTAGAACAGGTAAAAAGTAATTTTATTAATTTAATTTTAACAATCCCCGGTGAAAGATTTAATAATCCAGAATTTGGTTGTAGTATTCATAAATTAGTTTTTGATAATAATGATGATTTTTCTACAAAAGCAAGACAATCTGTTGAAGATGCAGTTGAAAAGTGGATGCCGTATCTTGAATTAGAAGAATTTGTATTTCAACCAAATAATAATGATGAAAATAGACATAGAGCTAGTATGTATGTAAAATATAGGTTATCTGAAAATCCTAATTTCAATGATGAAGTATTGATACAATTTTGAGGATATTAAATGGCGATTAGTAGAACTTCCAATGTTAATATGTCTAATCCAATAGATAAAAAACAGGTAAAATATTTAAATAAGGATTATGCCGAGTTTAAGAAAAACTTGGTAGATTTCACTAAATTTTATTTTCCAGACACATATCAAGATTTTAGTGATAGTTCTCCCGGCTCTATCTTTATTGATATGGCAGCCTATATCGGAGATGTTCTTTCTTTTTATACAGATAATTCATTTAAAGAAAGTTTATTAGCATATGCGGAAGAAAGAGAAAATATTGTTGCGATAGCACAGGGATTGGGATTTAAACCAAGATTAACTGCACCTTCTCAATGTAGAGCTATTATGTCTGTTCTTGTTCCCGCAGATGTTAATGGTGATTTAGATGTTAGATTTTTACCAAGAATTGCCGCCGGTTCAAGTTTTAGAGCAACTACACAATTTGATGCTGGTACATTTTTGACACAAGATATTTGTGATTTTGGTAATTCTATTGACAGAACCTCAACAATTTATTCACTAGATGGTGGCACTGGATTGCCTAGTAGTTATTTAATTTCAAAAACTTGTAAACTTATAGCTGCCACAGAAAAAACATTAGAATATGTTGTAGGAAATCCTACTAAATTTCTAAAAATAGAAATCCCTAGCACTAATGCTGTAGAAATTGTATCAGTGGTTGATCAAGAAGGAAATACTTGGTATGAGGTAGATAATTTATCCCAAAATTACAGATTTGAAGACAAACTAACAGATCCGAATGGATCAACTACAGCACCACTTTATACTATAAAACCAGTTAAGGTCAATCGCAGATTTATTACTAGATTAAATAGAAATAATAAAATAGAATTAGTATTTGGGTCGGGAACGGGCGATTTAAATGATGTGTATGAAAATCCAGATTATAAATCTGTATATGATCAACAGTATCTACAAAATATGACCAATGTTTCACTTGATACACTAAATTTTACAAATAGTAATTCATTTGGATTAGCTCCGGCGAATACAACTTTAACAATAAAATATACAATATCAAATGGCCTTAGATCCAATGTTCCATCTAATACAATAACAGTGGTTAGTGGAATAAATACATTGAATGAAACTAGAACAATGAGTGGACCCGATTTATCTACATTCAATACTGTGATATCTACTTTAACGATTATTAATGAAGAACCTGCAAATGGTGGGTTAGATTCTATAAGCACTGAACAACTCAGACAAGCCGCAATCGGATTTGTTAATGCTCAGGGAAGAATTGTAACGACACAGGATTATGAAAAACGAGTATTATCAATGCCTTCCAAATATGGCGCTATTGCAAAAGCGTTTGCTATGAAAGATGCTCAGGTTAGTTCCATAGACCGATTTACAGAACTTGCAAATCAAACTGGGGGTACGCCAACAATTGACGATGATATTCGCTATGTAATAGACGACCCAGTTAATAACAATATCAATTTATATGTGTTAGCATATGATTCTAACAAAAAGTTAACTGCACTTAATAGTCAAGTTAAATATAATCTAAAAAAATTCCTAAAGGGTTATCGGATGATGACTGATAGAATTAATATTCTAGATGCATTTAGAGTTTCTATTGGAGTAAATTACACCATTGTTGTTTATAACGGGTATAATTCATATGAAGTTTTAGCAAGATGTTCTGATGCTATAGCTAGATATTTTAACATTGATAATTGGAATATTAACCAACCAATCATAATAGATGATTTATTGTCTATTTTAATTTGTGATGTCGAAGGGGTTCAGTCGGTAACTAATATTGATATTGTTAACAAATATCAACAACGGGACGGCGGAGATTATGCTCCATATCAATACGATATGTCAGTGAATGGTGGAAATAGAAGTAACAACATCATATACCCATCAGCAGATCCATGTATATTTGAGTTACGTTACCCACAAAACGATATCGTAGGGACGGCACTACAATGAGTAGAGTATATTTAACACCAAACAAGGACGCTAGTATCTATGAAGTATTCAATACCTTGAATACTGGCCACGATGAAATATTGGAAGTTGGTAAACTAAAAAATGACAGAGAATTTACCAATGGTGCTGTTCGTTCGTTAATACAATTTGATTTGACCGACTTACAAGGAGCGCCCACAACATCTGTGGTCTTCCTTAACTTGACCGTCGCACACGCAGAAAAACTCCGTCAAGGAGAATTAATGTATATCTGTCAAGTATCAAGTTCTTGGAATGAAGGTTCGGGATACTCAATGCAAACTCCATTCGTTTCTGATGATGGTGTGACTTGGAGAACAAACACAAGTGGGTCATATTGGAGCGTTAGTGGAAGTGACTACCTAACCGACATCGTGGTCACTCAATCAGTAAACGATTTAACCAACGATGAACTAAGAATAAATGTAACAGATTTGATTGCCCCAATGATTTCCGGGTCATCGTTGACCGATAATTATGGACTAATCATGTTCTTCACAGGCAGTTCAGAAGACGATAACGACAACGAAGGCAACATTAGATTCTTCTCACGACAAACACATACAATACACGAACCACGACTAGAACTTGCTTGGTTAAACCAAACATTTACAACTGGTTCTTTATCAACACTACCAAATTTTGACATTGAGTTAACACCAAAGAACTTAAGGTCAGAATACACAAAGGGTGATAAGTCAAAACTATATTTTACAGTAAGAGACAAGTATCCTGCTAAAACATACACAAACACTTCTAGATTCCGTAACAAATATTATCTACCCTCTGGTTCACAGTTTAGTATTGTTGACGCGGGGTCAGGAACAACGGTTGTTCCATTTGATCAATACTCACACGTTGATTGTGATACTGTTGCGTCATATGTCTTAATTGACACAACACCATTATACAAAAACAGACATTACGACTTAAAGTTAAAGGTTACTTTAGGTAGTGAAACAATGATAACAAAACCATTTAGGTTTAAAGTCGTATGAGTGATGCAACAATTGTAAGTTCTATAGCACTTCAGACTAATCTTCCAGAGCGAACAAGAAGTAATGTTCCAGAAAGAAAATTAGAAAATGGTGAACCTTTGATGGGAACATTGTTGGTCTATCCTACTAATTTAAAAAGAGTAGTGGTAAAATACACGAGCCACAGAAGATTAGAAGCCCAATCTTTTCACATACAAACAAATACATTCACGGTAATTAAAACAAAGTACAACGAATTATTTCCAGATACAGAATTTACGGAACTATAAAATGCCTAATGCCAAAAATTATAAACAAAATATATCAACTTTAACGCCTGGTCAAAAAATTCAAAGACTCATTGTTGATGAAGAATATGTAATTAAACAAAATGAATCTGGTGAAGATGAATTTTACTATGGGTTAGATCTTGCTAGAGAATTTGTAGAATTACATTTTTATGTTCCTAATACTGATACTTTGGTGTATAGTGCAATTGTTCCATTAAATTCTGCACTTTTATTTGTAACGGAACAAAATAACACTGATAATATTGTTAATCTTGAGTTGGATTTTTGGACGGAAGGCCCACTTGAGGGAGAAATAGAAAATGAATTTGGGAGAAAAATAAGATATTCAAACGCCGACAGTCTACAGGATACTTACTTGTCTGGTCTTCCTTCTGGTGATTATGATGTTATTGTAAACTTTTTTGCAGATGAAGTTGGAACATATAATGATATTAATTGGAGAATTAAAACTATATCTCCATCAAAAACAGAGATTGTATTACACGCAAACCCCGGCCAAAATGGTTCGGAAACCGTTAATTTTGATGCAAGAGTTTCTAGAGATTATGAACAGTTTTTACGTCTATCTTTATTTTTACCTTTATTTAACACCGCGTTAGACGAGATAGTTGGTGTGGGTGATAATGAAGACAGACTAGATACTATAGAAGATATAGAAAACTTTCTAGATATGAGTCAGGTAAATAAAATAACAAATAATTCAATACAATTTTCTGATTACTTACAAAATATTTTGGACCATATTTTATATCAAACCAGAACTTTTGCTAATAACGAAATAAGTGGTGAATTATCTGGTGGTGCTAGATATAGAATTCAAAGAAATAGATTATATACACATCTTACAGAAATACTTACACAAATAATTGGTGATCACGAAATATCATTAAACACCAATGATTCCGGCCCTGTTCCATTTATAGTTAACCAATGAGTATACAAATTTTAAAAAATGGTGATGATGTCACCAATGACATATATAAATTAAGCAGAGTATATACTAATGGATTTATTGCACAATCGGGTGATGACATTGTAGAAAATTATTCAATTGTATATACACCAGAAAGTGAGACTAATATTACTGTAACATTCCCTCCAAAACAAGGAACAAACGATACATTTGAAATACTATTTGAAACCCCCACCGGGGATTCATTGAACAATCAAACAATACAACTAACAGATTTTACTAACAATTCTTTTGATTTTAAAGTTCGTATTGCGAAATCTGTTGCTGATACATTGAATGGAACGGTAAAAGAAAATATCTTTAATAGATCAATTATAGTTACTGGAGAATTTGCATCATACATAGTTGGACTTAGATTTGCGTTAGATAAAACTAAATTATCTTTTGAGACATTAGATGTTTCTAAAGTTGAAGTTGCTGTTAAAATGTTTCTAGATGATACAGATGGAAATTCACAATTAGTTCCAGTTTCTTCTATACTTGAAGCCGATAGAGCACAACTATATAGAGTAGAATACAAACCAAGTTATGCTAATCAAGTTCAAAGAACTTCTCCGCTACTAAAAGGATTTTCAGACACCAATAGGCCAAATTCATTTATAATAGAATTTACAAGAACTAGCACCACGGGGGATGTTGATGATAATTACGATATTATTTTTAATAAATCGGGATATCTTGATGGACTTGGAAATGAATTATTAGAAACTAAACAATTGTTAAATATTGTCAGTGCACAAATCGTAGTTCAAGCGCTAGAATATATAACCAGAATGACTCAATATGGTCGTGAAATTTTAAATGTGTCTTGGGATGCACCAGATGGTCTAATAGATATTTCAGATATTTCTGTGTTGTTATATGAATTCAATTCAGACACAATGACCCAAGGTGCACAGATAAGACCAGAAGATATTAAAGAATATTATATCACAATAGGTGGTTCTGGTGTAGATTTAAATGGAATAACAATGAATGGTAAAACTCCATTACCTCAGTCGTTAACCGGAACAAAAAGATTTGGTCCATTCTTACCACAAGAAACTGTTCAAATATTTGGAACAATGCAAGATAGTTCTAATACAGGAGCTCTAAGATTAACACATTATGCATACTTGAATGATACTGCAGAGGATGGAACTCCAATTGCATCACAGATGGATACACAAGAAACTGTGTTTAATATAACTAGACGAAGTAGTAATGCGGATAGTTATGTAATGGTGATACCAACTACAACCACTACAACAACTGAGGGTCCAATATAATGAGTGGTCACGATGAAACCTTGAAAGGTGCAGATCCAGATAAGGAAAATGATAATTCCTCCCAGACACTTACATCAACTGGTGGTGGTAGCACCCCAACCACAAGACCTCTCAATGTATTTGCAATATTCGCAAATAAACAATATCCTCAAGTCAATAATGAAACAGCCTGTGCACTGGGTAATCAAGAACTTGAAGATGTTAAAACAAACCCAGATTGGTATTATGTTTATTCTAGAGAAAACGTTCTTTATCGCGATTCCACTGGAACATATAAACTTCCTAACGGATATTATTATGGTTTTGAAGTAACTTCTACCAGTGTAAATTCTGTTATTCCAAAGTGGGACCGTTATGGATATTTCTATTATAATGGTCAAGATCTACCACTAAGTAGTCCAACACCCTGTGTGGTGGTGGAAGAGGAAGAAGAACAAAATATAACCACACAAACCTCAGATCCAACACAAACTACAATTCCGTTTGGTGTTAATATAACAGTAGAAAGACACGTAACTATTCCATTACGTACCATTATTTCTGAAATATTGGAAACGAAGTTTAATGAAAAATTTGAAGAAACCTATGACGATAATAGAGTTGGAAAAACATTACTCAATCTTCGTAACGATAGGCAAATTCCTGTATTAAATTGGAAATCTGTGGGTGAGTTTGAATATGATGAAGATGGAACAATTACAGGATACCCAGAAATTGCATTAAAATTATCAGAACCATTAGATACAACACAATATCCACTTAATACCAGTGCGTTTGTTTCTAGAGAAATGTTAAGTAGTGTCTTTGATAGGTTGAGATTTATAACAATTGATGATTTGTTAATTCCACAACTTCGTCCTGCTATAAATGTTGCCGTTGGTAAGTCGTCTAGGGTAACCGCCACTTTAGAAGAACTTATTCCAAATATTGCGGGTGGAACTGGAGCCGCGAATAATATTGATAGTGAATATAGAAATTTTGTTACAAACGGAATTTTAGAAAATTTATACAACGAAAATTCTGGAATGGATGTCAACATAAATTATTCTAATTTTGATAAGTTTGTTACCTTTGGTTCTGCACAAAAACGACTTGATGTATTTAAAGCAAAACTACAACAGATAGAACAATATATTGTTGATGCTCCTGTTTTTATTGAGAACTTAAATATTTCCGCTTCTTCTGCCGACGAAGGAACATATGAAACTGTATTTGGAACCTTGGTAGTTGATAGTAGTGGTAATTCTAGTTTAACTGGTTCGTCAAATGTATATAATATGTTGACCAGTTCTGCAACACCACCAACCGATTTCGTCAATAGTTCAATTAACACATCAATTAAGGTTCAGGAACTTATCCGTGGTTTTGATGGATATGAAAAAGAGTTGTGGTTTAGAACTGGATTACAATACACTTCATCAAATGGTGAATACTACCATTCAATACAATACCAAAAAGATGACTACACATATCCAAAAATATTGGGTATACCTTTAGCGACTACACACGCTTCCGCGTCTATTTGGTATACGGAAATGTCCACGATTGCTACAGATTATGATAATGACAACCAAAATATACTAAGTAAGAATGTTCCAACCTATATTCAAGAAGATGAATTTTCTAGTGACTTTGTAACCTTCACAGAAATGATTGGTCATCACTTTGATAATGTAAAAACATATATTACAAACTTAGAAAATATATCTTCTAGATACCCCAAGGTTTACGAAGAAATTTCTGGTGATATGGCTAAGAAAGTTCTTGAGTCATTTGGAATTAGCGCTCCAAGTATTGCTAGTGTAGAAAAATTGATAAATTATGTAACGGGTAATAATACAAACGATCCATATAAAGATATTGCTAATGAATACTATAAGAGATATCTACACGCGTTACCATTCCTACTAAGAACTAAGGGAACAAAACAATCTGTAAATTCGTTGTTGAATGTATTTGGGATTAATCCAGATATTATTACAGTAAAGGAAAATATATCAAATAGATACACAAGTTTAGAACCAAAAAAGGTAACTACAACAGAACAAGATTTTGTTTTAACTATTCCAAGTGGTTCCTATTTGACCGTTCCATTTAGTGCAAGTCTAAGAAATCCACAAACAATACAAGCTAGATTTGCTTTGTTAGATGACAGAACACAAGATGTGTTTAAGTTTGATAATGATTATTCAATCAAAGCAACATTCCATCCAAGTGGGTCAGCTAATACCTACTATGCAAACACTGGTAGAATTGATCTTATGTCTGCTTCGGTTGCATTGGTCACCAGTAGCTACTTTGATTTGTTTGATGAAAATTATGTTTCGTTACAATTAAAATATGATAGTGCTGGTGCTATACTTGATATTAGAAAAATAGAAAACGAAGATACAACCTTCTCACAATCACTACAAGAAACTCAAATGAGTATGAGTGCTGATTGGTCAGGGTTAAGTGAACTATACATTGGTATACCCGCCGCATCTTCTAGTGGTGCTACAGATTATACAAGTGCATCTCTTGATGAGTTTAGAATGTGGGGAGACACAATAACACAAGCCAAATTTATTGAGTTCGCAGAAAACCCCGGTATGTATGCCGGTAATACTTATACATCTTCTCTAGAAGACTTATATGTAAGATTATCATTTAACTTGCCAACTGATGTTTATACAACTGGTTCTATTCCAAACACAACTCCGTATGTAAGTAAATCAGAAGCTTTAGATTTGACCAATATTAGTGGTAGTCAATTTCCAACCAGAACTTCGCCTCTATATAATACATCAAGAATAATCAGATCTGTAACACAAAATTCTTATTTTGTTTCGGATACCACCGACATGATTAGAATTGCTCCAGAACCACCCACAACAATGTCATTAAGTAGCACAGACACGACGGTTGATATTTATGAAAAATTCTTATCCAGTAGTGTCGCAACAAACGAGTTAGATATTTCTATATCACCTGTAGACGCAATTGATAGAGAAATTATTCGTTCCTTTGGTAACATACAACTTGGTCAATATTTGGGAGACCCACAGGATACTAATAGAGATAACTATTCTCAATTGGACACATTAGAAAGTGTATTTATTAGAGAATTGGCTCCAACCATAAATCACAATGGATTTGTTAGATTTTTTGATAAGTTCTTAAATAATTTCTATGAGTCAGTAGAACAATTCTTGCCTGCTAGATCCAAGATCAGAAAAGGTATTGTCATTAGATCGAACATCTTAAACAGAACAAAGGTCAATAACAGAGAAAATATTAAGTTTAGTGGTGAAACATCTAGAAGATCACAAAACTTTGAACACGATGCAATTTATTCGTTTGATACAAATATTAGCACACTAAAGGGTAATCCAAATCAACTATTGTCAACCGAAATATATGGATTATTTAACAACAAGGATTCCAGTTATAGTTTAAATAATTTTGGTGCAATTATTGATTCAACCGCTTTAACATCCATGCAGGGTTCATATGACTATTATCAAGGAACAACCCGACTAAGAGATAAACAATTTATATTTGGTGATATGATTGGAAATACAAGTTCATTTGCCGCACTAGAAGCCGTATTACCTAGAACATATAAAGAAAATATAACAGCTAATGTTTGGGAAAGTCCGATAGGTATAGGACCACATTGTGATTTATTTTCTATACCACCAAATTCAAAATTTTCATATGTAAGAGAGGCGTCAACTTACTTTGACAGTCCATATGGATTATATTATGTTGATCAACAACGATATGTTCCAATAACATCGTCCTACATGTTAGAGAACGGTGGTCCAACTGATAGAGGGACATGGACATCTGGAGAATCCTATAGACGAGGTGATGTTGTGTTACAACCAGTTGGAACAACTGGATTAGACGGAACACCATTGTCAAAAAATGGAAGACAATTTGCTTTTACCGCCGTGGGTTATGAACAAAATCAATATGTTCAATCAACTCAACCGCCGGAATTAGATGCAAAATGGTCTTTGGTCGGAAGAAAATCAGAAATTTATCAAAAGTTGGTTAGGGTTATTAATGTAACTGGATCTTATAGAGAACCTGGCAAATACCAAAGAAGAGATGGACAAGAACCAGTTTATGTTACAGGATCACTTGTTCAGATAAAAACTTCAGTCGTGACCGATTTAGCAATAACAGGTAGTTATCCATCCGAATATACTCATAGACATTTTATATTCTGTAGAGATGAAACATTGGGTGGTCTTAGAAGGACATATTTGGGGACATTAAACACTAAATCAACTTCCGCCGATGGTGGTTTCCCATATGAAATATTTAATATAGAAGGAAATGAACTTACAGTTGGTTCACCCGAACCTTGCGCTGACTGTGATTAAACTAACAATACATAATACTTATATTAGAACAACTTAGGAGATTTGAGTATGGCATATTTAGATAATACCGTAATTACAGTTGATGCTGTTCTTACAAAATTGGGAAGAGAACGTTTGAGTCAAGGTTTATTTGACATTAAAAAATGGGCGGTTTCCGATGACGAGGTAGATTATAGTTTATACAATACTGCACACCCACTTGGGTCAGATTATTATGCAAATATTATTGAGAGTATGCCTGTCCTAGAAGCAATTCCAGACGAAACACAAGCTCTAAGGTATAAACTTTATACAGGAAATAATGAAAATTTACCTGTATTAACAGGAGCAACGCCAGGTGATACTATTATTGCCGCCGGCACCCCCGGATCATATCCAAATAGCCTTACTATTACACCAGATACTAGTCCGAATGTAGACGAAAATTACGTAATTACATTATTTAATGAAGATGCTGCCACACTTAGTGGAACTTTTACAATGGAACCATTAGCAGATGTAAATCTTAGAGCTAATACAACAGGAATTACACTTACATCAGCTTTCACTCCAGGCGGCGCTAGAAATCTTACGGGAACCTTGGTCAGAACTTTAGCTGGTGGTTCTACATTAACTGTTACTGCAAAACCTCTAACTAGTGCAATTACAACTAAAATTAGAGTCACGGGTGAAACTACAGGCGTTACAAAAACTTTTTCTTTCACCGTTAATCCAACACAAACATCACAAACATCATAGTAAAGAGGTAAATAAATATGGCACATAGCGGAGTATTCCATACATTTGGTTCGGAAAACCTAGACGGAGTTGTTTCACAGGACATAGTAACTCGTGATGTTGAAGTAACCACTGGTCTTTGGTCTGGTGACACTGGGTCAATAACAACTTTTTATACATCAACTACACAATTGGCAAAAACTAATTCAAGATATTTTGTAGATGTTTATAGTAGTGATCCAGCGTCTGATTCTACTGCTACTCCTCAATATTCATTAGCATACGGCCACGTATCTGGTGCCGGTTCTCCCACATTAGCGCAAAGTGATACCTCTACATTGTCTACAAAAGCGGTATATTATCAATTTAAAAATGCACTTCTTGATGACCCAGAGGACAGTTTATTTTCTTTTCAAAATTCAACGACCTCTAACGATATTTATGCTATATCAATCGCTAGAGCAAGATTCAAGAGTGTGGTTGACCCAGGCAACTGGCAATTAACCTTATCTGGTTCTAATGGTGTATTCACATTTATTGATGACAGTTTACAGGCATTAGGAACCCGTAGAAGTTTTGCTAAAAGTGGTAATACATTCAATATTGCAACTGGTTCAATTTCTGGTGTTAGTGGTAGTACAATTGCGGGACTAACCGCTTCTAATGGTGAGGGGTATGGAACATTCTATCCACAGAAAGGTATTTTAATTCTTAACCCAAGTGCTATTTCCAATACCGTTGGTTTTGCTGCACAATCACAAAATACAACTGGAAACGCTGCTACCGACCTCGCCGCTGCCACAACGCCGGAACAACCATTCACTGGTAGTTCTGTGTATGAACAACACAACTGGATTGGATTACATCGTTCAATAGTTCTTGGTGCAGACTTCCAAGCGAGATCGGCCGAAACCATTTCTTCACAACATTTCTTCATTAGATTAAGAAATAATCACGCTAAAACTTCAAATAATCCAACTTGGATTGGTACAAACAACAAGGTTCAAATTGAAGAATTTGAATATGATCCAAAAGTATTCATTACTACAGTTGGATTATACAATCAAGAAAATGAATTGTTGGCTGTTGCTAAGTTAAGTCGTCCATTAGAGAAGTCGTTAACCAAAGAAGCGTTAATTCGTGTAAGATTGGACTTCTAGGGAGGTGTAAATGCCTGTCTACAAGGACATTGGTGAAACTGGACACATCAAGGATCAACTATCAGTTAATACTCCTTTCTCTATAGAATGGACTTCTGGATCTAGTTTAATAGATGGGTTTAATATTAATCTAGCAATTGACCCACTATCAGTGTATTCACATTATCCAACGGGTGTTGGTGATTTAGGACCACGAACCAATAGTGGTTCTTATGCGTATCCATTATTCAATTCTGTTAAAAACTGGTTCTTTGAAGAAGACATTTATGATTTTTATCCAAATACATCAATGTTTGTTTGGAACATTGGTTCATTATACTTCGGTGAAAGAATAGAAAAGGGTAGTTTTAGAATTGATATAGATGGTGATAGTGATTATATTCAAGATGACCGAAATGGAAATCTAAAATTAAACGGGTCTGGTGATACAATTGGAAGAGTATTTTACGAAAGTGGATTAGCCTGTGTTCAACGAGATAGTGGCACTGTTGGTAATTTTATTTCTGGTTCTGGGATGGGAATACAAAATGGTGGTGTGGTCACAACAATTTTTAATTCTACCTTGACTATTTATGAACATACGGTAGTTTGTAGAATAGAGCCAAGTGAATATAATACAACATTTAATCCAACGGCATTTGAAATTATCTCAGGTTCTACACAAACATATAACAATTATATATCCAGTGGTTCCGCTAATCCTTACATTACATCTATTGGATTATATAACGCAGAAAATGAGTTACTTGCAACTGCTAAACTATCTGGTCCATTGACCAGAACAAAATATACTGACCAAACTTTTATAATAAAGTTTGATGAATAATGGAGAAATAAGATGTCAAATCTTTTAAATTTGTATAATACTTCAAATGCTGATAATGTTGTTAAGGCAAGATTGCAGAGCGAGGGTGATGATACGGTAGCGGTTAATCATTTTGATGTCAACAAAACATATTCGCGTGGATTTATTCCAAACCTTTTAGATAAGAAAGAAAATGGTCAAACTGCTACCGAATTCAACAGTGGTGTGATGGAAGATCAATATTCTGTAGAATTGGACAAAGTTGATCCCAAATATACCGAATACAACAGAGAAAATAAATATACTGAAAAGAATCCAAGTCTCCCAGGCGTAATCAATCAGTCAAGATAAATAAGTGAGGTTATATGAGGCCAAGTAGCGCAAAAGCCAAAGGTCGTAGGTTACAAAACCAAATACGCGAACTAATATTAGAAAATTTTCCACAATTACATCCAGACGATGTAAAGACTGCTATTATGGGTGAGTCGGG
>Ga0208644_1001414_pt1 | contig 20124 bp, 22 predicted proteins | sample VirMetDEL_Nov_18_FD_184517 | JGI IMG/M metagenome (GOLD analysis project Ga0208644, IMG submission 184517) | Aqueous microbial communities from the Delaware River and Bay under freshwater to marine salinity gradient to study organic matter... | ecosystem: Environmental > Aquatic > Marine >...
ATCCTGATCGTTTTCCATCTAATCCCTCTCTTTTACCGGCCACGCTCAAGTCCTGGCATGGAAATCCGTATGTTATAAAATCTGCATCGGGCAGATCATCCGCCGATACTTTTGATACATCGCAGAACAGGGGAACATTCGGCCATCTGTGCTTTAATACACCCGCCGCATTCTTATCCCATTCCACTTGGGCAACGCATTCATGCCCCGCCTGTTCCATGCCGAGATCGAATCCACCAACCCCAGCAAATAAACTAATAAACTTCGCCATCCTGCTTCCCTTTCTTCTTACTTGTAAAATCAAAGTCATCCCTGGGCATCGGCCTTGGAATATCTGTCCTGTACTTCCGCCCGTACTTGTCATAGGCCAATTGGCATTTATTAAATGCCCGATCCCTGCCCTCGATTGCTTCCTGTTTGGTCATCCAAGGTACGATCACATCCTTTCGTTCCAAGCTCCCCTCCCTCCAATAACGAGGGCCAAGCGTATCCCTTAAATCCTTGGATCGTAGTTCTTCAGGCTCCGCCATATCTCGCATACTCCCTTAAATACCTTCCACGCATCCCGAAGCTCATCGGGTGAATATTTGATCACCTCAAAGCGACCTGGCTCAGTCGAGGACAGGTAGCAGTTGGCTCCGTAGATTCCCTCACTCATCATCCGATCCTCGCCAAAGTAGGTAGCCCCATAGGCGGCAATCTGATGAATCTGAAAATCGTAACTGGTTACTTTCACCCCCTTCTTCGTCTTCCTCGTTTTCCAATCGACTATGAATTTCTGCCCCTCGGGACCCTTTCCTACGATGTCCACGGTACCGGCAAATCCATGATCGAGGTTGACCATCATCTTCTCCCGTTCGATGAATCGTAATTGATTCTCCTGCTTCCAATCGAAGGCTGGCTGTACATACTCAAGCAGATCATCATCCACAGGAAATCCCTCGAAATACTTCTCAATCGCATCATGGATTCTCGTACCAAAGTCAGCCGCCTCTTCCACAGGTCTTTCATGCTCAAGTAAGCATCGGTCTGCAAAGTGTTCAAAACTTTCGTCCATTTTAGCAGGGTTGTCGTAAGCTATCCGCAAAAGCTGATCCTGTTTCCAACGATCAAGCCCAGGCTTGGCAAACAGCCCGAGTATACCGGTGACGCTGGGAAAGAGCTTATGCTTCTTGGCATCCCGTAAGGTAGTATTCCTTTCCCCGTCACCTTTTGCCAAGGGCATGGTATGTCGAGGTTCTCCTGTAGCGGTGTACCAATGGCCACCACTCCCCCTCTTAGGTTTAGCGCTTAAAATAGCCATTGATTCCCTCCTTAATTACTACCCATAGAAACCATGCAAAATGAAAGGCTCGCTTTAAATATTTCATACGAGATCCCTTTCTCCTCTTAGCACAGGATATTCATCCTCGATCCCCTCGATCATCGCCCTTGTCTCCCAATCAGTCTCCCGCCAATTCTCTATCTTTCTATAGGCATGGACCGCGTAGCTCCTATCGACCTTCAAGGTTGCGGCGACTGCATAGTCGTTCATTCCTACTGACTTTTTTAGAAAGTAGATAATTATTTGCCTCGACAAAGCAATGGGTCGCTTGCGTGACCTCTGCCTGAGATCAATCGGTTTAAGGTCAAACCGCCGGCAAACTAGTTCTTTAATCTTTGGTACGATCATAGGATGAACATATCCAGGGCTAGAGTTACCAATGCCGCCATAAACAGAATATGGATCGGGTTAAAAAAGTTTAAATCTGTTCTCATATATTAGTAGTTGTTTGGGGTAAGAAGCGGGTGACCGATGAAACAAAAAACCGGCCACCCGCTAGGTGCTTTGTGTCTTTGGATACGCTCAGAACGGCGCAGGAGCCGGAGCGGAAAACATTTGTGCCTGTTGGGCAGGTTGAGGTTGAGGCTGTGCAACTGGTGCAGGCTGTGCGACAGGTGCAGGTGCGACTGCTTGTGGTTGTTCCACGGTTACCTGTGTAGTCGTCTGTGGCGCAGGCGCGGAAGCACCGCCTGGAATGTTAAACTGCGAGGGCTGTGGAACCTGTGCTTCCATGCCTTGCATCACAGGAGTGATCGAAGTGATATCACAATAAACTGTGTGTTTTTGTGAAGTTTTCTGAACGACATTTATCATGCACCCCTTGCCTCGAAGTGTTTCAGTATCGAAACCAGCACCAGGATTGCTTCCAAGCCATGAGGTTATTACACCTACGAGCTTTGACTTCTCATGAGCGGAGATTTTCATCTCCCCGGTCTGAACCATTTGCCCGTCTTGAGTACCGAATAAAAATCGGCAGACATTTAATTTTTCGATCCGAGTTGGATCTTCGTAGGCGGGGCGTTGGATGCCTAGGCTGTCTTTTACATCGAGACAGACCGCCAAGTATTGACCAGGACGGGCAAGTTCAAGAGGCCAGCCTGTGATAGGTCCCTCTCCGCTAGTGGTTTGTTGTAGTATTGCCATGTGTTTAGTGTGCCAGTTTTAACGAGTCGGCCTCTCGGTTATAGATTAATGTGATAATTAAGAATCAGTAAGGCATCTGCTGTAGCTAGGGTTACCTTGTGCTTAGGAAATAATCGCTTGGCATGGTTCTTTAATGCTCCTTTTCGCTTAGTACCTACCAATCCTTTCAGCCCACTTAGTCCCTTCTGCCAAACTTGTGGGCGGACATAGGTAAATGGTATCTCTGCCATACGCAAAGCCCCCTCTATTACCCCACAGTTTTTACCGAGTTTAAAAGAAGTATGGCTTGGAACATTTTTCCCTGCGTATGATGGAACCTCTTCAACCACACAATCAATACAGGTAACGATTGGATGGTCTTTGAGGTCTTGGATGTGTTCCACAAACTCAAAGTCTTCGCCGTAGGAGTGCAGTTTAATATCGTGCAAGCCCCCCCAAGCGATTGCGTACCCGCCTGACTTACCTGGATCGATAGCGATGGTCAGCTTCATTACTCTGCCTCCTGTAAGATTTGGGAAACAGTCCACTCGATATCGGAGCGGATAAATTTATTCCCTAGCTTTCTCCAGCCATACTTTTTACGCCAATCAATTAGCTGACGCTCGGTGAGGCGAAATATCTCCTTTACCTCAGAGCGAGTTAGTAGTAGTGGGTGATAATTTTTTAATAGTTCTGTTTTTTCCATGCGGTGAGTGTTTCACCGGCGGGAAAAAAAACTGTTATTTAGCTAACTGCTTTTGTCGCACTAGGAGCGTAATGTATATTGTGCGAATACACATTTAATCCCGCCGGTTGGTTATTGTCTAAATTTTGAAAGATCGATGTGTTCCCATCACGAAACACATTTCGCATAATTAGCATAAAACTTATCCTGTCAACATTCATGTGATAAAAAGTTCAAAAAAATACATATCCTACGATTTATTTTGTGTCCCCGCATCTTTTTTACGCTTCTTCTCAATGCCTTTATATCGAAGAACTCGGTAGTAATTTGAATCTCCACGCACTTTTTTCTTACCTCGTCCAGCAGTTCCACCGATAGCTCCCAACAGCCTAGCGGCCTCTTTAACTCTGTCTTCTCGGTCATATATCTTACACACGATCGGCTTCCCGCAGACGCTAATAATTCTTCCATGCCATTCATTCTGACTTATTTGGTCCAGTTCATCGAGAACAAGATTAGCACCCAGGTACCACTCCCGCCTAATGGCCATTGAAACTCGAACCCTTAAATTATCCCAATCCTTCGCAAAGCACTTACGGGTTTTGCCTTTGTAGTATAAAACGCAGGCAAACTTATTTCGCTTAGTAATTTTTCTATTCATTGTCGCTAGTGGTTGCGTTAAAACCTATGAAATTTCCTACAACATAGCAACAATTACCTACGGAAAACTCCGTAAAACTACGCAGTTCAACGCAAGGGGTTGTGCGGAGAAATTTCGGAATGTTTGACCGATATTAGCGGAATCGCTCGGCAGATTTAGCACCTGCACTTACCGCAGGAAGCATGAACCGATTACCAGGCATAGCTGGTGCTTGGCGGGTAATGCGATTGGCGGGTTGAGCCTTTGGCGCTTTGGAGTCTGAGGGCATATAGTTTATATTCCTCTCCCCCGCATCGAAAGTCCCTCGGTTGCCGGTGGCCGATTTGATTGAATTTGAGTCAAAGGCAATATAATGGTCGTTACCCAAGTGGCGAGTTTCCTCTTTTAAAATAACACCATCTATACCAATTTCAGTCATGGCTTTCATGTAAGACTTATTCTCACCTGAAAAGACATCGTACCAAACTGTCTGAAAAGCTTCGTGGGCAGTCTCATATTTACGAACTGCATTAACTAATGATTCAACAGCAGAATAAGGCTCTTCAGACCAATTTGATAAACTGCTTTCCCAAAATAAATCCTCATTATCTTCAAACTTTTGATACATATCTTCGATAGATTTTGAATCATTAGCTTTAGCAATTAGCGTCTCAACTACTTCAACCGAAGGAATTGGCGTAGATTCATCAATCGGGTTTTTTAAACTAAGATAAGTCTCATATACAGTACCATCCTGACCTCGTTTGTAACCAGATGCTTCACTACGATCATTTGTAAAATAAAATCCAGCACCCTCCCAATCATGGCCTTCACCTAATTTATTAGGATCGAAAAAGTTCCCTTCTAACTTACCAGGTGTCCCATGATAAACCACCAACGGCTCGCCGTTCTCATCGACTACCTTGGACTTGCCGAACCACTTCTTAAAGTATGGCGAATCCGTACCCTTCTCCTGCCATAGCTTTGCGGCCTCGGCTTGCTTCCCCTTCCCCGCACCCGCTTCGGAGGCTGGCATGAAGAGAAAATCTTTGGTGTTACCAAATTTTGCATTTTTCACGAAGACAGTTCCACCTACATTAACAGCTTCTGTTCCACCGATTACAGGCTCCCCTGTAGCCCTATCGTAATAGTAGCTATGTCTTTTGGGGTTCATTCCGACTTGAGTCCAAGACTCTAAACCTTTTGGTATTTGCGAACCTATCCAATCCCCCTCCACAGTAGCGATAGTGGTCTTTGATATTTTACCGTCTCTTATTTTTTCAGCACCCTTTTCAGCGATATTGAACTTAGGGTTTTTTATGTGAGTTACATTAGTGTATCCAATAACTCTACCAGCCCGTCCTTCTTTACCACCTTTCCAACTTTGGTGAACTGAAATTGCATATGTAGGCTCTCCTGTTTTAGATACAGGATTATTTAATGTTCTTTCAAATGTAGGTATGTCTATTCGTATTCCAACAGGAGTACCTCTTTCTATATTTACTCCGACCTTATCTTTTTTCTCGGAAGATATTACAGATTTAATTTCTTTAAGACTAGGGATATTTGATTTAGTAGGAACGGGAACCCGTTTTAAAACAGGCCCTTCACCGGATTCTAGTTGTCCCATTCTTTCGGCTGGCATGAAGAGCTTGTCGGGACCACCTACCTCTTTTGTGTAAACGATACCTTTTCTTTTAGGCATTGGATATGGCGAATCATACCTTTCGGGATTAATCATCGGATATCCAAATTTACCTCCATCTTGAAAAGCAAAATCAGAATCCTCATCGACTAAGTGTTTATCGTAGTCTTTAGCGAACTCAGCTCTTGTTCTATATTGAATAGGTTCTCCGACTGTGACTTCTCCGATTACTCTTGCTTCATCGCCTTTACCAGTTGTGCGTACAATCTTTACACGATTACCAATCAAATTATCAAGCGAACGAGATCTTCTAGTTTCGATAGATTTTTGACCTGATACAATAAGGTCGGCAAATTTGTTATTTAGTTCATTTCTTACATTTACCGCAGTCATCACATCCTCTGCCGGCATGAAGAGCTTGTCGGTAATCTGCACATCGGCTTCATCGAAGATTACATAATTGTAATCGCCCTCGCCCTTGGATCGGGATGAACCATCGAGGTATTTGATGCCTGGTATGCCGGCTTCTTTTAATCGCCTGGAGATTTCAGGCTCGGGTACATTTTCAAGAGCATTGTCAGTAATATCCCGGTAATCTAAATCTTTACGATATTCCCACAGGTCTTCACCCTCCAACTCGGTTAGTACCTTTCTGAGCTTATTTTGAATGTCTTTTGTCTGTTCGCCTAATGTCTTATCATATAGCAGATACTCGTTCTCCTTGGGGGCGAGTTCGACTTTGTAGAGGGAGCCTCGGTTTTCGATTATATCTTCAGGTTTAGCTTTTTCAGCATGATCAAACCAATAGTCTAAAAGCGATTCAGTCGATCTATCTGCTGGGCTTTTTCTGTCTGCGGTTTCAGCCCAACGATTGTATATTTTATAAATCTGAGATGTTTCGTAATCTTCAACTCCTTTAAGACCACTAAATTTCCTAGAATATAAAACGCTCTCAATATGATTAGCTAAATCAATAGATGCGTGGCCTATTCTATCTTTAGGTACTTCTACTCCTTTTACTTTATACTGTAAATCCCCTGTATATCTATTCGGATCATTACCTGTTAATGCTTTCCGATAATGCTCCGCCACTTCCTTCTTCCCCGCAAAGTAAAGCCCATGCCCATAGGCCTGCGCGCCCTCGCCCGTACCGATTGCCGATGTCCTGAACTTGCCGAAGGGCGCGCCAGGCTCGGGGGCAAAGGTGTGCGGTGTGCCGTGGTAGGCGGGGATGAACAGCTTGTCATCGAAGGGCGAGTAATTGTTTTTGATATTGAACCAATCAAATGCGATCCCGCTCTTGCCGGTTGGAACTAGGCCAGCTAATGCATCCACATCGTAGGAGCGGTAGGCGTGTTGGAGTTTCTTATCCTCTAAGAGTTGGCGTAGCTTGGCATTTCGAATTTGTGGTGCAGACTCAGGCTGGCCGAATACTGCGGTGACGAGTTCATTCTCGTATTTGCCTTGGGGATTAATTCTACCCTCTTCATCGTCCAATGCTTCCCTGGCAACCTTGCGAGCTTGTTCGATTAACTTGTTTGGGTCTTTGGTAAATCCTTCCTTTGCTAATACCTCAACATTATTACGAAGGTATGCTTCATCGATTGCATCCATTTTGAGTGATGCGGCAGATCGTGAGGTCTTGGATAATCCAGTAACCTTAAACCTTACAGGAGACACGACCCTAGCCTTTAACTCGTTGTCTGAATACTTGCTTGGTTTACCTGAACGATAAAGGAAGTTTAACTGCAAGCGATTGCGGATCGACTCAGTAATATCGTTGATGAGCATATTGATCGTACCCCGTGGATCTTTACGGGTAAATACGCCTTTTACTTCGTCCGATAATTGCTTTCCTACGATTGCCTGTGGCCTTCCGCTTCTAGGGTTTCGCTCGGATGACATACCGCCTTCAGGGGCTTCGTCTACCCGATTAAGAATATTGGTAAGCTCGTTCTTTACCTTCTTATTATCAATACGAAATGCACCAGCTTCTTTCAGGGAGATACCTTGCTTGCCGTACAATCGCTCGACTGCCTGATCCGCCGATTCGCCTTTGCGCACCTTCATCGCCACGCCTTTTTCAGCAAGGTCAACCTTGTCCGCAATCGAAGCATCTCTTTGCTTGGTATAGTTTTTATACAGGTTACGAATTGTCTTGTTTCTCTTAAGTAGTGGGGAGATAGAAACATCCAACGGGTTGCCGGTATTGCCATCCACAGCACCAAATAGGGTCAGCACTTTGCGAGATCCCTCGAGTAGTTTTTGACGGAGGGATGGTTCGATGGTGTTAAAGTAGTTTGGATTATCTACCATCATCATAGCGAACTGCTCGGCTCCAATCTCCTGGGCGAGTATATTGGCATTCTGCCCTACCCCGATTGATTTATCACCTTCCTGAATATTATCGTATGCGCTGGCAATCTTCTGTGCCTTTTCATTGAGCATAATGGAATCGATTGGTGCGCCTGCTGAGTCTTTAGTGAATGCAAACTCAAATGCTTTCTCACCTGGCTTTGCCTCGTACTGTTGTAAAATCTTTCGGGCGAATAATGGATCGTCTTTAATTGCTTGAGTGATAAATCCGTGGCCGAGTTCATGGGTGAGAATATCAAATGCTTCTTTTGAGCTTTTGCTGGCTCGGCCATTCTCGTTCACATAGATGGTATTATCCGTTTGATTATAGTAAGCGTTGGGTGCTTGGCGGATGTTTAGATCGTCCTCCCTGAGAGTCTCAAGCATTAGATTCTTATCTACAAACATGAGCTTGGGTGCTTTTATGCCTGCCTCTTCTACTGTGGCAAAGGCGAGGCGAGCATCGGGGTCCATCTTACGAAATTGCTTTAATTGATCCTGTCCAAGTTTTGCTTCTAAGAAGTTTACCGATGATTGATTACGGGCGGCTTGTGATTTGCCTGCTTTCATGCCAGGTTGGCCAACAGGTAATGCTCCACCCATTGCAAAGCCTGCGCCCATAGCCTGACCCAGTTCTTCGATGCTATCGGTGGATGCGTATGCCAAGGCTCCGTTTAATGTGGATACAGAGATGCCATTTACAAGAGAATTAAATGCCATATCGCCCATCCTTGTGCCTCCGAGTTTGTGGGCATAGAGGGCGTATTTTCTTGTGGTCGGAGAATCTGCCTGCATGGCTAGGCGTTGCAGAAATCTTTTCTGCCCAGCCTCAGAACCGAGTGCGGTTAATACCCGCTCCATTCCCCTACCCGATTTGTTGGCTATATATCCAGCCACTTCTGCGGAGGTGAGTAAGCCGAGGCCTGGTAATGCTCCTGTAAATGCACCTGTTACCTGTGCGCCTAATATTCCTGAACCTGCTACTTTTGGGTCGATTGCTTTACCTGCCAAACTGGTTACGAAATTACGAGGGAAGGCGGCGGCTTTAGCTGTTACTTCTCCAGCCTTGCCGGTAGCACCAGCGATCTTCGATCCCACTTGTGCTGTTTTCTCGATTGCTTTGCGTGTGCCTTTTGCAACGAGTTCTGTGGGTTTGGATGCAATCGCCCCACCCTTCTCTATCGCATTGGCGAGTTTGCCAAGTCTTGCAGATTTTAAACCAATCGATCCTAATTTTGCGACTTGCCCAGCAACAGGTACAAGCATGGTGGGATCGACAAAGTTTGCACCAAAACTGACAAAGTCCCGACCTTCTTCATCGAAGGTTTCGAGCATGGCTGTGCGTACATTTTGATTATAAAGAAAGTTATCCTTATACCTCTCGTACTCTCTTTTCATCTCCTCCTCATCAGAGTAGAAGTTATCCATTGCCGCTCCACCGAGGGTTTCAGCAAATCTACCAAAGTCCTCTATGCCTACCTGAAATACACCCTTTAATTCCTTTGCTCCTACTCCACCGCTAAATAGTTGCTTGATCGCACGGCCTCCTTCCTGGGCAAGTGTACCTGCGCCAGTTAGAAATGAATCAGTAAAGGCTGAAGTCTTTTCTCCGATTGATCTACTGTCCTCCTGTTTTCTGCGAGTTACATATTCATCGAATGATTCAGGAGTGGATGCCAGTTCCTCGTCTAGTCTGCGAAGCTCCGCTTCCGCTTGAGCTTGCGTCAACGGGATACCATCATCCTCGGCAAGTCCGAGTTCCTGGTTTAATTGTCTTAACTCGGCGAGTGCTTGTTCTTGGGTAAGCATTACAGTCCTGCCCTTTTACTGCGTAATTGTTTTTTTCTTTCTATCTCATCAAGTATTGATTGAGAAGCTGGAGCGGAATCACCAAATGCAGATTGTTCGATTGATGTTATTGATGGCAGACTAGAATTATATCCTTTTAAAGTTCCATTTTTTTCAAAATAAGACTTCATATTGAGTTTTTCTTGTGCGGCATCCTGAATAGATTTAATTAACCGCTCTACTCGTTTTTTATTTTCAGCTTCGTCTAGTTTAGGATTATAGGCTCGGCTAATTAAACGCTCGCCCTCTTTTTCTGTAAACTGTGCGCCAAGAACCAAACGAAGGTTTCGCTGTACAACTTCTTCAACAGCTTCTCTAACCTCAGCCGCTTCAGGGTTTACTCGATCTCCAACAAAATTCGGCAACAAACTTACAATAGGCCCTGTAAGTGTGTCACTTTTACTAAGAGCTTCAGAGGCTTCAGTAAGTTGTTCAAGTCCTTTATTGATATCAGGTAAATTAAACTCAACTAATTGCTCACCAAATTTCCTATCCCTAGATTTCTCTCCATCGGTAAGTGGGATTGGCGCAACAGGCGGGTTTTTTAGATCATTCAATTTAAGCCGATTTGTTTCATTAGCTATAAGTTTTGCTTCATAATCAGCTAATTCTTGAGGAGTCATCGCCTTCGGTTGTTTGGCCCTCCTCTTCTCTATAAACGCTAAAGCTCTTTTGATTTGTTGCGGATCATCTTTGAACTGATTAAGAAAGTCTCGGTCGTTTAAATTCATAACCGGTACTTGGTTTCTAGGATTTTCTAGCTGTGACTGCATGAATCGATTACGGGCATCGGCATTACCAAGTGCTGACAGTCCAGGTCGAGCGATGTCCGCCTGACGCTGTGCCTGTGGGCTGGTAATTAGAGACGGCAAAGTTTGTAAGAATTGATTCTCGGCCATGTGTTCCTCCTCTTTCAACTGGTCAGCACTTTCCTGCCTCTCCATATTCTGCCTAATCTGTTGCATCTGCAAATCGCGAAGCTCCCCCGCTTGGTTGAACTTCTCCATCTCCAAGCTGTAATTCCGATCAGCGTTCATTTTATTGATGAACTGATTGGCTAGGTCTTTGTCATTCTTGGCGGCATCAGCAACCTCCTCGGGCATACCTAATTTTAAGTATGCTTGCTTGAGTTGTTCCTTCTCCTGCTTATCCTTTTTTTTCTGATAAAACTTATTTATCACTCCTCCGACTGCATCCCCAAACGCTTGGTTCGCCCGTGCCTGTGCCTCCCCCGCTCTAGCTATTGGTGAGAAATCGACTCGCATGAGTCCCGCATTTACTGTGTCTCCTATTGCCATGATATTAAAATAATTTGTATCCGTCTGACATCATAGTGTTTCCACCACCGCCTCGATATGTGCTTATCCCCTCTCCAAAATTTTGGTTTTGATTAATTCCCGATTGTCCCAGCTAATCGCCAAAGATTCCTCCAATTGCTGAACCTAGTCCACTCAATAATCCACCAGCCGCTCCACCTGCCGCTTGTTCTTTAGCAGCATATGTGTTTGCCAAGTAGTTCGCCCGATTGGCATATTCTTGCATACCGATATTTACTCCGGCATCGGGATTGATTCGGGTGACTGATTCCTGTGGTAATCCAAATAGGGAGGCTCTTTGTGCGTATCCTTGTTGGACAAAGTTTTGCCCACCACCTGTGAGTCGGAGTGGATCGTATGAGGTTGCTTGGTTTAGCCCGGAAGCATATCCGCCAAGCGATTGTGCCTGGTTTCTGCTGTCCCGAAGTACATCTCTTAAATAATCCTCACGGCTCATCGCTTCAGCGGCAATGCCCACATTGTCCATATCCCGACCACGAGCGACTAATCCCTCACGGGCAGACTGTGTTGCTCTACGCCTCATCTCAGGCGATAGGTCGGTCATCTGACTCTCGCGGTACGCATCGGCGGCCATCTTGTTGGCTTGCTCGACCCGTGCTTGCATGAGTGGGTCGGATGAGCGGACCGCTTGGGTCATATCCGCACCGAATCGGTTCATCAGGGAGATATCAGAACCTGCTTGGCGCTCGGCCATTTGTGCGCCGAACTCTTGTGAACGCATGGCCTGATCTTCAGCAAGCTGTGCCATAGGGTCGGCGGCACGGCGAACCAGGCTCATTTGCAAGTCTTGGTACTGCGGATCGTATCGTTGGCGATTTGCGAGTAGTTGGTTCTGTAAAGCAGGGTCAGACATCGCATTTACATAATCGCGAGCAGATTTTCCTACATCGAACTTTTCTAAGGCAGGTGCATCCTTACCCCCGCCAAATAACCTATTTATAAAATATGATTTTACGCCTGAAGAATTTACAGGGACACCCGCACCACCGAGTTTCTTTAGGATCTCGGCTTCCTTTTTATTTATGTATGCGACTTCCTCGCCTTCGGGAGCCTGACTGTTTAAAAGTTTTGCGGCTTCTCTTAATGGATCTTTATTCATGTCGATTAAGTTTTAATGATGTAATTTAAAATGATGGTGGGCTGGACATTGTTGTGCGCTCCGCCTCCTCCTGTTGAACCTGTGGCTGAACTTTGTGATCCAAGTTGAGCGTTACCTCCTGATCCTGATGCACCCAAACCAGTATGTGCATTATAAGTATGTGTATGTGCGGGTATCTCAGCTACTGTAAGGGTGTGTGTTTCTGCCCCACCTGTTGCACCGAGAGTATCTCCATTTAATCCACCTGTTTGGTTAGTTAATCGATTAGCAGATGTGCCTCCCATATCGTCCTGACCGGCGATTACTCGGCCTCGAAGATCGGGGATATTAAATGTGGTGGAACCATCTCCTACGCCGTAGGTCGTTCCTACTATGCCAAATAAATCAGAGTAGGTTGTTCTGCTTACAGCCGCACCGTCACAAAGTAGATAACCTGTTGGTGCCGCTGTTCCAGCATAAGGCATAAGGGATGCAGTCGGCATAAGCACACTTACGGCCGCACTATCGAGCTTGTCCGCTGTCACCGCCCCGTCTTTTATGTGGTTGGTATCGACTGCTCTGTTAGCGTCTACAGATGCATCGGAAGAAAGTTGGTTTGTTCCAATTCCATTGCTTGGTACTTTTAAGTATCCGCCTGTGGCATCGACTTCTATCGTTGAGCCGTCTGCGGTTTGGTTAGCGCCTGTGCGAAATGTCGCAAGATTTGCAATGTCCTGTAACTTAGTTGATGTTACCTGGTCGCCCGATGCGAAACTCTGTCCTGTTTGTAATACTGCCATAATATTATTCTCCTATGAAATTGATGTGGTGGATCGATTGCTGATTCTAGCGTCTACTTTGGTAGCCCGAAGGTATGGACGGCCTATGGATGGTTTAAAGTCTGCCTGTATACCAAACCCCTTCTTGTTTACTCTAAGGCGTAGGGATGCTTCCTCTGAATCAGGCAAGGTATCACCTAGCAGGCTGGAGATAGCTGTGCTTGTGCTTACCGAGTCGGGATCTTCGGTGACGAATTGGATGTCACCATCAGTCTGCGAACTGTTTGATTTTACATGAAACTCCGCACGACTGAATGTTTTACGATCCATAGATTCAGCATCGTATTGGCGGGTGGTTAGCTGACTAATCACAGGGATAGTTGAGGATGATGACTGTCCAGCAGTAATCGAAACCACATCGCCTCCTTCATTGCCATCGATCTTATGCACCCCGCCCTCCTCGGTAGTAAGATACAAAGCATTCTGCGCTCCTTCACGAGCGACAAGTAAATCGCGAATGGCGAAGTCTTCGGAGTTTACTGAGTCAATACTCTCAAATCCACCATTAATAAAATTGTAAACCAATATGGTGTTGAGCTTAGTCGCGTTTCCAGCACCAGGTGCTGAGTCTAAGGGAACGGCCAACCAATAACGGGAGTTGAAATATACGCCTGTGGAAAGGTAGGCGTAATCTTGATTGATCCGATCTATAAATGGTTGAATGGTTTCAGACAATGGTGTACCTGTACCACGGAGATTATACTCATCAAGGAATTGAATTTGATATATCCCTTGATCTGATAAGAACATTATTTGATTCGCTACCTGAACAATTGACTTCCTTGCTGATGCTCCGATCTCTGTGGTCACCACATTGGTGGATACATCGGAAAGAGATCCACTCACGCCTGTCATTAGGTGGATGGATTTGCGGTTAAAAACTACAATCGAATCTTGGGTAAATCCTTTCAGTCCCACCAGGTAATCACTCTGCCCGGCACTCGCTCGGAACTGATTACCGATCCTGTCATATGTATCGCCATCAAAAATATCCGAGGCGATTAACTCGTCCCGAATATTTCGGTCCTGTGGAGATACATCCGAAGAGTACCAATAAGGAACCCAAAGTCTACGCTGGTGAAATTCTCCCCAGGGAGCAGATGGCATATGGATAAATCCTTTACCGATTGCCAACTGCTTGGACACGGTTACCGATTTACCCGTCACATCCTCCACGCCTAAGTTAAAGGTGAATTGAGTATTGCTAGGTGTGGATGTAACAACTACCTCTTTGCCGAGATATAAATCAATCGGTGTAGTGGCATCACGAATAACTAACTGATCACCCTCGGTTAAATTATGCCCCGATGGTATGTTCATTGTAACCACGCCATCGGTTGTGCTTACATTAGAATCAGTTAAATAAACAGGTGCTGTATAAGTACCATTTGATACCCTCGTGAAATCATCAAAGTATTCTACCGATGCTCCTGATACATTAAATGTAGCAGTTTGAGAGTTTGCCATCTCCACGGTGAACTGTGTGGCAGTTGGAGCAGATACTATTTGATAGCAATCGTTTGGATTGTTTGTCCAATTACCCAGGTTAGTCAGCGTGACAAAGTCACCTACTACGCGACCATGATTTGCTGATGTATTTACGGTAATCACCTGACCCGATTGGGAGGCAGAGGATATCCCGATTTGATTAAGTGATGGGCTTGCAGATAGTGCGGTCTTACCTTCGCGGAAGATAAACATCTTATCAAATCCCTGAGACATACCTACAGGAGCATCCACCGTCTCGCCACCACCCTCGTATCGGCATTTAAATAGGGCTGTGTCTTTCAGCCGGACAATTACGCAAACATTATTGGTGGCGGAAAAAATAAAGTCATCCGAGTTAGATGAGGCATCGCTATAAACCGCTGATCCATAAACCGCGTTCACCCCATCATCGTTTAAGGTGAAATTTAGTTCTGTGACGATTGTATTCCCAACCGTACAAACGGATGTATTGCTTGCGGACTCATCCTGTACTGAAAATGTTGCATCACTCCCAGCATTGGCGAAAGTTAAGGTCTTTGTGGTGAAGTTTACAGTCGATAATGCATGAGTGCCGTCTACGGACGCATCAATATTTTTTACCGTTATATTATCACCTGGGATGAAGGATAAGCTAGGAGTGCTATTAAGAACTATTGAAACCACTCCCGATGAGCGGGATGCGGATTGCACGATGTAGGGAAGCAGAATTGAGTCTGCCCCCGATGTGATCGACCCAAAGAGTGTGGATAAGCCTTTGCGGGGTTGCCATGTGCCATCATCATTCATCCGCCCATTCTTCGATAGGGCAACCTCTCCAGGCTTTAACTGGTTTGGGCGCAGACGCGCATTCATCCGCAGAAAGAAGGTGTCCCCTTCTGTCACGAATGGATCGTCTAGTTTGCCGTAACTGCGGTAGCGACTCATTTCCGCTTAATCTCTTGGTAGAGTTTGATCGACATATAGACGAGAGTCACCGCACCTACTGCGATACCCAGGAAGGAGTCGATGGTGGACAAGCCAAAGGTGGCGGCTGTACCACTCATTCCGGCTACTGAAACGCGGTCGATCATGTTCATTTATCGTCTGCTGGGCGAAGGCCCAAAATAAAATCCGAGGATGCCCATAAGGGCGGTGTGGCCCATATAGGCGAGGTGGCCACTCGATAGCGTGATGGGGTCCTGGCTGGCTGGGTAGCTAATGAGGCCGAAGAGCCATTCTGTTCTGCCCTCGCCATGTGCGTTGGTGATGGAGAGGAACTCTGCCGATGGGAATAGGGTGCAGAACAGGACGCACAAACACAAAGTACCAATGCCCATAAAAGCGATAATTCTACGAGAAAAATCCCGGAACTCATTATTACCTCCTTTAGCCAATTCAGCTTGGAGTTTAAGAAAATTTTCATTTGCGCGACTTTCTCGTGCAAGCTCAAGCTCGTGCTTTTGGCGGCGATTCTCAAATAGCATTCCGAAGCCACCCTTGAGCATCGCTCCAAGAGCCGTAGAACCGCCCCCCGTAAGTAACATAAGAAGTATTTCGCCCATTTCACCAATCTAGTCTGAACCGCAAGCGGTCCACTTCTTTCTCCAGGTATTTTAATCGCTCAAACTGCTGAAAGTCAGAGGTAATTGGAGCGTCTTGCATCTCCACCAAATGATCGAGATCATCTTTTGCTTGTTCTGCAAACTTCTCCAGGTGCATCATGCGGGCAGATAGATCGCCAAGAAGCGTAGACTCGTGCGATACCCGACTCACCTGTAGTTCCATAGCCGCCATGCGGTTTGTAAGCTCAGACCAGCACCACACCGCGGTTGCCACACCCACAATAATCTTTATTGCGAATTGTACATTTACACGGGCAGATGAGGATTCCGATAAGCCCTCTGACTGCTTAGGAGCCATCAGATAGGTTCGTCACTCGTCCACTCAGGACCGCTCAAGATGTTTAGTATCTCTTCGTGATTGTACTCTGTCTTGCCGAGCAGAAAGAATGGTTGTGTACCTTCGTACTTAACGAATGTTTGTGTACCGTCTAGTGAGTATCTAAGCGTGTCGGCAGATGTTTCTTGTACTTGAGAGAAATCAACATTAGCCACTTCTGATGCGTCAATTATTATATATGTTTTCATAATTAGGAAGCTACATCAGCAGTCCTGTCTACTTGTTCCATGTTTGCTGAAGTTGCATCAGCGTTTGAACCTAGTGAATTAGTACCTGATGCTGTATTATCTATTGTCCAATTAGTACCATCCCAAGAATCACCTGAAGCGTCGCCCATTCTCCACCAACCTACAGGATTCAAAGGATTTACATCCACACCAGCGACACCTTCGTTATAAAGTTCTGAAACTTGATTCGCAGATAGCTCGGTATTGTAAATAGAAAACTCGTCAATATGACCGTCTGAATAGTATGAGCTTGCACCAGCAAATCCACCTCCCAAAAAGTTACTATTATTATAAGCACCCAAACTTCCAGCTGTGTATAAAGTCTGTAAAGAATTGTTTATGTATAACTTAAAGCCCGATGTAGTGTCTTGAACGCCCGCAGCTCCGTTACCGCCTGTACTTATATCAACCCCATCAAATGTTAAACAAATATGCCTCCAATTGCCCACCAAATCTGAAGCCACCGTAGCACTATTAGTAGTTAATCTAGGCGTACCTGATCCACTAGTGGATCCCCCAACCCCGAAACTAACTCCGTAATAATTACCAAGACTTTGATTTAAAAAAATAGCAAAACCTTTACCGGTGCCTAAATCTGTTTTAGCCTGAAAAATAACGGGGAAGCTGTTAGCGTATGTATCTAATTTGACCCATCCTGAAAAACTGAATGCAGAAGAAGTGTCAAATAAAGTCTCACTACCTGCGGTTAAATACTCATTAGTTCCGTCTAAATCGAGAGAGTATGTATTAGTTATGTTAGATAAAGATATACCATCACTATTATACCCTCGCCAATTTGTGCCGTCATAAATGATGTAGTTCTTCGTGTCTGTTTCAAAGTAAGCATCACCTGCAGACGGTGAAAGGCTTGCGCGATCAGTTGATGTGGTTGTTGGTATTGTTGTTGGCATGGCTATTAAGAATCGTTGTTGAAGATGTACCAAGCACTACCGTCGTAGATGTAGTAATCGTAGGTATCTGTACCGAATGCGATGTTAACTTCCCCGCTTGGATTGGTAGGTGTGCTTGCTAAGATGTTCGCTTCTGTATTTCGTGTGGTTACATTGAATATATCAACAGCATTTAAGAATGTACCGCTGATGCTTGCTTGCGTGAATCCGCTAGAAGATAATGTAACTCCACTTACCCCACTAGATACGGTAGCTGGATTGGTAAGATTAAATGTAATAACAGTATCTGAGCCTGTGCTTAATGTCTGACCTGCATCTACTGTAAGTACAAGTGTACCTGTTGACTGTGTCCAAGAACCAGCACTACCAAACACAGATGCTCCCGCCCCGCTTAAAGTTAGTGAGCCGTCTGCTGTTTGTGATCCTGTAAGTCCCGTCAAAGTGATCGAAGAACTAGCGGATATATCAGAGTCAGGTTGAACAGTTAAAGTAAGAGTATTGTTCGCATTTATTGCGGTTGAGCCATTCTGCAAAGATGCGGAGAGGAAATCAAATAATAAAGATAGACTCGCAACTTTGTAAGGACTTACCTTGCTAGTAATTGTATTTTCTGCTCTGACGCGATAGTAATAAGTCTGCCCCTCAGTTAATCCGCTATCGGTATATGTGCCATGAGTGGATTGGTTGGCGAGTAATGTGTATGTCACCCCATCCGTGCTTTTCTCTACTCGGTACTGATTAGCCCCTATTATCTCGCCTATAGTATAGCTAATTTCAGTATCCCCCGTTTCGGCTAAACTTAGTGTGGGCGCGGCAAACCCCGAGTCCAGCACCCGCCTAGTTAAGCCTAGACTGAATCCAAGGCTAGGCATTAGACGCTACCTTTGTATAAAATGGCGGCTCCGCTGGTTAATGTAATGCTGGTAAATGGAAGGTTTAATACCTGACCAGCAGAAAAGGTTGTGCCGTCAGAGATTAAATCTGCCGAGTTGTCCAGCTTGCCGGTCAATGCACCAATGACTGTATCCTCGGTGAATTGTGCGGCGATAAAACTGCCGGTGGTTGCGGAGGTTCCGTTTACATAGACGCATCCATTTGCGCCCATCGTATTGAGTATGTTTACGCTAGCTAAACCCATTTTTCTTAGTGGTTAAGTGGTTGACAAAATTGATACTCCAAAGCTGTAGCTCGGGTATGAGTTGATGGTGATTTTGTTTTGTGATTGAAGGCGTTCTGCCCGATCTATTTCTAAAAATAAATATTCCTCGGCTCGGTTTTCTTCCCTGGATGCGGCCTCTGTTTGACCATCTCCACGAAGAAAGTCTGATAGACATCCAGCAGTTATATAATTACTTAAAAAGTCAGGAATGTTTTGCTCGTCCGGACTGTCAGGGCCATAGGTCGGGCGAACTGCTGTGCCTACGATGAATACAGAATCTACAGAACTATCCGCTGGCAGAATTAAATACCCATCCAGTAGTTTGAAATCCAACAAGATAGCGTTCCGATCCGTGTATGGATTCTTGGTCCATACCTGTTGTACATCAATTACATCCAAATCATTGTCGATTCGTACCGCTTTGTCTGCCGTTGGATTAGATGTGGCCGCCACGCTTTTTTCGACAATCTTTTGAAGCTCGGGCCACTTGCATCGATGCCAGGCAGTTTGTGCCCTGGCGTTTACAGACTCCTTAAAGAAAAACTCGTCCACGCTTGTTAAAGACGGCAAACCAGCCGCCATTTGAAAGCGCTTCTTTAATGAGTCAAATGTTGTGGTTCTTGCCATTATTGAACATTGGCGACACTTGGGCTAATAGGTTGCCCACCTGCTTGTATATTGTGCCTTCTGAATTGTGATGGTGCGCGGTATTGCAAAATGTCGTTCCTGTATTGACGGCTTTGCTCTCGTACTAAATCAATCTCCTGGGCGAGCATAGCTTCAGCGTTTTGCTCTTCTGCAAAAGCCTTCTCGGTCTGTCCATCCCCCCGCAAAAATCCTGCATATGCGGAATGTGCTAGGTAATCGAAAAAGAAGTTTGGAACATTTTGCTCGTCCCCAGCTTCATCACCATAATAGCCAGTAGTTGCTGATCCTGAGTTTATTTCGCCCCGCAAATCTTTGCGGTAGGTCACATAGACATTTATTGAATCTAACGCAGTAGGCTCAATGATCTTAACGGATGGGAAACCACCTGAGTCCATCTCGGTAAGAAATGTATATTCATCAGGGTAGCGAGTTGTGGTCGGATCTTCTTTATGAATACGAAAAACTACATTGGCATCATTAGCCAATTTGTTACTCGTTCCATATATTCTTAAAGTGTTGGCATCGCTAGTGACTACTGCGACACTTTCACCTACTACTGTAAATTGTGGCCAAGGGTAACGCTCATGGGCTATACGGGCCGCACGATTTACTAAATCTCTGAGGAAACTCGCATCAGTTGCCTGTAAGGCATCAAGCCCAGCTAATGCACGAAACCTAGATTTTAATTCCGAATAGGTTGCGGTCGCGTAATTTGCCATAATGTAAATCTTTAGTGTTTAACTTTGCACTCGGGGTTGGCTTTCTCGAAGTCCTTAGTGAATCCTTTATCTGCCCAGCACCCTGGGTTTTGTTGCTCATGCCGAAGGTAGGTCGTCATATCTGTAACCCGTTTTAAACGAAAGTTACCTTTGCCCCCCTC
>Ga0208644_1001415_pt1 | contig 20123 bp, 27 predicted proteins | sample VirMetDEL_Nov_18_FD_184517 | JGI IMG/M metagenome (GOLD analysis project Ga0208644, IMG submission 184517) | Aqueous microbial communities from the Delaware River and Bay under freshwater to marine salinity gradient to study organic matter... | ecosystem: Environmental > Aquatic > Marine >...
ATCAACGCCTGAATCCCGTCCTCAATGTCAATGCCGGGTGCAGGTATGCAGACAATCTCGTTCTCAGCCAAGTCCTCGATGATGCTGCTGCTTCCGTCTTGACCCTGATACTTGGCCGCACCAAGGCGGGGGTCAATAATGCGCTCGTAGATTTCCTCGCCATCCTCAAGCTCTAGGATCAAGTCAACGTAGTCCTTGATGCCGTAGCCAAGCCCCTTGGCTCCCTCGCCAGGAACCCACTTCCCGCCCTTCCACTCAGCCCAATCGCCAATGGTGCTGTCTGGCCACTCGCGGTAAACCCAATACGTGTCCGTCTTGTCCACAGCAATCCAGCAGATAAACCAGTTCTTGCTGCCAGCGGGGTCAATGATGCAGTAGCGCGTCACATCCTTAGTAGGCACTTGGTTCTCGGTGATGACGTTCACCTCTTTGTTAAATTTGGGGAACTTGGTGGCCTGTGACTTTACCGGAACCCCGTAAGCGCGAATCAGAATCTTCTCGCGTGGCTCGTTTCGTAGATCGTTGGCGAGACGCTCGTAACCGCTCCACGGGTTATCCTTAGTGTGTAGGTAATGTATTGAGGCGTTACGCTTCTTGCTCTCTTGAACATACGGAACTAGCTCACCATTAAGCAGTTCTGCCTCGCGGGTTTCCAGCGTCTTGGCCCCGTCTAGGTAGTCCTTAATCACCTCAGTCCATCCGTCAATCGGCGTAAACGTCACCAACATCTTAGCGTTGCGGGTAGCGAGACGGAACCTCAGCGTGCCAATTAACTCGTCACCAAGCAGATATTCGTCCAGCCACACACCTACGTTGTGCCATTGGGGTTCCTTGCAGCCCAACTCAGCACCCTCAAGGATGGTCGGGTTGTTCTGATACTGCGAGTAGGTCTTAAAGATAACCTGGCTCCCATTAGGGAGAATGAAGGATGAATCGGTAAAGCCGTTTTTGCGGGTGAAGCTAATGTAGGTGTTCGTTCCGGTCTGTTTCTTGCGGTATTCTGGTGGCAACCACTTCCAGACCTCGGACTGCTGTTGTCTGACGCTCACCTCGCTGGTCTGGGCAAAGCACATGATGGTGCTATTGGGGTTCTCTACTGCTGCCTTAACCACGAAGTATGCACCCAAGTTGGTCTTGGATGCCCGGTTCCCACCAAGGCACAGAATCTCGTCCTTGCCAGCGGTCATCTGCTCCTCGCACTTCTTCCACTGTTCCAGCTTGTAGCCGAAGCGGTAGGGGTCGTCAATGGAGTCACGTATGGCTTGCTCCCGCGCCTGATGCAAGGCGAGCACTTCATCCGGCTCCATCTCTGCAATCTCCTCGTCTGAGGGAATTTCGAGGATTGGATGTTTAGTCCACTCTAGCATCGTTGAATATCTCAATGACCTCGGCCAACATATCTTTTGTTACCCAATCCTTTTCGGCCAAGTGAGACAGAAGCGCAAGAGGGTGGTCTGAGCGTGAGTCGATTACGTGGCCTTGCTTGCTAAGGAGCGGCGAGTGCAGGATGATGTGGTGTCCATCCATTAAAACGTCCTCGCTATAATGGTGGAGCGGCCCGATGTCCTGAGCTTTGATAAGTGTTGTGTCTTTTTTCATAGTTACGCATCCTTGCTCTCCACAACCTCTGCGTCAATAGCGTTTTCTGCCTTTTTCGCCAGCACCCGCGCTTTAGCCTCACGAATCATCTCCGCCGCCTCCTCAATGCTCTTGCCGCTTCGATGCTCAACCACAGTGTTGGCTTGCCCACTCAGCGTCAACGCCTTGTCCTGCAAGATACCAGCCGTCATAGCCAGCTTGTCGGGGCTGATCTTCTTGAGCATATCGGGGTCTTGCGCTGCATACTCAGACCACTCAAATATGCGATCCATGTATTCCTGCGCCCCCATCGCATACCTCACAGCAGCCACCTTCTGCTGTTGGTCAAACGTGGTTTTGTGATCTGTCATCAGGCGGCGGCACGTCTCATGCCCCACCTGCGTCACGCGGTTGACCTCGCGCAAGGAATGACCCTCCGCCAGCATCCATAGTGCTTTAGCCGCTACGTGCGGCCTAGTGTTCTCCAAACAGTTCGGAGCAAGCTCCTTCCCGCGCTCCTTGATGTCAGCAAGAAACTTGGACATAGCCTCTTTATTGGCTAGTTCTTCCTTGGGCTCGTCCATGTTGTCAATCTATCTGCCAACCGCGATAGGTCAAGCCTATTTCGCTTTACGCAGCATCTCTATCTTGCGTAGGTCGTGGCCGTTAATCAGCCCCTTCTGGCGGTAAGTGTTCAGCACCGCGTCTGGGTTCTCGCTGCGCTGCATACGATCCCAAATCCACCTCGCCCGTGTGCCATCTCTGGAATTGAGGCCGCGGATCATTTTCTCTCTAGTGCTGATGTTCAGCAGTTCGTCACGCTTCTGCTGCTTATGATGCTCAACCAGAGACTTGGCTAGTTGCGGGTCTTGACTACTGATTTCATAAACCTGCTTGATGAATGACTTCTCCCCATCATTCATCATCTCAAGGTATTTCTCGCCAACGTTAATGCGTGGGTCTTTGGGTAGACCTTGAAGCACGCCATCGTAGGCGTTAAGAGCTTTCTCGCCACCCACCCCACTGTCGCGCAGCTTTTGTAGAATCTCATCCTCAGTCAGCCCCAGCACCTTCATATTGGCCGTATGCTTGATAAGTGCCTGAAAGTTCTGCTGGAAGTCCTGGTCGGCCTTGGCAAACTCTTGGTCGTATTGCCCCTTGTCAATCTCCCCCTTCTCCAGCCTCGCCCTAGCGCGAGCCACTGAGCGTGATGACTGATCCCAACGTTCTTTGATCGGGCGCACCCTAAAGCCGTATGCCTCATCCAGCTCGGACTCGTATGTTCTAATGCCTGCCATGCGTCTGATTGAGTCGGCGGGGTCTGCGGTTTTTTGACGCTCCATCTCACGGATAAAGCCTGGTTCCGCAACCCTGTCCCAGAACGCCCTTCCAAATGACTCCATATATTGAACCGCGCTGCCCGACTCGGACGCGCTAATCAGATCACCAGTGTCTAGGTTTCTGTTGGACACGCCCTCAATCACGGCTTGCAAGGCAAATGAACCTTCTGGCTTGAGGTTCTTGAATACAGTCCCAGCAAATTCCTTCATGGATTCGCTTTTGCTGCCACCGTTTATGGCGGCTAGGAACGGGGCCACCACTTGAACCTGTGGAATGATGTAGCTGGAGTCAGCATATTTCACTTTGCCGTTCTCCTTGTCGAACACATACCCAACGGTAGAGCCGGAAACATACTCTGGCAGGCCACTCTCCTTGATGGCCTGATCCTCGCGCTCATTTGCTGTTTTGCGGTTGAAGTATGTCAGTCCACCAGCGGCAGATCCAAGCACAGTTGTCATGGCTGCGGCACGGAGCACACCCTCTTTCCTCAAAGCAGAGGCACTGACCTCAACGCCGAACTCGTCTGCAAGTTCTTGGGCGAGTTCACCACTCAGCATTTTCTTGGTGATAACGCCTTGGTTCCATTGGTTGCGAAACACCTCAAGATAGAATGACGCAAACTGCGGGATAGCACCAAGCCTCGATGCTTTCCGCAAGTCTTTGTTGAGGAAGTCGTAGTTCTGGTATGTATCGTTGGTCATCCTTGCGGCAACGTCAGCAATCTTGTCGTCCAGTTCGGCGGCTGCTGGGCCAATCGCCTTGCGGAGAATGTGCATGTGGTTTTCCCACACAACGTAGCGTCCAGTAATATCGGCAGCACTAAACGCCTTGCCAACTGGCGACACCGCTTTTTGGAAAAGACCACCTATCGGGCCCTGCTTGGTTCCTGCCTCAATGTCAGAGAACACCACGCCTGGCGGGAGGATGCCGCGCTCCTTGGCTTTTTTCATCATGGTCAGGTCATCACCCCCCATGGCGTGCGCCCACTTTTTAATCAGCGGCAGCTTGCCAATCCTAGAATCAGCGAACTGAGAGACGGCCATTTTCAATCCACCCTTCAATCCACGGAACGGATTGTGCGCCATGCCAGCCATGTTGGCCACGTTACCCCACACCTGCGGCGCATAGGACACCGGGTTGAACACCACCTTGGATGCCTTACCAGCCGACACGAATGTGTTCCACATGTCCTCTGCCGAGCTGTAAGCGGAACCATCTGTGTCCATTCCATAGATGGTGTTGATGTGTTCTTGCAGTTCCTTACTGCCGTAGAGCTCCTTGCCCTCTACCGAAGCAATGCCGCGCCGTAGTTTGATCGGCACATCACCTGCCTCGGCCACCTCCTTGAGCAGTCCACTGTCCAACATGCTCTTGGCTGTGACGGCATCGCCAGTGTCGTAGGCTACAAGGCGGGACAGCTTGGACATAGTTGCCGCCATCTTCTCACCTGGCTCCAGATACTCGCCTAGATATGCCCGAAGCTCTGGAAGAAGGTCTTGCTTCTCCTTGAGGATGCCGCTGTTGGATGACGTAATGTATTCATAAGCCTCATCAGGACTTCCAGCTTTCCTTGACTCCAGTTCAGCCAAGTAGTTCTTGGCCTTCTTTTCGGTCATGCCGCCGTTCTTCATCAAGGCCTTGATAGCCCTGGCCCTTACTACCTTGTCCGGCTTGTAGTGGGCATCCTCGAAAAATCTATATGAAGTTGTCAGGTAGTCACCCGTGTTGGCCTGAGATTCAATCTCCTTCAGCAAGCCCTCCGACAAAACTCGCTGTCCAGTTTCGTGGTTGTGCAGCAACTCTTTTTGATAGTCCCTGACCCACTTTTTGTAGGCAGACACGTTGTCTTCAAGACCCTTAAACTCAACGGGCAAGTCCTTCCGGTTCCCGCTCAGATAATCGAACAAGCCCTCGCTTGCAACTTCTGGATTCTTAGACTTTTTGATTGCCGTCTGAACCTGCGAGCCGATTAGCGCACCAGTTTCCTTACCAGCACTAGCGCGATCACTTGCACCTCGCATCGCCCAGAACGCTTTCTCGCCCACGCCCCTTCGTGGCAACCCTCTCCCCACCGCGCTGTATAGCTCAAAGGAGTTATTGTCCAACACGCTGCCTGCCATGTTGGCGAGAGCAACCGCATCTGGGTCGCCGTCAATAATCATGCGGTCAATCTCTGCCGCGTTCTTGTCTTTGATTCTGCGAAACACTCTGGCAATCTGTTTGTTCCCGTAGCCCATCATCGCGCCCAAACCAAGACCGCCAGCAGCAGCCATCTTGAGCTGGTCAGAATCTGGAAGCTCGCCTGTGTCCACATAGTTTTCAATAGCCACTGCGGTTGGGGCCATTGCTCCACCCATCACAGCGGTAGACACCACCGGGCTTTGAGCTGCCTTTTCGCTCAGATCCGTAAGAGCCTTCGGCCCTCGCTTGACCTTGGTTCCTGGCACAAAGTTAAGAAGCGTGTCAGCAATCATCCTTCCGATGGACAACTTCTTCTTGCCTTCGATCTTCTGGGACGCGTAGGAACCCATGATCCCCCCAGCAATCGCACCAGTCGAATATGTCGCTGCTGCCGCCCACGGGTTTTTGACCTTGGTTGCCAGTCGGGTTCCGAGAGCTTTGACACCTTCAGCGGTTGCTGCCTCTGTCACCATACCCGCAATGACCCTAGCTACTGCTGTGTTTGCTGAGTCTCCACCTTCGGCCTCAATCTGCTCGTCCGTCTTGACCTTCTCGGTTGCATAATCCAATGAAAGTCCGAAAGACTGTTGAGCTGATTCACCGATGGGCGTTGCCGCCAGCCCCTTTACCGCGCCTCCAGTTACCGGATTTTCCAGCAACCCCCTGACACCACCCACCAATCTAGACATGGCCTTCCCTGTATCCGCTGCCTCCTGAGAGGGTGGCAGGTTTGGGAAGGGCCGCTTCTGTGGCCCGATGTAATTCTGCAATATGGTCGTTGGGTCGGCCCCATCATCTAGCGCAGACCTAATGCTTTTGATGCTCTTGCCAAGCTCGGCAGCAATCCTTTCGTGCGGAACCCCAGACCGATGAAGCTCAACAACCTTCTCTGGTTTCAGCCTCATATTTTATTGATTGTATAGACTTGGCCGATCACGCGGCGGCAGCACCATACCAGCTGGCGCACTAGGGTTTCCAGGCTGCGGTAATGTGATTTCGTCTGGATTCGGAAACATGTTTTTCAAATCTTCCATGGTTGAAACCTTGAACAGTAGACCACCCACATTGAGGGCATTGAGCTTGGCAAGTGCCTCCTCGTCCCTGCCCTGAATCCTGAGTTTTGCAATCTCCTTGAATGCTTTCTCCTTGGTTTCAAGGTTTTTCTCAAAAGATGTGTCACCGTCTAATTCTTTTCCGAATGAAGGACTGCCATCACCATCTTTACCATCAAACAGACTCTTGAGGGATTCGGTTAAGTTCTTGAACAAGCTGTCGGACTTCTTGTCCATCTTCGGTTTTCCAATCTTCTCGCCAGTGAACGGGTCGTAGGTGTTGCCCTCATAGTCCGTGAAGTTGCCCGTGGACTTGTCAAAAACACCTGGCACTTCCTTGCCGTCCACAACGATGCTAGACTTCTGCAAATCCTTGGGGCGAAGCTCTGGGTTTTGTAGGGCGGCAATCTGAGCGGCCATCATTTCTGCCTTCATGTCTAGTTCTCGCTCGCTCAGATCAAGCCTTCTGTCTTGTCTGCGGCCAGCCATTCCGGTCAGACCAATGTTCAGCCTCTCTGTGATGGACTCGGCTACTGCAAGCCTGTCACGGCGAGAGAGGTCTGGGCTGGCGAGTGCTGCCAACGCCTCGTCTGCTTGAGGCTTCAGTTCTGGAATCAACTCACCAATAGACTTGGCTACCTGCTCGGACTTCTTGATGAACTTTTCCTCCTCTCCACGCTGCTTGATAACGTCACCAATCTGTGCGCCCATGTTGGCAAGTGCCTGACCCTGAATCATGCCAGCATTAGCAAAGCCACTGTAATCCGCTTGCATCAAGCGGGGGTCGATGCTTTCTCCTAGTCGTCCTCCTTTTCCGTATGGCATGGTATTAAAGTTTTGAGTAATCAACAGCAAGGTAGCCGCTTTCTGTTTGCACCACGGCATTTGGCTGGATGCGCTCAACATCCTGCGCCATCACGCCGCGATACTTCTGTTTGTCGCCGTGGTAGCGGTATGTGTAAATCGGGATGCCGGTCTTGGTGGTTTCACCAGTTGGTGCAATGTCGGTTTTCAGTGATATGTCAGACATAGCGATCCCCTTACCAATAGAACCAAGCGCACCAAAAATGCCAGAAGCCCAACCTGATTGCGCCTGCGCTCCTGCTGCGGCTGCATTGGTTTGTTGTGCGCGTTGAGCCATGCCCACGTTCACACCAACATCCGGGTTAATCATCTGCGGGGTAGCCGAGCCAATCGCACCCAGACCCATGCCGAGTTGCTGTTGGCCTGCCTGATAAGATAGGGGTGCGCTACCCAACGCCATCAAACCGGGCTGGGTGTAGAACTCCTGAGCCTGACCAAATGCTCTGTTGCGTGCTTGTGCTGCCTCGGCGCGTTTTTGCCCCAGGATGCCTTCTCGGTTGAGAATCTCGCTGGCTACAGCCTCGTTGCCCATCAACCTACCACGGGACGCGTATGCTTCACGTGCGGTCTGTTCTGCCATGCGCTGCTCTTGCGGGGTAAGCTGGCGAGCCGCTTGGGTTGCCCGAGCCGCCTCTGCTGCCGAAGCCTCGACTTGGGCCTGCGCCTCTGGCGACAATGTTTGTGCAAACCCACGGAACTGCGGGGCCATGCCCATCATGGATGCCAAGTCAGCCTCGCGTGCAGCTGCAAGGTTCCGTGATGTCTCTTGCTGTGACAGACGACCCAAGCCAAACAAACCCATCTGGTCATCCGTGCCGCGCAGGAATGTGCTTACGTCACCAAGGTTGAGGCCCAAGAACTGAGGACGATACTCGCGCTCGGACGAGATCACATCAGGCAGAACCTTCTGGTAGCCACTAACGTATTGCCGTATGTCTTTCTCAATGTCCACCTTCGGGACACTGGGGGTTTTAGGTTTGGAGAATAAGCTGCCCATTACAGTTGATAGTATAGTTTTTCTGTCGGAATTACGCGAACACGCTCATCCCTACGAAACTCACGGGCATAAGCGGTGTGGTCAACAAGCTCAACAAGCTGCTCAAGCGCGGCAACAGGGTCGCCAACGCAAAGAACCACAAAGATGCAATCTGCATCCTCATACGCCACTGGCGTAGTCGGTTCCTGTGTCTTGCTAAAGTAGCCCATTAAGAATGTGTTTGGTAGTGAGATGACTGCTCCGTTTTCCTGCATCCATGTTACGGCTGCATCGAAGTTGTCGCCTTGTTGTTTTTGTTCGTGTAGATTTGTGTAAAGCCGCTTGGCCTCAGTGTAGGGTGTATTGTGCATTACCCGACACGCTGGATTTCAAGCTCTGCATATACCTCGGTGGTGATGCTGCCAGCCTTTCCGAACACGCCAGTGGTATTGGTATAGTGCTGCAACTCAATAGCCGATGATGTGCCAATGGTAAACCTGCCGATCAGCAGCGCGTGGTGGGTCATCGCATCTAGCGGCGTTTCGTGGCTCGCGCCAATAATCAGCGTTGTTGAGCCAGTGGTGTCGCGAAGTCTAAGTTGGTGTTTTGCTACGCTGGTGCCGTTACCCTTGCCGTATGGTGCGTGGGCATACACTTGGTATGTTCCAGCGGGTAGCGTCACTTGGTTGCTGCTAAGGCTCGCGCCAGAAATCGTGTTGGTGGACTCGGTGTTTAGCACGCGGGTTCTCCACGCACCGCTGGTAAATGTGCCTCCACCTGTGCCGCTGGTTTGCTCCTCTCGCACATGGACGTAGCCGTTGCCGATAAATCGGTCAACGTATGCCTTAATGGACTGCTGGGTGGCCAGAGATGTGGCAGAATCTGAGGACATGGTGTCCTCGTCCAAAATCGAAACCTCTGCGGGAACCGTGGCACCGCCGCTGACATTACCAATCACGGTCATGTCGCTGAGATACTGAATCTTGGCAAAGGTCACGCCATCGGAAGCACCAGTAGAACTGGCAATCTTGGCTGTGGTCACGGCACTTGCCCCGATCTTGCCCGTGGTAATACCGCTATCCTTGACCTGCAAGCGGCCAGAGCCGTTTACCTCAAGTGTGCTGTTGTCGGTAGTGCCAGAAGCACCCGCCACAAAAGTCGCAGCATCAACCAAGTTATTGAGCTTGGTGTGCGTTACATCATCGCCGTCAGCGAATGTTTGTCCCTTAGAGAGAACTGCCATTTTAGTATTGAGTCAGAGTTTGCCTGTTGGTGGTATCGGCATCCATCTTGACAGATGTGATTTTAGGTCTGCCAAGTGAAACCAATCCTACTTGTTTGTTCTTAATTGTCAACGTGCCGTAGATGCCACGTGGGTTTCCAAGCCTGAACCTAAAGTTGCCAGTCTCGTCAGCATCGAGCTGACCAGGTAGGCCGATGGACGTATCCAGCAAGGTTTCAACGTCAGTCACCTTGTAGTCCGTGGTGTCGGGATCTTCTGAAGCAAAGCGGAAATCTACGTTGCTGGCGTTGTCCCTAGACGAGCGCATCTGCACTTGACCAGTCTTGAACTTCTTGCGGTCTAGGTTATTAAAGCCATATCCGCGAGTGGTGAGCTGATAATCAATGCCTGTTTGCGAGGACTCGCCAGTAACACTCAAAGAATAAATGTCACGCGCCTCATCAGTATCATCGCACAGATGCAAGCCGCCTTCGGAGTTGATGATATACAGGTTGTTGCGCTCCTCGTCTTGAGCGATAATAAAGTTGTCCACAAAGAAGTCCCCCGAACCGTAGGTGTCGATGCTCTCCCATCCTTGGTTGAGCATATTGTAGATCAGAACAGTGTTGTTGCCCTTGGCATCATTAGCACCAACAGAAGAATCCAGTGGTATCGCAATGTAGTAGCGGTTATTGAAATATGTCGCCACTGAATCCTGAGCTCGCGCCTTGTTGATTCTGTCAATATACGGCTGAATTTTCTCGCTAAGTGGACGCTCAACGCCACGAAGGTTGTATTCATCTTGGAACGCCAAGCCGTATACACCATTATCGGAAAGGAAAAAGATATTGTTACCTTGTGAAACAATGCTTTTGCGTGCCAAACACCCGACCTCGCGGGTAAGTTCTCGCACAGTTGTATCGCTCAACGAGCCTTGTGTTCCCTTAATCAAGTGCAAGCTGTTGCGGTTGAACACAACCATGTTGTCATCATAGAACGGGTGCATACCAACCAAGTAGTCAGCAGTCCCAGCCGTAATGCGGAACTGAGCCGAGATAGAATCAAACGTGTTTCCGTCCAGAATGTCGCTCGCACAAATCTCGTCACGAATTTGTTTGTCGGTGTATGTCGGGCTGGTTCCCGTGCCGCCTGGCGTGTAGTAGTATGGACACCACAACCTGCGCTGGAAGTAAACAGCCCAAGGCGGGGCTGGCATATGGAGAAAGCCGCCATTTACGCTGACATTGCCGCTGAACTCAATATCCTCGCTGGCTGAGCCAGTTCCGTAGGTAATGTCGGCGACAGGGGCGTAGAAATAAATATCGGTGGTAGTGGCTTCGACCACAGCGTATCTACCACCAACAAGCGGCTGTAGTTCAGTGACGTTGGTAAAATCAACCGTAATGTAATCGCCTGCCTTAATGGTGTTGTTGCCAGACACATTGAACCGAACCAAGTTTGCGCTGACTCCGTAGTGCGCCCCGGTGATGCGAAACGCCTGCGGCTGAGTGTATGTGCCAGCAGCCACCAACGAGAAGCCAGCAGATGTGGCCTTGCCAGTATAGGATGTGTAGGTTTCATCGCCGCCACCAGCAGCAATTACATATTGAAAATTGTTCTCATCAACAATCGTGGTGACTGTGTGCGTGCCGTTTGGATCGGTCGTGGCAAAAGTAATATCTTCCGTAGTCACGGTGTCACCAGCCGTAAATCCATGATCCTTCAGGGTGATCTCTACGATACCGCTTGCGCTGGTGTAGTCTGCTGCCTCTACGTTGCGACCATTGGGAATAAACTCCCATGCACGGCTTCCGTTTCTGAATAGGTAGACGCGGTCAAATGCCTGAATCAAATCAACGCTACCACTCAAAGAGCCGGTAGTAGGATATGGAATGCTCGTAATTGAGTAATCCGAAAGAGCAACCTTCTTGCAGTCACCGTTGGTAGCCAAGAATACGCTCTCCTCAGAATTGTTGGCTGGGTCGCTGAACACACAGCTCCCGTTGATCTGGCTTACCGCACCGCTGTCAATGGTCGTGGCAACAATGCCATACGTGCCATCAGGGGTCAGGCTCTCGTCCACACCAGTATGTGCAAACGTCAACGTATCCGCGTCAACGTAAGTCATCTCATAGGAACCAGCAACCACATCGTCAGTCCCTGCAAGCGGAACCGTGGCATTGTCTGGATCACCAAGCGTAATGTGACCGACAAACCCAGCATCAAGGTTATGCCCAGATGCCAAGTTGATCGTCACCACATTGCTCGACCGACTCGCCGTGCTAATGGCAATGGGTGTAGAAATAACCCCGAAGTTCACCTCAAGCGGAAGGTCGCTTGTGGACAACGCTCCGCTTTTTAAGGTAATGCCCCTGCGCGGTTGCCAATACCCGTCAATGCGACCATTCTGGCTCAGGACAACCTCACCAGGCTTTAACTGGTTGGGTTGCTCTCGCTGGTTAATCCCGATGAAACCAGTGTCTCCGTCAACAAGGGGCCGGTCGTCAAGACTACCGTATGAACGGTATTTTGACATCGGGCTTATTTGTAGGCAATAACCACACCGCTCGCCACGTGAATCGTGGTAAACTCACCAAACAAGGTGGTTCCAGCAAGGTGGGTAATACCCTCTAGGTTGGCGATGGTGCTGATCGGGCCGTTGTTTCCAGTAACCAAGTCGGTGAAAACAGCATCGTTCACAATCTGGATGACGCGCCACTTACCAGTGGTCGAACCTTCCGTTGATGTGAGTGCGTCTCCTCCCGCCTGGCCTTGAAGCTGATATGAGTCTCCTCTAGACATGGCAGACAATTAACACGCATCGCACCCTAATGTCAACCCGTCCACTAAGGATTAGAGATTCCACCCTTCATACCGGCCCCGTCCGTTGGGCGGGGAAGCCTCGTTAAGGCACTCCAGAAACCCGCTGTCCAACAAGGCCCACGCCCCGGCGTTCAAATCCAAGGCGCATTCACCGCACACAAAGTCGTGCAAATCGCAGTCGTATAGTGCCTCACGAAGAAAGAGCTTGTCGCGGCAACAGTCGCAGCGAACCACACTCCCCTTCTGCTCGGGCATCTTCATTATTAACTTCTACTCCGATTCCATCACAGCGTCAACCAGTTCACGGAACTTGTCGTCCCTCTCGTAAAGCTCCTTGGCCTTGCGTAAGCCATGCACAACCGTGCCATGACAATCACGGTGAACTATCTTCGCTATGTCGCACAGGCTCAACCAAGGCATCATCTCGTCCAAGCAAAGCATCAATGCCCACCTAGCCCTCACAACGCTAGGAGTCCTTCTGGGACTCTTAATAACATCCCAAGGAATACCAGTGTAACCACCGACCCTAGACTTCAGATTGTCTATCGTCCTCGCAGCACTCCCGCCGAGACTCCCTACGCTCCCTGCGCCTTGCGCTTCGCTTGATCCTGCTGGCCTTGCCAGCCCTGTATCTATGGTATTTACGTGCATAAAAGCAATCTTGTTCGTCTGCGTTCCTCGCTGGTCGCTTCATGTAGCCGTATTGTGCTACAAACAGCTATGAGCAGCAAACCCTACGGGTTGCTGTCTGATCGGTTCTGCTTAATGAATGCCACCCAATGCGTATTCATGCGCTTCCCCGATTGGTGGCCAAAGAGCGGTTTCTCTGGTGTGAGTTCCAAGATGTCCTTCAACGGGAATTGAACACTCGACCACTTGAAAATGAACGTGCCGCCAGGTTTCAGCACTCGGAAGCACTCAGCAAACCCGCCCCTCAGCATTTCCCGCCAATCTCCGTTCAGACACCCATACCGCTTCGTGATATTCCCTCTAGGTTCCTTGCGTTGAACGTGAGGCGGGTCCATCACAACCAGATTGAACGAATCATCCGGGAACGGAATGGCGGTGAACTCCGCCACAATGTCAGGGTCGATTACAACCGTCTGATTCCGTGTTGGCAGTATCTCAGTAACCGTCTCTCTCCTGCGGTCTAGGTAGATTGCCCGTGGGTCTTTCCTGTCGAACCACATAGCCCGACTTCCACAGCAAACATCCAAAACCATTTGGTCATCACTTGGCACAATATATGATGCGCAATCGTCTTTGTTCTTCATTTTGATTAGCAATTTTATTTGTTCTTCAAATTGCCCGCCATGTGATTAACAACGGCAGAACAATTCACGGCAGGGCAACGGCTACGCCGTGCCTGCGCTATCATCTCTTGCGCTCCTCCTTCTCGGCTCGCACACGTATCTCGTATGCAGCACACAACGTCTTATACGCCTCGCTAAGATCACGAGCCTTGGCAGGCATCGTCCTAGCACACGCCCTAATCTCCTCCAGCAACAATGCCGCCAATGCGTTCTCCTGGCTGTTCATAACTCGTCCTCCTCGCTAACCCAAGGAACCACAGTGTCCTCAATAGAATCACTCACATCAACCAAAACATCACAATCAAACTCACGCTCCCAAGGCAATGGATCAACATCCCTACCACACTCGTAAGCATCACCATTCACACGCTCATTACGATTCATCACCGCAACCTCACGCGCCTCAACCAACAAAATCTCCAAGGCCGCACGCCTAGCCTCACTAGACGCACACAACTCCTCAGCACTCGCAACCCGGCTCTCCAAGCCCTCAATGTAGGAACGAGAATACAACAACTCATCGTCTGGATTCATAACCCACTTCTATACCAACCACAGCAAGTGTCAACAACTATTTGGACTGCGGGGGAATCGAACCCCCATCCAGGTCAAACAACCTGTCGAAACCAAGAGCAGCCCTCACTTCAATATCCTAATACCCTCAACCAACCCACGCGCTATCACCCACACCGTCTCGTCATCCTCACATCCCATACCACTCCAACCACACACCAAGATACGATCATCATAAAAACCACGACACTCACCATATACACAACACCTCAATAACTGACTACCTCCCTCACAGTGATCCCAAAACACAACCCGAACCACATCACCAATACGAGGCTTTCTCATGCCAGAATCATACCACACCTGCATAGCCCCCATTGCTCATTTTTTGAAGGGCTGGTTGACCGATAGTATTCAGCGCGGCTGGCGAGTTCTGATCCCCTCCCCCCCTTGTGGTTACAATGCCAAGCACAACTTGTTACAACGGCTCTAATGCTGAGTCGGGCAACCCATAACTCGTTGAGTATCAGTGCCTGGCTTTCCGGGCCGTGCTGGCCGTGCAATGCGCCTTGCCAGCCACTAGATCTAGCGTGTTCAACCGACCAGGCCGGCGTTCAATCGAACACTCACGCGGTGAACGAATTTTTTCGCGGAAATGAACGGGTATTGGCAGTGATTCGCTTTGCTTTGCTTTCCTCTGCTCAATCCATCCACAATTAAACTTTGGCTGATTGCGTCCCGTGTCAGTCTAGCGTTGCACCTACGATGCGCTTGGCTCGGCTGGTAAACCGATTGGGATTGGGCTTGCGTAGTCCCTTGCTTGAGATTGTCCCGAAACCGCATGCGGACTTAATCGGCATTGGCGCGTCTAGGTGAGTGATGCGCTTGCCCTTGGTAATTGCTTTGAGTTGTTCCTTGAACTTGGGCAAGTTCTTTTTAGCCCATTTGACGTAGTTCTTAGGTAGGTCAGCGAATAGCTTTCCCTTGTGCTTTCCAATGGTGAGTTCTCCGTTCTCTGTGAAGTATTGCATGGCTAGTGTGTTGCTTGGGTTCTGCACCGTTCGATTGATCGCTCGCTCAGCTCGCTATCTCACTGGAAGGCGTGCGCTATCGCGCTATGGCATGAATGCAACTTTTTATACTAGCGAATGAATTTCGCAGTATTGATGTCTGAGCGACTGGAAGGAACCAACCTTTTGGTTGACCTTTGTTGCTTGTTTGGGTGATTGACAAGTTGCCAGTCAATCCAAGCTATCCAGACTGAGGCACAGCCCCTTTGTCTCCGTGGCTTACTCTGGGGTAAGTGATGATGGGTTAAAAGAAAAACCCGGCAAGATGGGTTGAGCTGCATCATTGCCGGGTTAAAGCCATTGCGGCTGAAATGGTCAGACTGGGCTCAACCTGTCTTGGAAGATAGTAAATCATGCTTTGGGCATGGTGTCAACAGGCCTGGAGCAAAGTTTTTTGCTTTTGTTTCTCATTCACTTTGAATGAGTTATAACTTAAATGAAAAGAAAGTTAAATTTAGTTCTTGCGTGTAGCGTGTCATTGGTTACCTTGTGGGCGTTATGAGTAACCAAACCAACAACGAAACAATGAAAACAGACACCAAGCAAAAACTGACCAAAGCGGAATTCATTGCAATGTGCGCGGAGTATTATATCTACCACCCGATAGCTCTGGAAAATGATGCTGTCGTTGAGGCATTGCGAAATGCTGACCGTGATGCGCTTCGTGATGCGCTGGAGAATGAGTTTTAACTAGTCGAAACGGGCAATGCCCGTCCGTGTGGGATGGCTTCCACGCGCTGATGAGACAAGCCATAATACAAACCAATAGAAAACAAAACAATGAAAACAATGAACACAACCGACAAAATCACCCGTCTTGAGCAACTCCAAAGCGTAACCGTTCACGCAAAAGAATGGTTCGACCGTGCCAATGGCAATTCCTACTTTTCATGCCGAGTCATCTTGAATGACGGCTTGCCGGATGCCGAGACCATCAAGCTGCCATTCCAGTATGGCTATGGCAACTCAAGCGAATACGCTGCCATGCAAGCCATTGCTGCCAGGTTCCCACGTACCAAGTGGGACAATCGCCCATTGTGGCAACTCCGCGACCGAAAAATCCCTTTCTCTTACTTCAAGCAAGAGCAATGCACCCGCAAGGAGTGTGAGAAATTCGCAAGCTAAAACCTAAAAAATAGAAAGACAAAACAATGAACTGGGAAAACATCGACCTATCAAGCGGCTATGAACGGAGCCGAAACGTATTGGATGCCATCAACTCGGATGAAATTCTCCTGTGCCTAGAGCACAATGTCCGAGAATTGACAGAGAAAACCATCCAAGCTGAATTTGATGAAATGCTCTCTCGTGCCGTCAGTTCGGCCCGGGACGTGTTCCGTGCAAATCGTGCCAACTACCTCAAGTCGGCCTTGTCGAGCCGTTCCGAAAATGAAGTATCAGCCTGATACTCGCCTTGTGCCGCCAAACTACGGTCTGGCGGTCATGGGCGGGAATTAGCCCGCGCAAACCATTAGAAAACAATGAAAACACTTGAACAATCCACAAAGGAAACGGCACAAGCCTTGTCAGACATGATCCACAAGGCGGGGCGCGTCTCTATCGAAACGCTCGACCATAGCGCGATCAATGCGGCTGAATATCGCTTGGATAAGCACTACCGCAACGGCACAATCACGCTGGCGCAATATCGCAAGCTGTCGGACACCGTTTTTGGTCTTCAATGCATGGTAAGCCGTGCAATTGATGATGAAAACGGCTGGCAACCTCAAACCGTCTGAAAGCATGAACCGAAAACGAAAACATCCCTTGGAAGCACAATCGGACAATGACTGGGCATGTGGCCTTTTCATCATCCTGGCTTGCTTGCTCTGCGCTTTTCTTATCAGCTTGCCTACCATGTCTCGCGCACGTTTTAACGCGCCGCATGAGCTTGAACGGGAGCCGGTCAAAAATAATCAATCCCGCTTGGATCTTGCGGGAGAATACTAAACGGAACAAAAACTAAAAAAAGGCTTTCCCTGTGAATCAGGGGAGGCTAAAAAGCATTAACTCAACGAACCATAAAACCATGAATGACACACAATGGCCAGAAGAAGAGGCCGAATTAACCGCTTCAAACTATTATCAGACTCTGGAATGGTATCCAGATACGCCTAAAGAAAACCTTGAAGAGTTACGCAGAGCAGTCGCAAGAATGCGTGCAGTCTTTACCAGGGTAGCGGGTGGGGATCACCTAAAAGCTGCGCTTGACTTTGAACGCTATGAGTCCGCGCTTTTGGGGAAACTTCCAAACATCCACAAAGAGGATATAATATGAAGCACAAAACAAGAATGGCGGAGCGGATAATGTCCGATCTGAAAATGCTAGAACATGAAATTGGGAAACTGCCGGTTCACAGCGAAAAGTGGGCATTTCTAAAGGGTTGCGCTTTAGAGAAGTGGATGTGTGCCATTATGATTGAGCGAGATTTTCGCAATGAGCCTATGTTTGCAATTTTGAGATACTGGGAAGGAATTGCAGAGCATGATTGTGGAAATGACATATATTCGGAAAAATGTCTTAAGTGCGACTTGCGAGAAATTTTGGGAATGGAGAATGAGAGAAGACAGCGCAACTAAAGCTGCGACAGAACACCCACCACAATCATGAACTCAACAAACCAATGAAACCAAGCCACAACATCCAAACCAAAAAAGAAACTAGCTAAAAAACATGAATACTGAAAACGCATTTGAAACACTACTCGACATCGTGTGCGGTTGGTATCCCGTAGACCGAGACGACATCACCAATAGGCAACGCAGAACGCATGACGTGACCACGGCCCGAAACATTGCAGCAGCTTGCTGGGCCAATGCCAACAGCTTGAGCGACACGGCCAGGCGTTTCGGCTGGAAAACAGCAGCAAGCACAATCCGAGCAAAGGAACGGGCAAACGCTTTGGCCGACATGCCAAGCCATGCCTATCGCATCGAGCAGATAGTCCATGAATTGCAAGATAAACTCCCTTGGCTTTGCCTCGGCACGGAAGGGGGCGAAAATGATTGAATCGCAAACCATGCGCCAATGGCGCAGCGTGAAAGGCAACGACTTGGGCCATATTGCCTTGGCCATGGCAGACTTTGCCCGTGAAATGGAAAGGCAACGGGACGAGGCCAGACAATGCGCGGAGGATTGCCGCCTTGAAATGGCGACACGCCCACGATTCCCTTGGGAGGAGCTTGAACGGGAGCCAACCGAAAATGACTAAAACACAAAAAGACATTCTTTTTTGCCTGCGTCTCAATGTCGCCAATGCACAAAAAACCAAGCACCGTGAATACGCAAAGCAACGGCTTGCAGAGTATGAACGGGAGCTGGCGAAAAGGCAGGAGCCGGCAAGGGAGAATCCATTCACACGCTTTGAACAAAACCTGGAATCAAACCATGACTAAACTACAACTCATGCTCTACAACCATGACGAGCATCACCCATACGCAACGCAGAGTGTTGCCTACCAGGAGCTTGCCAAGATAGCTAAGGAGCTTGAACGGGAGCTGGACGAAAATGCCCGAATCATCGCAGAGATGGAAAAGGGCTTCATCATTGAATCACGAACCCACGAACACTGACCATGTATTACGAAATTACAGCCTTGTTTTATGACGATATTGACGACCGCCACCTGATCGCCTCGGGACGCTACTACCCGGAGGAGAATGGAGGCTGGCTGGACGGGAAGCGCAGCGAACCATACGAACCACCACACATTGAACTGGTTGACATTACAGACGAGGACGGCGGAGAGGTCGAATGGGAGCCAGTAGAGCATGAGGCCCGAAAAGCCTTGTGGGAGGAGGCCGAACCATACACCGTTGAGGACTGGTGAAAATAGTTAAATAAAACCTTGAACCTAGACAACGAAAACACTAAAACGCAAACACTATGAGCGAACAAATAGAACAAACACAAGCAGCCGTGGAGCTGGCCCGTATTCAGAAAGAACTGAAAGCACCAAAGGACAAATTCAACTCCTTCGGAAAATATCATTACCGCACCACTTCAGGGATTCTTGAAGGTTTCAAGCAGGTCAAAGGGGATTGCAGCATCGTGATCCATGACGACCTCGAAATGGTGGGCGACCGCTACTACGTCAAAGCAACCGCCGTGCTGGTGGCCGCTGATGGTAGCAGCGTGAAGGCCACGGCGTTTGCTAGGGAGGCTGCTGACAAGCGTGGTATGGATGCAGCACAGGTCACTGGTGCGACCAGCAGCTACGCACGCAAATATGCCTTGAACGGCTTGCTGGCAATTGATGACACCGAGGACGCTGATTCCGAAGCTACGGGAGAGGACACCACGGAGGTAATTGACAGCGAGCTAGCTGCGAAAATCACCAAGGAACTCGAAGAACTGGGTGCAGACTTGGAAGCCTTTGAGAAATACATGGGTTGCAAGATTGCCGAGATCACCAGCGCAACTCTGCCCAAGGCTAACGCAGCCATCGCAGCCAAGCGCAAGAAGGCATCGAAGGAGCCAGTCAAGCAAGCCACCGACAAGCTGGCAGAAATGATCGAGCAAGCCGAGGACTGAGAACAGCCAAGCTGACCAGCCGTAGGTCTGGTCTGGCGACCTGTTCGACAACCAGCTAACGAAAACATGAAAACAACAACCAACGAACACTTCCCTAGCTGCACCTTTTACGAGGTGGTGCAACGATCACCAGCCTGGTATGACCTGCGTAAAGGATGCTTAACCGCATCACAAGCTGGCGAGTGGCTTGCCGAGCAACCTGAGTGCCGCATGACAGTGGCTGAAATTAAGGATGCTCTGGACGAGGAGGGCATATCATACAAGGGCAAGACCAAGCGGGACGACCTGCTTGAGCTGCTGCCTGAGACACGCCGCCACTTGTCTCTTACCAAGACGACCGAAGATGCCATCGCCACAGCGACATATAAAATCCTTGGTCGCAAAAGCACCGTGCAGCAGCCATACGAGTTCACCGTGGATATGAACGATGAACACCCGCCGAGCAACCCGGCACAGTGGGCAATCTGGAATGGCCTCAAGCTAGAACCAGAAGCCGTGGCCGCATTTGAGTTTGAGACAGACCTAAAAGTGGAGCCAGTCGGGTTTGCCAAGCACCACGATCTAGCTGCTGGATGCTCACCTGACGGGATCATCGCTGGGCAAAGCGTAGGCTTTGAGGGCAAGGCTCCATTGCCTCACACGCACCTGAAACACC
>Ga0208644_1001417_pt1 | contig 20108 bp, 27 predicted proteins | sample VirMetDEL_Nov_18_FD_184517 | JGI IMG/M metagenome (GOLD analysis project Ga0208644, IMG submission 184517) | Aqueous microbial communities from the Delaware River and Bay under freshwater to marine salinity gradient to study organic matter... | ecosystem: Environmental > Aquatic > Marine >...
AACACTTCCTTCGGCGTACCGATCTTACTCATTAGCTTCCAAACGTAGGCATAGGACGTTTTAGTAGCAGTCGCTATCTCACGGTTTGACGCTTCTGGGTGCTTCAATTTGTACGCCCATATTTTTTCCGCTTTAGTTTTTTTAGCCATGTCATTCTCCTATTTTACATCTTTTCTAGGCAAGCCATATTGTTGCTTTATGTGTGATACTGCTTGATGGCTTATGCCAAGTATCTCTCCGACCTCACGCAGTTTCATACCTTTGTGTAACATCCTGTTAACAACTTTAGCCTTTTCGGATAGCTTCGCTGTGATGTCACGTGGTGGTTCATTATCCGCCTGTCGTGGGCGTCCACCTTTCAGCCCATTCTCACGCTGCTGCTTGTAGTTGACAGGGGGTTCTTTCAATTTATTATTTACTTCCCTGTCGATCTTATTCTGCACCAACCACTTCTGTCGGTATAACTCCTCATACGCTTCGCGGTTCATATGTTTATTCCTGCCTTGCGTAACGCCTCGACGTAATTATCCAACTCTTCACGTGCGGCAAATAGCTGTCGGTCCAAGTCTTGAGGCGCTTTACTCGTGTACCGCAAATCCTGTAAGTTGTTTACCTGTTGCTTCAGCCATTTCAAATGCGCTGCTTGAAAAGTTGTTAGCTGCTCGTCACCCATTCTATTACCTCCATTGTTAAAGTGGTGCCCCATGCTACAAGCAACACAGGGACTAACCATGACGCGGTTTCTTCGGTACGATCACAAACACAAGAAAGGTACGTTCCATGGAGTGCATTCGCTCGTACTGCTGCGGTTTTTGCGGATAATGTTCAAACCGCGACCCACTCACAGCTAGGGTTAACCCATCAATACACGTTTGACTTCGTGTATGTTATCTTCGTTAATAACTTTTGCTATCCCACCTGCATCGGCTATCTCTTTTAGGTTCTTGTTTTGCAGCGGTGTCGGTTTATTGTTACCCGCCTTGCATTCGATAGCTATAAACATCCCCTTGTAACACGCTATAATATCGGGCACCCCGCTACGCCCATAGCCCCCTGTCACAGGATAAAAGTAATACGCCCCTGCTTCATTAAGTATTGCGACTACTTTCTTTTTAACTTTTGCTTCGGGTGTCATTGTCGTTCTCCATGATACCAGTACCCCCAAGCGAGGAGCCGTGACCCCTCGCCATTTAGGGAATTCCCTATTTGTAGACCCAGAACAAGTATGGGCCAATACGTGCACCCACGCCATCTACATCGTTAGGTGGTGGTGGAACCTTCAGCATAGTGAGCGTAGCTAGTCGCTCCTGCATCCAGTTTGGTAGCTCGTCCACAGAATTGTAATGACCATCGACTTCCTTGTCAACCTTCCCAATACCAAAACTTGTGATCGTGACCTGTTTAGTATCAAACGCTACGTTTACACGATAGGTTATACCATCTGTTGTACCCATGTGTTAACACCTTACGTATAAAGGTAGAATGTGCGGTCATTTACGCGATAGCCAACGCCTTCGACAAAGTGATCATCTTCACACATACTTAACGCCGCGCACTTGTGGCTTATATCGTCAGGCACAGCATCAGGCTCATAACTTGTCACACTGTCGATGTCATGCATGAAGCCTGTTACGTCTCGTATACGCACACACTCCACTATGTTTCTACCCCACTTCGACGACAGCGTAACAAAATCCATTGGCACAGCACCGCCTCGGAACCTATTAGCCTCTTCCTGTTCAGCAAACATAGTACGGATGTCAGCGTCCAACTCTTTGTCAACAAACTGATGCCCAGACTGCACCATCAAACGCAACTCTGCCATTAACCGATCTGCGGCTTTACCTGCATGACCATAACTTGTGTTTAGGCCAACAGTAAGTTTTGCATGGTCATACTTTGCTCGTACATCACGACTGAAATTGCCCACCTCTTGCTTCACGCCTCGGATCAAGGCGGTAGCGCACTCACTGACTGTGAACGGTGTCAGGTTTCTCTTAGCATGTTTCAAAGCGGTATCCATGTTCATCGCCATACGCATGTTGTGCTGATCGCCACTGGAACAATACTTGTTGTTTTCTATATGACGCGAACACACGATATACTTATCATAACCATTCACACTGGTCGCAAAGTCACCATACCCGATGTACCCCATGGTCATGAGATCACCTTCGCGGTAAACAAACGCTGTCTGTCTGTCACGTGGTATTGTCTTTATACGTACAGATTTCTCCACTGCACGGATGAAATTTAGTAGCTGGGGTCTGCGCCCGTGTTCGCTTATTCGTTTTTCTCGGTTTTCCTCGAACGCTGCGAGTGCTCCCGCTACTGTCATAGGTGTTATAGACATTCTTTACCCTTTCACTTTTTTGTTGAAGCCACAGGCTTTGTTAATTTTACTGTTGAACTGTGCTTTGACTGCTTTGGTATGAGCCTCGTCACTGCCGTACGTGTTAGACAGATGGTAGTCAGTCTGCCCCATGATAGAATACATTAGGTGCACACGTAGTGTGTGGTCAGGATCACGTATGATCTGCTTCGCCACTTGTGCATCAAACAGATCAAGCATGTTCCACGTCCACCCACGTATACCTAGCGTTTCACGTACCTCCTCGCGCATACGTTCACCGTACTCATGATCTCTCACAGGTAGCAGCGGATACATAGTGAACGCCCAAGCACGAAACTCTGCGATAGCGTCCTTCATCTTGGCCTTGGCTTCTTTGTCCACACGTACCTTGGGTGGTACAGGCAGCGGCTTACCACCGTCCACAAAAGATATATCATGGTGATGCACACGGAACGTCAGCGCCACACCATCATCACGTGCGGTAAGATAACTGTTAAATCTGTTCTTGTGTTCAGGCTTCGGCACTGTGTGCTTGGCTGTGGTCTTACTCTTGGCAAGATAGTATTCTGTGCCATTCGCTTTGATGAAGTGTTTACCGTTACGGATGATGAACCGCATACCATGTGGCAAGTGTCTGTCTAAGAAACTATACCGACCATTGTGTGCACCTCGCCCTGTACCATTACGCACCTTGATTGTCGTCGTACCATCTCTGTGCTTACGCCATACGATTGGTGCAAGATTAATCATCTCGGCTTCCGTTGGGCCTACTTCGTTAGTGTTAGTGTTAGTGTACCACCCACGGAATACATCATCGCCACTGTAGTACCCATCCATCAGCAAGTAACAGTTGTCGTTTATCTTTTTGATCCGCTCCCATTTCCTCGCACGATCACCGATGGGACGCACGTTGTGCGGTGCAAGTTTACCACGTAACGGCTTAATAGCATCGTAGTGTGCCGCTACTCTATCGAATGTGTTAAGCTTTACGTTTTGCCAATATAAGGCCATTTTCTTTCTCCATTGTTATGGGGTGACACCACGCCACCCCTTCCATTTAGGGATTTCCCTAAATCAATATGTTTTACCGACATACCATGCAGCGACTACCAATATTGATACCAGTACCCCCCAAACAAAACGCTTGGGTATACGGATAATAAACACATCCGCGTCTGTTGAGTTACCTGTAGCAACATTGTTATTGCCTGTAGCAATATTGTTATTACCTGTAGCTTCAACGACGGGCTGTGCCTTCTTCTGTGTAACAGCTTTTGGCTTGGCCTTTACGTCAACTCTTCCCGGGGTAGGTTCTGCATCAGGCTCACCGTCCGCGAATACGAACACATCCCATTGTCCCTTGCCTCGGGCAGAGTGATTGCCATAACACACTGGGCCATACTTAGATGCCAATGCTTCACGTGCGTCACCTGTCACATGATTGGGAATGAACCAACACATGCCATCCCATAGTGCACCCATCGCTTTAGCATCTTCTTTGTGCTCGAACCCTACGTGGCGTAGGTAATGCTTCGGCTTGGCACGTGTAGGGGTCACTGGTTCAGCAAAGATTTCTGGTTGGTCGTCCAAACTATCAACAAGCGCGTCAAGATCAAACGGCTCCTTGTTAGCCAACGCGACAGCTTGCTCTGAGGCATCCCTCATACTTTTAAGCCATTTGTTCAGCTTCACTTCCACAGATTTAGGTGAACGACCTATCGCATTTGCAATGTCTGGGTATCTTACACCTTGGTTTTTAAGATGAAGCGCACGTTCAAGTTCAGTTGATGACCAACGTGTGTGACTTTTTTGTGCAGTTTTGTTTTCTATAACCATGACGGCTACTTATTCTCCATTGATTGTGGCCTTGTCTTTGGCCTTATTGATTTGGACATAACGTCCGTTTCGATACATTGACCCATGCTGTCTTTATCAAACGCATAGATCGGTTCGTGGTATGCGGGTAACGCGTCACCACATTCTTTTGCGCTAGGAAATACAGTGCTAGACTGTAAATCATAGCTGCCTACTGTGTACGTCAGTACAAGGATAGTAAAGTGTTCTATCAAAAGTCTGGTTCTCCGTTCTCGTCAAAGGTTGGTGTTCTGAAGGTGAAACTACGCTCCACCTTCGGCTCTTTTGGTTTAGTCGATATGACGCCTATAGCTTTGAGTGCTACTTCTAACGTGTTAGGTAGAACGTCAGACGTAGGTTCAGCTCGTGCATCAGTCGTCACGTTGTATCTCCCCTAGTCCATAGCAGTTGTCACACTGCACCTTGTATTCTTCAAGGCTTGGCGGCGTATCACGTGCTATCCACGGCTCTCGACGTTCGCGTGTTTGTTCACCCGTACCGTCACACTCAGGGCATGTAATAAACGGATTATAGTCCATCACAAATCCTCCGAACTTACATGCACGACAACACCGTGATCTGGTTTGGCTCGCTTGTTATCGACAATGACCCACAACACTGGATGATCCCACGTGCCCCAACCACCGTACAAGTAGCCATCTGTAAACACGATAGACGCTTGCGGCTTGATGCCATGCTCACGCAGATACTCTGGCACACATGTTACGTCAGTGCCGCCACCGCCGACAGGTTTCGTGCGTGATGCCACCGTATCCAACTCGTCATTGGTATACTTCTCATAGCCACACACTTCGGTGTCCCAATAGCTTACATGTAACTCGTCAGGCTTGACCTGTTCGCAGATGCCGACCAACTCGCTAATCATGATCTGCTGTTCTCGCTTGCCAATAGAGCCAGACATATCGTTGTGTTCTGCGATGCACTCAACTTGTTCTGAGATGCCGCTTGGCATGTAGATGCCCGCACCGATGTAACGTCTGTTTGGTTTCTTCCATGTTGAGTAGTCTTTGCCCGCGCATGTAGTCTGCACAAACTCACGCAACACCTCACGCCAATCGACCTTGGGCTGTAGCAATTCGTCCAAGTCACGGTTCCCACCGCTACCCATCTTGCCTGCCACTAGCGCACCTTGACGTAACGCCTCGTCCACCTCGCGTTGTATCTCGCGCTGCTCCTCGGCTGTCATGTCTTGCGCACCTTCCCAATCATGACTGTCGAACCCTTTGGGATGACCGCCGCCACCTTCGTTGTAAATGTCCCAAAAGATTTTAGCTGTACCCCAACCCTTGTACTTAGGATTGTAGCACCCGCCTGTTGGCATTGTGACCCAACCATCCTGTCCATACTCGTCAATGATCTTACCATTGATGTCGTAGTCCATTGCGATGTTGGCTGTATCCATATCTATAGCACACAGATGCGCCCATGTTATGAGGTGTCGATACATCTTGTGAAAGTTTTCGTGTATGACAGTGAAGCGTACCTCTGCATCGTTATGTGCTGCGATGAACGCCCTGCCGTACCACTCGTCACGTCCGTTGGTACATGCTGTTGGTACAGTATCATCGACCACACGGCTACCGATCATCAACAATCCTGCAATCTCTGGCAGCTTGCCCATTACGTCAACGACTGCTTTTGACAGCCGCTGCTCCTCTGTTAGTTGTTTACCTATCGTTAACATTTCATATACTCCATTTAGGGAATTCCCTATTTACTTCTTGTCTGCCGCGAACATGTAGTTATTGTTCATAGCCCACTGTGTGAACTTCTTGTTCTTCATGACCATCGACTGCTTGCTGTACTTGGGTGCACGTACACCATTGGCGAACATACCCTGTGCCTCGATGTCGAGACGTGGCATGTAATCCATCCACGCGTTGATCCAGTTAGCTTCGATAGATGCAAGCGTACGATACACGACCATACAAATACCCGCTGCACTGTCAGGCACCTTGGCATTCTTCGGATCATCCTTGATAGACTGTAGGCTTGGCAGTTGGTCAGCTAGTTTGACAAACGCCATCAAGTCCATCGCACCACGATCACCGATAGTACCCATCAATGCTGCGGTCAGTGTCTGATCGTCAAACGCATGGCGTTGGTGTAATATGTCAGACGCAGCATGTAACGAACGAGGTGTCACAAACGCGGCTCGTTGTTGCTTCGGATGAAAGATGTAAGGGTTTTCGTCAGGGTCTTTCACATCTTCAAACGAATAGAACAGTTGGGGGTTATCTTTACACCAACCAAGCAAGGTGTGGTCGATACCGTTGTTGATACCCCATTCGATCCATTCCATGTTAGTGGACTTGCGAACCTGTATCACAGTCATGCGGTTACGTGCGTGTGGTGGTAACATGTCACCCACACCTTCGGATCCTTTGTTGGTCGTCGCATACACAATGCTGTCAGGGTGCAGCGTGTAGCTGCCGATCTTACGCTCCAGTATCAAGCGTAGTAGTGCAAGTTTAACGGATGGATTAGCCTTACCGAACTCGTCAATCATAATGATGACAGGCCCATCTGTGTGCAGCCCCAACTCTTCGTTGGTGACGTATCGAACGAACTTACTGTTCTCGTCAATCTCCATAATCATTGGGATCATGATGTCGCCAAGGTCAAGGCTCGTACAGTCTACATAGAACATCCTATGATTAGGTTTCAGCTTGCCCAACTCAGGAAGCGTGGATGATTTGCCGTTACCGATGTCACCCTGCAATAGGACGGTGCGTTCGTGACCGATGGCTCCGATCAGTGTTATACATTGGTCGAGGCCCAGTGCGTACATTTGAGTTGCGTTGTTCATTTTTATTCTCCATTTGATTTAGGGATTTCCCTAATTGATTAATGCCCAAATCCATGAGCGATGATTAATAGTGCGAATGGGACGCCAAATACGCATAGCGCCCCGATGATGTTACCGAGCATTACATGTCCAGACTTGGTAATGCTGCGATAGCAGCGGTGATTTTGTTACGTGTTTCTTCACGCAGCGATGGGCTGTTCTTGATCTGATCTAGGTTCAGTGTACGATCACCCGAGATATGGAACGCTTGTTCCAACCGTTGACGCATGGCTTCCATCTGGCTGTCATGTGTGATGTTACATGTACGCAGCATCTCAGTCAGCTCGATGGCACGGTCAAACACACTGTCATACAGGCGATTGCCCTTACCTTCTTCGTTCACGTCCAGTTGACGCGCCAGTGTGGTCAAGTTGTCAAACAGTTTTTGCCATAGGTCGTTCATAGCAGCAGTGATACGTGTGGTATATGTATCTGCCGCGCTTGCGCGTACCATGTTCAAGGCTTCGTGCGGTAGGTCGAGTACCCAATTACCAGTGTTGCCACCATCTGGTAACTCGTCATAGGATAGACGGAACGCAAACTTGCGCCGCACTGTGTCACTCGTCGGATACTCGTCGCGGTGGAATAGTGTACCTAGCTTGGCTTGGGCTTCCATCACCTTCCACTCGTACACACCCATGAACTGTTCGACCAGACGTTCGAACTCATGCTGTAAGTCAGTCATGACCTCATGGTATTTTGGGAATTGCATGGTAGTGAGCAGTCGTGTGCCATTGTCTGACCAAGGCTGCGTCATGCTGTAGTGTATGTTGCGCGTGTTAGCCGCGAACTTCTGAACTGCGATCAATTCCTCACAGTTACCTAGTAACTTCTTACGCACATCAGCCACGCCTTTGTCGGCGTTTGCAAAGGTCGTTACATCGTTGGACGCTTTGCGGTCTTGCTTTTTGGCAGTCCATACGGACGCGTTGAAATCTACGGTCATTGCAGATGATGAAATGCTAGGCACTTCGATTTGCGGTAGATCAAGAATATTATTCATTGTCATTCTCCATTTGATTTAGGGATTTCCCTAATTGTTATCGGGTCTTTTGGTTTAGATGCAGCAAGTCATCCTTGCGCGTTACGAGCGTGTAGCCCTGCTTGGGGAGCGGCACTATGCAATAGCTTGCACGTTGCTTCGTGGCTTGGTAGTCGCCGCATTGTAGGCAGACGTTGTATCCCAGACGTGCACGACGAACGCTGTAGACTTCGCCGCATCCGACACACTCAGGCGTGTAATGTTTGCGTGGCATTTTTGACCTCCGAATGATTTAGGGAATTCCCTAAATGAAAGTTGATGTGGACGAGACACATTGGTGCCTCGGTAGCTAACATCGCGCTAACTACTCTGTAGTTATATCACAAATATCAGGAAATGTCAATACGTGTCACAAACTATCGTATGGTGGGTAAACGTGGTAGGTGACGCAATGTTCCGTTGTGTGTGTCTGTAAGTGACTGAAATTAAAGGGATGTTCCAATGTTCAAAAGTTCCATATATAATATGTCTGTTTGTGTGAAGGATGTTTTACGCAGAAGGTGCCCTTCTTTCCCCTTCAATAAAATCTTTATATATATACTTCTAATTATGGAACAAATGGAACATTTCTTTAAAATCAATGACTTAAACCCCCATTGCAATGGAACATGCGTGGAACATATGGAACATTTGTTTGTTTTCAATGACTTAGCATTTGCGAGACGCGTGGCGCTGATGGGATACTGGTATCAAATGGTTTAGGGAAGTCCCTAAATGTGAGGGGTAATGCGCTAACCCCTACGGAACATGACATCTTATGGTAACGCGTAACGCTACTGGGGTACTGGTATCAGGTGATTTAGGGAAATCCCTAAATAAAAAAAGACCCACCGAAGTGGGCCAAGTCGGGCGCTATGGTATGAGCCAATGCCAAGCTATAACAAAATGAAACAATATGCAACAAGTGATGCGTGGCGCAACTGGGGTACTGGTATCACTGGGCATAAAAAAAGTGGGGAAGCCGAAGCCTCCCCGTAAGGTGTTACCACAACCATTCATCTAGGTCATCATCTTCATATCCTGCCCATTCTGCTAGGGCACGATTATCACGTTTCTGTTTTGCCTTATCGACTATTGCACCAACAACACCGCCAATCGGTTGCCATGTATCAGGTTCTAAATTAGCGAATACGTTATTCATTCTTGCCTCATTCAAGGCATCTTCAAGGTTAGTCATTTTATTTACTCCAAGGTTGTTTAGGGAATTCCCTAAATGGGTTTGGGCAGACCGAAGCCTGCCCATAAGATGTTAGCGTTTGATCTTCAATGTTTCCATTGCGGTCAAGATCGCCTTGCGTGTTGACGTGTAATCATCACCCAGATCGTCTTTGTTTTTCTCGACCCAGTTCTTGACATTGGTGATTAATTGATCGCGCATTTCCAAGGTTGATTTAGGCGCAGGTTTTGCTTTGACATCTGCCTTGCCGTTTTCAACACGGTCAATCTTGTTTAGCTTGCCACCTGTCGCAGCGTATAGCTCGGGTGCTTGGCGCAGCATCAAAGCGTTCTTAAGATCAGTGATTGCAGAACCAATTGCTTCACTGTCGTGCGCACGTTTCTTTGCCTTAAGGATTTTACCGAACAAGGCAACCAATTCCTCGCGGCTTTCTTTGGTTGCGGTTGATTTGCCAGAGGCAAGGTTATTCTTTGTTGGTGCAACCGCATCTGTCCAGCGCATGTGCTTTGATACACTGTCGAGGTGATTGTCAAACTTAGCTTCACCACCAAGCTTTGCGTACCAAGCTTCTTTGATTGATGACAAAGCGATTGCGTTATTAAGAACATTAGACATGTTAGTCTCCATAAGTTAATCAGCGCAGAACCCAATGTTCCGCCGTCCTGATAAGTTATTTATGGCATCTGATAACATGTTAAGCAATAGATAAAGCTGCATTAGATTGCACCATATGGCATTGCTTGTCACTAAATACCATTTAGGGAATTCCCTAAATCACGCTATACGCAACACCACCCCCCTACCACCCCCCGCCGTGTAGCTTGGGACTCCACATACACATACACATACTAATAAACACAAACATGGACCTAATTTTCCGTTTTGCCCCACATAGGATACCCCCCACCTCTTTTTCAAAACCCTTGTCAAAAATTTTTTGTAATCTATTATCACGTTATCGGTTACCAACCTGCGATGTATGATGACAATAAATGCTATTCCAGAAATGGGTGTACCCCTTGAGGATGAGGTTAAACAGATACCTCTACCCGAACGTGCGGAAGCATTGGGTAAAACTGTCGATGAGCTTGAAAAGTACGGTGTTGACCTCGAACCTACCGAGGAAGACAAGGAAATCGCTGCTACATTAGCTACTGCATACGCCCAAGACCCCGACAAAACATCTACTAGGGTGACCAACAAGCGTGCCGCGACCCTAACACCTGCGTCCGTGCGCCTAACAAGTAACATCATAGCCGAATTTAACCATTCTGTAGTGGAGTCATCGAAGCAATTACGTAATTTAGTGACCAATAAGCTGATTATTGAGAGCGAAAACCCTGATCCAAGGGTACGTATGCGTGCACTGGAGTTGCTGGGTAAGATTTCAGACGTAGGGTTGTTCACTGAGAAGTCTGAAGTAACAATTACCCACCAGACAACCGAAGACATTAAAGAAAAACTACGCGGTAAACTTGCAAAACTGGTAAATCCACAACCAGAAATAGAAGACGCCACGGTTATAGAAGCAAAATTGCTAGATACCGACGAAGAATTCGGGTTTGACGACGATGATTGACGTTCTGGACTTCGACGAGGCCGATATTGAGGCCATGTTGGCTAATTTGGACGAATTTAGCGCAGAAGAAGTAGCAGAAATCGACCGAATGGTGGATGAACTACACAATCGCACCATGCATAAGGCTGCGTATGACGATCTGATAGAGTTTTGCAAGCTGATGATGCCTGATTTCATAGTTGGTAAGCACCACCGTATACTGGCTAACATGTTAATGGGTATTGAGAAGGGCGATAAAGACCGTGTTTGCGTTAATATCCCGCCCCGTCACGGCAAATCCCAGCTTGTTTCTATATTCTACCCAGCGTGGTTTTTAGGGCGTAATCCAGACAAAAAGGTAATGATGGTATCTCACACTACCGACCTAGCGGTGGATTTTGGGCGTAAAGTGCGTAACTTAATCGCCACAGATCAGTATCGTGCGATATTTCCTACAGTGCAACTGGCACAGGATAGTAAGTCAGCGGGTAGATGGAACACCAATGTAGGAGGTGAATACTATGCGTGTGGTATTGGGTCAGCATTGGCTGGTCGTGGTGCTGATCTTTTGCTCGTTGATGATCCTCACTCTGAGCAAGACGTTATTAATGGAAACTTCGACGTGTTCGAAAAGGCATACGAGTGGTTTACCTTCGGTGCCCGTACTCGCCTTATGCCGGGCGGTAGGGTTGCAATAATCCAGACGCGTTGGCACATGGATGATCTGACAGGACGTGTTATACGGGATATGACACAGAACGAACGGTCAGATCAGTATGAAATTGTTGAGTTTCCCGCAATATTAGACACATTTAACAAGAAGACCAAGAAAGAAGTACAGAAACCGTTATGGCCTGAGTTTTTTGATCTGGATGCGTTGTTACGTACAAAGGCGTCGATGCCTACGTTCCAATGGAATGCACAGTATCAACAGCAACCTACTGCAGAAGAAGCCGCTATCGTTAAGCGAGAATGGTGGCAAACGTGGGCACATGAGTCACCGCCATCCTGTGAGTATATTATCATGTCGCTTGATGCCGCAGCCGAGAAACACAACCGTGCAGACTTTACAGCGCTTACGACATGGGGCGTTTTCTTGAACGAAGAAACCAACGCGTACAATATTATATTGTTAAATAGCATAAAACAGCGTATGGAGTTTCCAGAGCTTAAACAACTTGCCATGGATGAATACATGGACTGGGAACCAGATTCGTTTATAGTCGAGAAAAAGAGTTCTGGGGTAGCCTTATACCAAGAAATGCGACGTATGGGCCTACCCATATCAGAGTATACCCCACATAGGGGGTCTGGGGATAAAACGGCACGCCTCAACTCTGTAGCGGACATAATAGCGTCCGAACTTGTATGGGTGCCGCAGACACGGTGGGCAGAAGAAGTAGTGGAAGAGATTGCAGGATTCCCATTTATGAGTAATGATGACCTTGTGGACTCGACGGTTATGGCTCTAATGCGGTTTCGACAAGGCGGCTTTATCCGACTACCCACTGATGAACCAGAAGAACCACGGTACTGGAGACGGCGCAGCGGTGGATATTATTAAGAGGTAAGCTATGGCTATTGAAAAAGGAATATTCTCCGCCCCGCTTGGGTTGGATGAAGACTTAACCGACATCGAAGAGATGGAGATTCCTGAAGTAGAGATCGAAATCGTTGATCCTGCGGCTGTAACCTTATCTGACGGTGGTATGGAAGTGACCATCATCCCCGGAACCGAGGCAGACTTTACTGAATTTGGTGCCAATCTAGCAGAAATTATGGACGAAAGCGACCTAGCGGCTTTGTCAGATGATCTTATGGAGCAAGTGCAAACGGACATAGATAGTCGCAAAGACTGGGCAGATACCTTTGTCAAAGGCTTGGATGTACTAGGGTTTAAGTACGAAGAACGTACAAATCCATGGGAAGGCGCGTGCGGCGTGTTCTCTACTATCCTTGCCGAAGCGGCAATTCGGTTCCAAGCCGAAACAATGTCTGAAACATTCCCCGCAGCGGGGCCAGTAAAAACAAAAATCCTTGGCGAAGAAACGCGTGAGAAGGAAGAAGCCGCTGCCCGTGTAAGAGCGGACATGAATTATGAATTGACGGAGCGTATGGTAGAGTACCGCCCCGAACACGAACGGATGCTGTATAGCCTTGGGTTGGCTGGGTCGGCGTTTAAAAAAGTCTATTTCGATCCTAATCTAGGTCGTCAGGCTGCTATCTACATATCCGCAGAAGATGTAATTGTACCGTACGGTGCGTCTAATATTGAGTCTGCAGAACGTGTTACGCACATCATGCGTAAGACAAAGAATGAGCTAAAGAAGCTACAGGCTGCTGGGTTCTACAGGGATATTGACCTTGGTGAACCAGAAGCATTTCACACTGACATAGAAGAGAAAAAAGCGGAAGAAGGCGGTTATTCGTTGACCAATGATGATCGTTACGCTGTCTATGAAATCCATGCGGACCTTCTGATTGAAGGTATAGATGATGACGATGAGATTGCTCGTCCCTATGTCGTCACCATTGAGCGTGGAAGTGGCGAAGTGTTGGCGGTCCGTAGAAACTACGAGGAGGGTGACTCCCTGACCCTCAAGCGCCAACACTTCGTCCATTATGTATATGTGCCGGGGTTTGGCTTCTATGGCCTTGGTCTTATCCATATCATTGGCGGGTATGCCAAAGCAGGAACTTCCTTAATACGCCAGTTAGTCGATGCGGGTACGCTCTCTAACCTCCCGGGCGGGCTGAAATCGCGTGGACTGCGTATCAAGGGAGACGACACACCGATAGAACCGGGTGAGTTTAAGGATGTAGACGTACCGTCTGGTAGCATCCGTGACAATATTATGCCTCTCCCGTACAAGGAACCTAGCCAAACCCTTCTTGCCTTACTGAATCAAATTACGACCGAAGGACGTAGGCTAGGCGCTATTAGTGACATGAACATCTCGGACATGTCGGCTAACGCCCCCGTTGGGACCACACTGGCCCTGTTAGAGCGTACTCTGAAGCCTATGGCTGCAGTACAGGCGCGTGTACACTATGCGATGAAGCAAGAGTTTAAGCTGCTCAAGGCTATCATGGCAGAGTATGCGCCCACAGAGTACGCATACGAGCCGCTGAGAGGCGAAGTGACCGCCAAGCAGGCAGACTACATGATGGTCGATGTGATCCCTGTGAGCGATCCTAACAGCTCTACGATGGCACAACGAGTGGTACAGTACCAAGCTGTACTACAAATGGCACAACAGGCACCGCAGATTTACGACCTGCCACAGCTACACCGTCAGATGATAGAGGTGTTAGGAGTCAAGAATGCGGATAAACTCGTACCTACAAAGGACGATGCGAAACCCACAGACCCAATCAGCGAGAACATGGATGCACTTGTCGGCAAACCGATGAAGGCATTTATCTATCAGGACCACGAAGCGCATATCGCTACGCATGTGTCGTTTATGCAAGACCCGATGATGGCACAGATGATTGGGCAAAACCCACAGGCAAAACAGATTGTGGCGTCTTTACAGGCCCATATTGCCGAACACCTTGGGTTCTCATACCGACAAAAAATCGAAGAGAAACTAGGTGCGCCATTACCCGCTCCGAATGAAGAGCTGCCAGAAGATATTGAAGTCCAACTGTCACGTCTGGTTGCAGACGCAGGCAAGCAACTTACACAAGCAAATCAACAGCAAGCCGCACAGCAGAAGGCGCAGCAACAGCAGCAAGACCCGATCATTCAGATGAAACAGGCAGAGCTGCAGATCAAACAGCAAGAGCAGCAGCGTAAGATGGCTAAAGACCAAGTGGATGCTCAAGCGAAGCAAAGCGAACTGCAACAGAAACAGCAGAAGATGATGGTTGATGCTAAGATCGCATCAGAACAGATCAACATCGACAAAGCTGAACTCGCCATAGATGCGAAACGCCAAGGCGTCAAAGATGCTACAGCGAAGCGCATTGAGGATAACAAGGTCGAACTAGAACTTGCTCGTATGGCGCAGGCTAATCAGAAACCAAAACAGGAGAAGTAACGCCTAATGGCTAAAACCGTCTTTGACGTGCTGAAAGATAGAATCAACGACGATATATCGTCTGCACAGAGTTTCCTAAACGCAGGATCACCTAAAGATTATGCGAACTATAGGGAAGTTGTTGGCTTAATTCGGGGTCTCGAAGCCACCAAATCTTACATTGAAGACCTTGCGAAAAACTATATGGATGACGATTATGACTGAAGCAGCAGTTAAAATCAGCGATGCTGAGTTGGAGTTACAACTCCCAAGACCCGTAGGCTACCGCGTACTCGTAGCACTACCGCAACCAGAAGAAACGTACGAAGGTACCAGCATCTTGAAGACCGATACGGAGCGGTCCCGAGATCACATCATGTCAATCATCGGCCTTGTTGTAGAATTAGGTGACCAAGCATACGGAGATGAAGAACGGTTTCCGACTGGACCTTGGTGCAAAGAAGGTGATTACGTTATGTTCCGTATGAATTCAGGTACACGTTTTACAATAGGTAATATAGAATATCGGTTGATGAACGATGATTCTATAGAGGCTGTTGTAGCTGATCCAACAGGCATTCAGAGGGCATAAAGATGGCATTCCAAAAAGTAGAATTTGAGTTCCCAGAAACTGAGGACGAGAACGTAGATGTTGAAAAAACTAACGCAGTCGAAATTGATGTCACAGGTAAAAAGACCGCAGATGATTTTGCAGCAGAAATGGAGACAGATTCAGAACAAACGGCTAAAACTAAAAGCAAAGCGGATAATTCTGATGACGAATTTGAAATTGAAGTGGTTGACGATACGCCAAAAGCTGATCGCAATCGTAAACCATCAGAACCGCCTGAAGATGTAACCGAAGAAGAACTTGAAAAGTATTCAGAACAAGTTCAAAAACGGATCAAGCATTTTACTAAGGGTTACCACGACGAACGCAGGGCAAAAGAAGAAGCCATACGTCAGAGTCAAGAGCTTGAACGTGTAACTCAGCAGCTTATGGAAGAAAATAAGAAGCTGAAGGGCAATGTTAATAAAAATCAAGTTGCATTGCTTGACCAAGCTAAGAAAAACGCAGTCATTGAAACAGAAGCGGCTAAACGTGCGTATAAAGAGGCGTATGAGTCTGGTGATTCAGAAGCTGTGCTTGAAGCACAAGAAAAGTTAACATCTGCTAAGTTAAAGGCTGATAGGCTAGCAAACTTCAAACTGCCTGCTTTACAGGAAACAGAAACTCCTGTAGCATTACAACCAGAACCCGCCCCGGCAGTACAAGTCGATGAACGGGCCGCAGCTTGGCAGAAAGCCAATCCGTGGTTTGGACCCGACGATGAAATGACGAGTTTAGCGCTGGGGTTGCACAGTAAACTTGTCAAACAGGGCGTAAGCCCGCAAAGTGATGAATACTACGAGACGATTGATGCTCGTATGCGCCAAGTATTCCCCGAACAGTTCGAGGATGCTGAACCAAAGCGAAAGACACAGGTGGTCGCACCCGCAACGCGGAGCATAGCCCCTAAGAAGGTAACTTTGACCAAAACCCAAGTTCAACTCGCTAAAAGGTTGGGGTTAACCCCTCAACAATACGCCAAACAGGTTGCATTAGATATGAGGAAAGAAAATGGCTGAGAATCGGATTGACCGTGAATTAGAAACCCGCGAACGCGCAGTTCGTAAAAAGGCTTGGTCGCGCCCCGAGGTATTACCCTCACCCAATCCCGAGCCGGGGTATGAGTTCCACTGGGTACGTGTAAGTACACAGGGTCTGGTTGACGCCACAAATGTTTCTTCAAAACTTCGTGAAGGTTGGGAGCCTGTAAAGGCATCAGATCATCCCGAGATTACTATTGTTGCGATTGAGCAAGAACGCTTTAAAGACAACGTGGTTATTGGTGGTTTGATGCTATGTAAAGCTCCGAAAGAGATGGTTGAAGAGCGCAACACCTATTATAACGATCAGGCGCAGGCTCAGATGCATTCTGTGGATAACAATCTTATGCGGGAAAACGACCCTCGTATGCCGTTGTTTAATGAACGTAAGACGAAGGTCACTTTTGGTAACGGAACTTAATAGGAGCTTAGAATGGCTTATCCTACTGTAAGTGGTCCTTATGGACTCGTTCCGGTAAAATTGTTGAGCGGCACTCCATTTGTTGGTGGTGTTTATCGTTCGATGAAGATTGCTAGCGGATACAACACTAGCATCTTTTTTGGCGATGCCGTAACGCTAGTTACCGGAGGCACTGTTGAACGTGACCCGTTTGATGCTGCCATGACACCTGTTGGTGTCTTCATGGGTTGTAGATACACTGATCCAAACTTGGGTTATGAATTGTACAGCCAATCTTATCCAGCAGGCACTGTAGCAAGCGACATCATCGCGTATGTAGCAGATGCAACTGATCTACTGTTCAAAGCCGCTGTTTTGTCATCTGGCACAACAATCGGTGATCTTGCACAGACAGATATTGGTGCAAACGTAGCGGGTGTAGACAATACTGGTGATTCTACTTCGGGTAACTCTCGCGGTGGTATTTCAGATACGTCTGCAACTACAAATACTCTGCCGTTCCGCATTGTCGGTTTGGTCGAGGAAACCAAAAACAGCTCGGGTGGTTACACTGAAGCCTACGTTAAATGGAACGCAGGTCATCAGTATAACAACACGACTGGCGTATAAGGAGGAGTAGACAATGGCTATTTCACGCGCCCAGTTACTTAAAGAACTCCTTCCCGGCCTAAACGCGCTGTTTGGATTGGAGTACGCTAAATACGGTGAAGAACACGCCGAGATTTACGAAACTGAATCCTCAGATCGTTCATTCGAAGAGGAAACCAAATTATCAGGCTTTTCAGCAGCGCCAGTTAAAAACGAAGGTGCCGCGATTGAGTATGATAATGCACAAGAAGCGTGGACTGCACGTTACACACACGAAACCGTTGCAATGGGTTTCAGCATCACAGAAGAAGCAATCGAGGACAACCTCTACGATTCTCTGTCTGCTCGTTACACAAAAGCATTGGCTCGTGCGATGGCGTACACCAAGCAGGTTAAAGCTGCAGCAGTTCTTAACAACGCTTTTGCAGCAGGCACCACATATGGTGACGGTAAATCTTTGTGTGCTACCGACCACCCATTGGTATCTGGTGGAACTAACTCAAACCGCCCAGCGGTAGCGGCTGACCTCAACGAGACATCGCTTGAAGCAGCAGTTATCCAGATCGCGGGTTGGACAGACGAACGTGGTTTGCTAATCGCATCACAGCCACGCAAGTTGATTATTCCACCAGCACTGCAGTTTGTGGCAACTCGTCTCCTAGAGACAGAAGGTCGTGTCGGTACAGCCGATAACGATTTGAACGCACTACGCAACAACGGATCAATTCCTGAAGGCTATGCGGTCAACCACTATCTGACAGACACCAATGCTTGGTTCTTGATGACAGACGTGCCAAACGGTCTGAAGCATTTCACTCGTGCGCCTATGGCGACTTCGATGGATGCTGACTTTGATACAGGCAACAGCCGCTACAAAGCCCGTGAGCGTTACAGCTTCGGTGTATCTGACCCACTAGGCATCTTCGGTTCACCCGGAGCGTAAGTTAGGTCATACAGACAAAGTTAGGGGTCGCTTCGGTGGCCCCTTTCTTTTTGTTTAGTTGTGTGTTATATCGAGGTAATCCCTGACAGTCGCATGGTGCGGCTGACACTAGCCAAGACAGGAGATTCATATGGCTAATTCGACCTTTAATGGTGCAGTCCGTTCAGAAAACGGTTTTAAAGCAATCACAAAAGCTGCTAACACAGGTGCTGTCACTGAAGATATTTCTATCTCACACGACGGTACAAACAGTGTTGTAATTTTTACAGACCTACCAACTTCTGATCCATCCGTTGCAGGACAACTTTGGAGTAACTCAGGTGTTTTGACTGTATCTGCAGGATAAGGAGTTAGTCCATGTCCTCTGATGTATTAACAAAACGCGTAACTGGCACAGGGTCGTTGGCTGTAGGGCCAGCGCGGGTTCGTCAGGTACAAGTTCTAACAGGTGCAGGCGCTGGACGCCTTACAGTTACCAATGGTAACGGGGGCGCTACGGTCTTGGACATTGACTTCTTAGCGTCTGATTCTCATTCGATTAACATTCCTGATGACGGTATTCGCTGTAGTGAAGACGTATATGTTTCTACTGCTACAAATATTACCGCCATGACATTCTTCTATAGTTAGGCGATGTTATGCGGACTTATTATAAAAAGGGCGGAGGAGTAAAATCCCCTGCTTGGCAGCGCAAGGAAGGTAAAGACCCTTCAGGGGGTCTAAACGCAAAAGGTGTTGCTAGCTATCGGAGACAGAATCCCGGTAGTAAACTGAAGACCGCTGTTACTACAAAGCCTAGTAAGCTGAAAAAAGGTTCAAAGGCTGCAAACCGCCGCAAGTCGTTCTGTGCGCGTATGTCAGGCATGAAGAAGCGTCTGACAAGCAAAAAGACCGCTAATGACCCGAACAGTCGCATCAACAAGAGCTTACGGAAGTGGAATTGCTGATGCCTGCTAAATCCGCAAAACAAGAAAAGTTTATGCAAGCAGTGGCTAATAACCCTAAGTTCGCTAAGAAAGTAGGGGTGCCTCAGTCTGTGGGCAAAGAATACACTAAACCCTCTGAGCTTTCCCAGAAGCGCAAGAGAATAAACGCTCGTAAAAGGAATACGTAAATGGCTAGAAAAGGTAGAAATGCGCCTAGAAGAGGCAAAAAGATGAAGAAAGAAGACGCTTCAAAGCTAGCTCCAGAGGCTTCTATGCGCCCAAAGGCACGTCCTTCATCAAAGCTAGCTCCAAGAGCTTCTATGCGCCCAAGAGCAAGACCGAATGATACGACTATGGAAGCGTCACTTCGTCCAAGGGCACGCCCTGATGATATGCCCACCGTGGATGAAATAGGAGCCATAGAGCGCGGCAATCGGGCAGCTAAACGAACCGCTGAAGACTTGGCTATGTTTGCTTTGCCCGGACCAGCCAGTGCTGGAGTCGCTGCAGCTAAAGAGTCTATGGGCATGAAAAAAGGCGGTAAAGTTCGTGGATACGGATTAGCCCGTGGCGGTAAAGTCTGTAAGATGAGGTAATCATGGACACGGATAAGGACGTAAAAGACATCAAAGATATGGCGTTCCAAGAGGAGTTGGAGTTTCAATTGAAGCTAAATCCTAACGTGGACCGCAGGATGCTTGA
>Ga0208644_1001421_pt1 | contig 20082 bp, 29 predicted proteins | sample VirMetDEL_Nov_18_FD_184517 | JGI IMG/M metagenome (GOLD analysis project Ga0208644, IMG submission 184517) | Aqueous microbial communities from the Delaware River and Bay under freshwater to marine salinity gradient to study organic matter... | ecosystem: Environmental > Aquatic > Marine >...
GCAGAAAGAATACTTAAAAACGCAAAATCAGGAAAATTAACTAAAAATTTAAACCACACAATTCAACAAACTAATTCTAAATACAAAATAAAAGAAACAGAAGAAGTCCCTGGAGGTAAAGCTGAAAACATGTCACCAAAAGATTTATCTAAAAAACACGAAGTATCCATAGAAGATATTAAGAAAGAAATTGAGATGGGTACGGAAATAGAAATGGAACATAAAGATACTCTGAAATATATTAAAGATAATCCTGATGCTTCATTAGAAGATGTTGCTAGAAAGATTGCTATGGATCACATAAGAGAAAAGTGCGATTATTATAGTAATCCTGAAGATGGTATAATTGCAATTGAAAAGGGTGGTGAAAAGGAATTAGAAGAAACAACTACTACAGGAGCTCTAGGAGCATCACCAATACAACCACTAGGTAGTCCCATAAGAAAACCTAAAGCAAAAGAAACTAGTTCTTATGTTATTACAAAAGGTGATTTAAAAAATCCTTTAGGAAAAGTTTATTCTCTTAAATCAGAATCAAAAATCATTAAAGTTAAAGACCTATTGAGTGAAATCACAAATAGTGGTAGTATTAAATCTACTTCAGATTTTTTAATAACTAATCTATTGGGTTGGGCAGACTTAAGAGATATGTCACCACCTTGGCCTAGTAAAAACCATTTAGCAGACAATAAACAACATGAAGATTGGTGGTGGCAAAAAACACCTACTTATAATGACGGTGTAATCACTGACCCGTATGCTAAAACTAATGAGGTTTGGGATGATGAGGAATTAGAAGTAACAATAGACCAAGACCTACAACAATTTAGAAGAGATATTGATAAAAACAAAAAGAATTACGAAAAAAGAATAACCACTGTTGGTAAAGCTTTTGATGTTAATGTTGATACAGTTGGTGTAAGATGGTCTAATTATGATAACAATGAAAGAAATATTGTTGTTAGTGAAGCTAAAAAGAAAAAATCAAAAGAAAGCCCAATTCACACTAAAAAATGGGAACGTTGTGTAAAAGACGTAAAAAAGAAAAATAAAGAAAATAACACAGATTATAATCCCTACGCTGTTTGTCAAAAATCAATAGGGTATGAAGGTTCCATTAAAAAACCACATAGAAGAAAAGAAAAAGAAGACTTAGAAGAAACAACAACTTTTTCTTCTGTCTTTGGGGGTGGATTTCCTGTAACACCTTTTATGTTTGCAAAGAAAGGAAAACATATCCCATCTAAAAAAACTTTATGGCCGGGAGGTACAATTGTACAAAAGGTTGATAAAGCAGATTTATTAGGTGAAGGTAACGCAAAACTATTTAATGAGATAAATAAAGTTAAATGGGTTAAAGGAGGTAAGTTTGTTAAGATTAAAGACAAATGTGCCAAATACAACAATCAACCATGGTGTAGTCAAGGAGCAATAGATGATCCATTAGAATTAAGTGATACAGCTTTTGAAAGTATTGAAAAAGTATCCAAAAAAACTGGTTTATCAGAGGAGTATATTTATAATAAAATTTTTAACTATTTAAATAATAGATAATTTTATCATTGTCTTGGATATTTATTAAAAAAAGATAATTATGTCAAATAAGATTAAGAAATTAGTAAAGAAAAATTTAAAAACTTTATTGGAGACAAAAGGTTTTGAACATATGGAAGTTGCTTTTGGCGTAAAAGAAAAAAGTGATAACCTTTCTGATGCTGAAAAGAAACAATTTGGTTCAATGGAAACCATTCAAGATGAGAAAGGTGTTAAATTAGGTGATTCTTCAGTTCAACCAGAATTAAATAAGGTTCATAAAAAAGACAAACAAGAAGAAGACGAATATTTTAAAGATGTTGAAGAAAAAATGAAAAAATTCCAAACAACATCTGAAGCAGAACCAACTCAAATTGGTGAAGCATTCGATCCACCAAAGGTGAATAGAAAAGACGATCAAACCGAACCTGAAGATGTTTACGATACAGAGGCTTTGGGACCTGGTATGTTAGCTTTAAGATATGATAACGAAGGAACTCCTGTTCATAATAAATTCAAAGAAAGAATGGACGATATGAATGGTGAGGATTTAACTTATAAAAAATTAAAAGGTTATGGTGAAAAATATTTAAAACACAAATATGAAGAGCCAGACGAATACCACTATACACCAAAAGTTAGAGTAACAGATAAAGCGGTTAATGAAACTTATATGGATGTATTAAAAGAAAATATCTTTAAAGTTAAAGGAACCATTAAATCAAAAGAACAGGTTCTTAATTTGGTTAACAAATTACCTGAAAGAGTTAGAGTTGATGAGACGGTATTTGCTGTTACAGACGGAGAAAATGAATATAGATTGATTTGGGAAGGACAAGAAGACGGTGAAGCAATAATCACCCACCAAAAAAATATTAATATTGTTAACGAAAGTATTAACAAAATGAAACATCTTTGGGAGTTCAAATCTTCCAACTCAAATAAAAAAATAATTAAAGAAAATGATGATGTTTTCTTTAAAATGATGAATAAAGTTAGAGGAAAATGAAAAATTTAAAAGAAATGAAATTAATGATGGAGAGATTGGAATCTCCCAGATGGACTGATACTGAGTATCAAAAAAGAGTTAAACAATTAAAAGAAGATTCAACAAAACTTACTCCCACACAATCCTGGGAGGGATGGGATTCAAAACTTATGATGACGCAAGGAGGATCTAATTCTTATGATTGGGACACAAAGGTTCTTAACCCACTCGCTGAAAAAATTATGCAAAAACCTAGTGTAAAACAACTTAGAATTGAAATTGAAGCTGAAGCTCCTAATAAAAATGAAACATCATTCACGGAGGCACTCACTAAATTAATAAATAAATTGAAAGGAGGTTGTAAGGAACAACCAAATAATAAGACTTGGAAATGTGATGTAGTAAATAGTTCGACATTTAATAGCAGGGGAAATATAGTATGGGGTGATTAAAAACACTAAATGAACACTTACATCTGATGTGAAAAGAGAAGAAGCAACACAAATGTTAGGTGCGGATTCACTTGATAAAATTTAATAATAAAAATAAAAAAAAATGTTACTAAAAAAAATTAAAAACTTATTTAGCAAAAAATCTACATGGATAATTTTAACCGCCTCAATTTTACTTGTTTGGTTATTTAGTCCTAGTGATAATGGTAATGGTGATTGGAGAAAGGGTAGTGATGCTACATTACAAGCCACAATATCTTTAGATAAAGAGGCTTTTCAAAAAAGTGATTTAGATGATTCTATTCATGTCTATAAAAGTTCTGATTATGAACAATGTATTAAAAACGTTGTAATAAATCCTACTTGGTGTACAACTAACCATGATGTTATTGCTACTTGTAGTACAACTTCAAGTGGTATGTGTTGGTGTGGGATGAATTCAAATTTTGAATTAAAATTTACAGCTAGTGATGGTACTTCAGTTGGTTATGTTAAGTTTCACGAAGCTTATGCTACCCATTTTGAAGTAAAAGAAATAAAATCATATAATGGTTATCTTATTTCTGTTAAAACCGAAATAGTCCATAGGGATGCTAATTTTGAAGTTAAGATATCAGTGAATTAAAAACAATAAAAATAAAGTAAGGTCTTCGGACCTTATTTTTTTGCCTACATATTTATAGATAAATAACAATTTATAAAATAATTAAAAACAATGTTACTAAAAAAAGGAAGCCGAGGTAATGAGGTTAAGTTACTTCAAGAATTTTTAAATATCGGAGCTGATGGTATTTTTGGTTCTGGAACTGAATCAGCTGTTAAAGAATGGCAATCTAAAAATAATCTTTTAGCAGATGGTATTGTTGGGCCTAAAACCTGGACTACTATGGGACTAGACCAAAGGATAACTACTGATGTTTCTGAAAAACATGTAGAACTTCCTAACGGATTAGAGATTGAACAATATTTTTTACCTAAAGGAGAATATAAAGAAGGACCAAGTAATAAAGAATATCTATTCTTACATCATACTGCAGGTTGGCACAACCCATACAAAACTGTAGATGGTTGGGCAAGAGATACTAGAGGTGCAGTAGCAACTGAATTTGTATTAGGGGGTCCATCTGTTAAAGGAAATGATGAAACTTATGATGGAAAATTATTACAATGTTTTCCAGAGGGGGCTTATGGATGGCACTTAGGTAAAAATGGTTCACAACATATGCATGTACATTCAGTTGGAATTGAAGTATGTAATTTTGGTTGGGTTAAGGATGGAAAAACATATGCTGGTACAACTGTGGCTCAATCACAACTAGTTGAATTACCTGAAAAATTTAGAGGATTTACAACTTGGCATCGTTATTCAGATAAGCAAATTGAAATACTTCATAAATGGATTTTATGGATAGCTGAAAGAGATAACATAGATGTTAGAGCTGGTTTAGTAGAAGAAGTTAAAAAATACGGAGCTAAAGGATTTGAATTTAATGAAAACGCTTACTATGGAAGAATTAAAGGAATGTGGACTCATACCAATACTCGCAAAGACAAAGTTGATATGTTCCCACAGCCAGAATTATTAGATATGTTATTGAGTTTATAATTTAAATTTTAGTTACTATTTAAAAAAATACTAAAATGATTAAATTTTTATATGGGAAGAATTCAAAAAATAAATAAAGTAATGGATTTTATAGAATACATCAGTAAAAACATGGAAAAAAAAGATTTATTCCTATTATATAAAATAAACAATATTAAAAGAGAAAGATTAGAAATGTTTTCAGATTTTGTTCATTTTTTAAATGAGTTAATTATTACAACTTATTTAGGTGATGATATTACAAAAGATGTTGATAAAGTTAATCATTTTAATTGGTGTTGGAAAAAAGTTGTTGGGTCTTTTAAAAAAGAAGGCATTTATTTTCTTGATGCTGATGAACTTTATAACTACTTCTTAACCTTTTACCAAGAATCTTTTTATGAAGAAACTAAAATAGATGACCCCAACAACATACCTATTTTTTGGAGTGAACTTTTAAATTACGATAACATTAAAACAATGTCTGAATACCAGTCAATGTTAGAAATATATAAAATTTTTAATAAAAGTTTTGTTGTTAACTAATATTTAATTTTAAGGAAATAGGTTTTATTTTTAATTAAAATGTTTTATGAATCTAAAAACTTTACAAATAGTTAGAAACGAGCTACTACAAAAAAAAATTATAGCAGAAACAAATATAGAATCTTTTCTTATGAACAAAGATTTAGAGTCAAAAGAAAAAGCTAATAAAATAATAAATGAGTTAGATAATTTAAAAGATTCTTCTTTAATGATTACTTTTTGGGAAGAATACATAAATTCTAATATAATAATCCCCGATGAGGGAAATAATAATAACGAAGAAAAATAAATTAAAATGGAAAAAGTATCACAATTTGAAACCCTTTTAACTTCTTTTAAAGAAGATTATGAAAAATTTATAGATAAAGGGAATAAAGCTGCTGGAACAAGAGCTAGAAAAACTTTACAAGAAATTAGAAATCTAGCAAAAGACACAAGAGATGAGATTAGTAACACAAAAAGAGAAATGGTTGCATAGTGTCAGAATTTATCTTAAATAAAGTTTTATTAGTTATATTCATATTATCTGTTTTAAATTGTTTAAAACACGTATGGAATATAATAAATGGTCTAAGAGAAGAGGTACCCAATAAATATAAAATATCTACTAGTGAGAGATTTTTATTGGGCCTTTCCTTAGCCTATATAATTAGTGTAATATTTACAGGTTTACAAGTATAATGATAGAAGAAAGAATAAATAATTTAAAACCATATTTTAGGGGATTAAAATTAACTGACAACTATAGAATAATAGAGTTATATATTAAAAAAAGTTGGTCCTTTAATGAAAAAGAAGAAATACAATTCCAAAAGAAAGAAGTAAAAGATAATAGTAACATGTTTTACTACATGTTTTATTCTGACACTAAAACTTTTGATCAAATTTTAGATTTTATTGAGATTGATGTTATTAATTATAACTTAGAGATAGAAGAAAAAGAAAATTTATTAAGAGCTAAAGTTGAAGAGTTAAAAAGAGTTTTTGAAAATAAAAGTTTAGAAGAACTTAATAAATTAAAATTTACAACAGAAGAAGAATCACTTAAACTAAATGGTATTAAAACAAATAATAAAATAAAAAAAGAAGAAAATGGGATTACCAAAGAACTTTCAACAAACAGTTAATTTAAATAAAAGAGTTGAAGCTTTAAATGATTTAACTTTTTATGTTTTTACATATGATTTGAAATTTACTAATAAATTAACAGAAGAAATTTACACTGATGAAAATTTATATAATAGTATAGAAGATTTTTTAGGTGAAGTAAAATTTATTGGTAATAAAAGAGGTATTGGTAAAACTAGGATTTCTGCTTTAGATAGAGAACAAGCTGATAAAAAATTAAACGAATGGTTAACTAAAGCCGTTGAAAATGAATTTATTACTGAATACGAAGTAAAAGAAGTTTTTGAAAAAACTTTTAATGAAGAACTAGAAGAGTTAGGTCTAAATAATATTTTAAATCACGGAAAAGATTAATCTTCTTGAAAAGCTCTTTCCATCATCTCTTGAAGGGTATGTAACAACCAAGTAGTACCTGAAGCTAAGACACCATCAAAAAATATAGAAGTAATTTCTTTTGGTATAAACCAAAAATCATTAATACCATAATTTAGTGTTGGGGAAAAGAAGGCTAATGATAAGAAAAAACCAACCCAAGTAGGAAAACACAACATACAAGAAAATAGTTTACCCCAAAATTTAGGACTTATCTTATTTAAATAATTTCTTAAATCTTCAAATATAGAACCATAAACTACAATGTTTGAAAATCCATATGCAATTAAAATAAAAAGTATTGTATTCATATCTTATTAATTTATATTTATAATTGTAAGCAATTTAATTAAAAAATGAAAGAGTCTGTAGGGATTTTAATAATAGCAAAAGATACAAATAATTTTTTATTATTACACAGAGTAGAAGAACCAGTGGTATGGTCTATTTTAGCAGGTAAAATGGATAAAGAAGGTGAAACCCCACTACAAACAGTAAAAAGAGAAATTAAAGAAGAAATAAATTTAGATTCTGTTTTTATTGATGATATTAAAAAAGTGGGTGTTATAAAAGATAAAAAAATATTTCATGTTTTTGTTGGTTTTGTGGATAAAGAATTTGATCCCAGTCTTAAATTAGATGAAAATGATGACTTTGGCTGGTTTAATGAATCAAACTTACCATCACCAATACATAAAAGATGGCCCGAAACTTTCCAATTAGTAAAATCTTTCTTAAATTTAAAAGAACAATTTATTAGACATACAAAAAATTTGTTATAATGAAACAAAAAATTAAGTTTTACGATTTTCATGAAGACAATAAAATTTGTGATGGTTTTTTAGAAAAAGATAAAATGTTTTTTGGTGGATATAAAGTAATATATAAAAATAAAATAACGTCTATAGGTATCTTAAAAATAGTGAAAGATGAATAGTAGAGAAGAAAGAGAATTAGAGATAGAAAGAAGAAAAATATTACAAGAAAATCTAATAACTGAAAATAAAAAAAGAAAATTTATTGAAGAAATAAAAAACGGTTTAGGTGAAGAAATATTGAAAGAACCAAATAAAATCTACAAAAAACCTACTTTGTGGAAAAAAATTAAAAATGTTTTAGGATGGAATTAAAAAATTTTGTTGATTTTGCTTATTCAATGGTGAATATGGATGAGGTTAAAAATGGTAATTTTGTTTTACCTAAGGAAATGATTTTTGATTTAAACCCTAGTGCACACAGAGAAATACATAAAGAAATAATGAACGAAGTAAAAGTCTATCAAAAAAATGATCTTGATAAAGAATTTGAAGTTGAAATTTTTGATATAAACTTTAAATTCAAAAAAAATGTTAATTAGTAGTCCTTCTAATTTAAATAATCTAAAATATATTGCTGGTATAGATGAAGTTGGTAGAGGTTGTGTTTCTGGACCTGTTTTTGCTGCAGCTGTAATTTTACCTAAAGAATTTAAATCAGAATTAATCAAAGATTCTAAAAAATTAACTGATAAGAAAAAAAAATTAGCTTATGATTTAATAAAAGAAAATGCTATAGATATTTCTTATTCTATGGTTTCAGCTAAAGAAATAGATAAAATTAATATCCAACAAGCGACTTTTTTAGCAATGAATAACGCGATTGATAAATTAAAAATAAAACCTGAACACTTATTGGTTGATGGTAATCTTTTTGAATCTAATTCTAATATACCTTATACTTGTGTTATTAAAGGTGATAATACTTACCTATCTATTGCAGCAGCTTCTATTGTTGCTAAAGTTTTAAGAGATCAATATATGATTGAGTTACATAATTTATATCCACAATATAAATGGGATTCAAATAAAGGATATGGTTCAAAGTATCATATGGAAAAAATAAGTGAGATTGGGGTAACCGAAGAACATCGAATTACTTTTTTAAAAAATGTTTTGATTAACGACTAGATTTTCTATATAATCTATTGTAACCCACACCTGTTAATTCATGTAGTTTTTTATACCAAACACTCTTATCTGTTTTTGGTATTGAGCCAAAGAAAATAACGTTTTGAATCTTATTATCGAAACAATAAAGTCTTAATTTATTATATAACCTAACTGTTTCATCAATATCTTTACAAGTTACCATATTCAGTTTTATACCCTCAATAATTATTTTATTGTTTAACATTAAAACTTGTTTTGGGTTTTTTTCACTTATTTTGGGTAATAAAACATATTTTGTTATTTCTTGTAGATTTAATTTTCTATTTGCATCTGTAACTGAAAATTGTTCTTCCACCTCATAATCGTTACGACCTAAAACAACCCATTTAGGATCTTCCATAAAAGATTCTAACAGTTTACCATATTTGTCTCTAACAATTATACTTTTATCACCTTCTTCTCTTTTTTTAAGTAATAAAATATGATATTGTATTTCTGTTAAAATTTTTTGTTTATAAACTTGTTTTTTTGGGAAATGAACTACTTTTTTAGAAATATTAGTAAATCTATATAAAGCATCATGTTCCCTATTATATTCATAAAGGGTTTTAATTTTTTTATTATTTTCAGTTAATACAATCTGATACATATAACAATACTAATTAACTTTACAATAAATGTCCACACTATTATTATTGGTAAATGAAAGAATATTACGATATTTTAGGCTTAAATCAAAATGCTAGTCAGGAAGATATTAAAAAAACATATAGAAAATTAGCTGTAAAATATCATCCAGATAAAAATCCAAATAATAAAGAAGCTGAAGAAAATTTTAAAAAAATAACAGAAGCTTATGAAATATTAACAGGAAAACAAAAACCAAAAAACCAAAATCCTTTTGGTGGTAACCCTTTCGGTAATAAAACCTATAAAGCTAAACCTTTAAAATTAGTTATAGAATTAGACCTAGAAGAAGCTTACCATGGAAAAAGAAAAAGAATTAACTATAATGTAAAAGAATCTTGTGGTAAATGTAGAGGAGAAGGTGGTTTTGAACCTATACAGTGTAATCAATGTAATGGTTTAGGTCATATACAACAAGGGCCATTTGCTTTCATGTGTACAAATTGTGGTGGTAATGGTAAAATTTTTAAATCTGTTTGTTATACTTGTGGTGGTAGGTCTACTTTAAATAAAGTAACACATATAGATTTAGAAATACCAAAAGGAACAACAGAAGGTACCATATACAATTATCCTAATGTTGGTGATGATGTTAGAGGTGGTATGAAAGGTGATGTTTATTTTATTATTAAAATAAAACCACACGCAATCTATCAGTTAGAAGGTTTAAATTTAAAAAGAAAATTAGACGTACCATTTTTAGATATTATATTAGGAATAGAAAAAGAATTTGATACTTTAGATGGTAAAGTAAAAATAAAAATACCTAAATTATCTGAAATGAATAAAACATTTAGATTAAAAGGAAAAGGTCTTAATGATAAAAACATCGGTGTTAGTGGTGACATGTATGTTACTTTAAATCCTATACTACCTAAAGAACTAAATGATATTGAAGAATTAAAATTACGACAACTAAAAACTCTACCCAACTTTAACTAAGGCATATTTATATAATAGATATTAAAAAAGATGGGTAGAATAAATGAAAAAGATATTAATAGACTTATTAAGATCATAAAAGAAAATAATAAGTTAGGTGGCTCTGATGAGGATTGGGGATGGTTTGACCAATTTAAATTTGGAAAAGAAAAACCTAAAATAGAAAAGACCCAAGAAGAATTAGAAATTCTTAGATATAAAAATGTTAAAAGTGGTGATGTTTTAATCATACACCCAGATGACAGGACAACTGATTTTCTTAAACCATGTTATGCTGGTTTAAAAGCTACCGTTCTAACACAACGTGATGAATTTTTTAATTTAGCGGAAACCATGAAAAGACATAATAGAATTATTATGATGGGTCACGGTTCTCCAATGGGTTTGTTTATGCCAAAAGTAGAGGGGATAGAAGAGGATGAAAATGGTGAATTATTTGAATATACCGATTACTCAATCAACGATTCATACAGTGATATTTTAAGACAAAAACGTACTGTATGTGTTTGGTGTAATGCAGATAAATACGTTGTACCCAATGATTTACATGGTTTTTATACAGGGATGGTTATTTCTGAACTTTGTGAAGCTGATTATTGTGACGTTAAAGGTTGTAACCCAAGACAGTTAGAAGAATCTAATACCAAATTTACTATGGGTTTAAAAGAGGCTTTAAAAGTAGATGGACCAGAATCTGTAGAAATTTTTAAAGAAATTTACAACAACCCGAAAAACCCAATTATGATTTATAATAGAAAAAGACTTTATTTTAGATAATGAAGAAAAAAGAACTCTTAAAAGAAATAATGGGGGTACCAAAAGCCTTAAATCCTTGGGTAAATTCTTTATCACAATTAATCTATGATGATATTAATAGTTTAGGTGATTGGGATGAAGAAGGTCCTGTAACTTATAAAAATAAAGATGGTGAGTTAGTTGAGGATATGGCGGTTAGAATGGAGAAACAAGTTATTCCTGGTAACGAAGTAATGGATTTATTAACTAGAATTAATGGTTTTAGTGATTTAAAAGAATTTGTTAACTCAGAGATGTTTCAGAACTTACCTTTTTGGAGACCTGAAATAACTTATAGATTCGTGGGTGTACCAACAGAACTTTATAAATTAGAAGGTGAGGGTAGGTACAACGCAGCGATAGGTACTAGAGAATCACAAGGTTTATCTAAAATAGGTAAATTAAGGGTGTTACCTAATGTACACATGCATTTTGATATTTTAGTGGACATGAATGACCCATTAAACAGGCTAAAAGAAAATTTATCAGATACAATAGCACACGAATTATTACATGGATACCAAAAAGTAAAACAATTACAAGGTGGTAAACCCGCTCATTTTGGGAAAGAGACTTCTTTAAACGCAATAGTTAACAACCCCGTGATGAATAAGATTAGTTCTGATTGGTGGCAAAATTTTCTTCACTTAGTTTATCTACATTTATCTTTTGAGATTAACGCTAGAATAACCCAATTATATTATTATTTACAAAATAAAAATATTAACACAAAAGAAGATTTTTTAAGAGAATTAAAGAAGAGTAATATTTGGGATGAAATGAAACGATTAGAAGAGTTTGATGCTGAGGAATATCTTAAATCTTTTAAATTACCTAGTCTTGAAGGAGTACAAAATCCTTTTGAAATGATTGATGTCTTATCCCAAAAACAAATGTTAAAAAACCAAGGAATAAATCCAAGAGACGAAGAATCTGCTTTAAAATCTATGATTGACATATGGGATAATATGTTAGATATAGGTAATAAATTAATGAAACAAGAGAATATAGGGATTACAATGGACAGTGTACCAAAAAGTGCAAAAGAAGATCCAATGAAGTTTTTTAAGTTTTTTGAAAAAAGGTTTCACAAAAAAGCTGAAAAATGGAAAAGAAAATTATATAGAATAGGATCTTTATTATTACAAGAAAAAGAAGAAGCTTTACAAAAAAACAAATAGTCACTATTATTACCTCATAACTAAAAACAAAAAATATTTTAAAATGATTGAAAACGGAAGTAAAGTGAAAGTTCACTACACAGGAAAATTAGAAAACGATAATGTATTTGATACATCAAAAGAAAGAGATCCATTAGAAGTTACTATTGGTCAAGGGCAATTAATCCCAGGTTTTGAAAATGGATTAATGGGGATGAATGTTGGTGATAAAAAAACTATAGAAATTGAACCAGAACAAGCTTATGGGCCAGTAAGAGAAGAATTGGTTAGTGAGGTACCAAAAACAAATTTACCTGAAGGTGTTCAAGTAGGGAATATGTTACAAGCACAAACAGAACAAGGACCTATTAATGTTAGAGTAGCAGAACTAGGTGATACTACAGCTAAAGTTGATGCTAATCATCCACTAGCAGGAAAAAAATTAATCTTTGATTTAGAAGTAATTGAAATTGCTTAACCATATTTTTTAAAAAAATTTAATCCGATATAGTGTTATATCGGATTTTTTTATATATATTTGTAAAGTGAATGTAAAAATAGGTGATAAAGTTAAATGGTTAGGTAACCAATACACAATAGTAGAAATTAAAAAAAGTGGTGTTATTTTAAAACAAAATTTTAGCATCGGAACAATATTAAACAAACCTATTGACTTGAAAGAAATAGAAAAAATTTAATTCAGCGTATTGACAAACCGATAAATAGTTACTATAATTAAAAACGTTCAAGAAAAAACAACAAAAAAACAAATTATGTCAGGATTGATGGAAGCTTTACAAACAGAAAACACAACCACTACAAATGGGATGACTACAAACTCGTCTACTTTGAATGAGTGTGTGAATCTGTTCTTCTCTATCGGAGCGATGAGAGGAAAGAACAAAGGGAAAGTTATCTCTAAGTTCTCAAAAGCTTTCAACGAAGACCCAAGAACCGCGATGAGGATTCTCTTTTGGTCAAGAGACGTTAGAGAAGGTGCTGGAGAAAGACAAATCTTTAGAGATGTAGTTAACTACCTAGCAACAAACCACCCACAAGTGGTTAAGGTTAATCTTGACCTAATTCCTGAGTATGGAAGATGGGATGACGTACACGGACTATTCGGAACCGAACTAGAAGATGACGCTATCTCACTTCTTGTACAAGGGTTGAAAGACGCAAACGGTTTGACAGCGAAATGGATGCCAAGAAAAGGTGAAGTATTTAACAAAGTACGTAAATCTTTAAAGGTAACTCCAAAAGAGTTGAGAAAACTAGTAGTTTCATTGTCCAATACGGTAGAACAAAAAATGTGTTCTAACAGATGGGCAGAGATTGAATATCCAAAGACACCTTCTTTGGCTATGTCAAGATACACCAAAGCATTTGGTCGTAATGACCGTGAAAGATTCTCAGAGTTTATCCAATCCTTGAAAAAGGGTGAAGTAAAGGTAAACGCTGGAGCAGTATATCCTTACGATATCACTAAGAATCTTAGATTTGGTGACAATCAAGATTTGGCTAATGAACAGTGGAAAGCACTTCCAAATTGGATGGAAGGTTCAGACGAATTAATTCTACCTATGGTTGATGTCTCAGGTTCAATGGAGTGTATTGTGGGGGGTAACGCTAACCTAACATGTATGGAAATAGCTATTTCTTTGGGTATGTATATCTCAGAAAGAAATGAGGGAGCTTTTAAGGATATGTTTATGACATTTTCTTCTAACCCTCAGATTCAAAAATTGTTAGGTCCTTTAAGTGACCGATACAGACAACTAGCTAGAGCTGATTGGGGGATGTCTACTAATTTGGAGGCAGCATTTAAAACCATTCTAAATCAGGCGGTTAAATTTAATATCCCACAAGATGAAATGCCAACTAAGGTGTTGATTCTATCAGATATGGAATTTAACTCAGCAATATCTGATGGATGGAGGGATGACTCTAAATGGAACCCAACAGCAATAGCTATGATTGATGAGATGTTCGCTGACGCGGGATACACAAGACCGGGAATTATATTCTGGAACTTACACACACGTGATGGTAACTTCCCAGCTCGTTTTGATGAAATGGGAACAGCACTTATCAGCGGATTTTCTCCATCAATCATGAAATCAGTGATTTCTAATCCTAATAGTCTAACACCTATTAATATTATGAATGAAACTGTTAATTCAGAAAGATACGAATTAGTAACAATCTAGAACTTATAGGTGATGAAAGATACTCGGTATCTAGATTGTGGAAGTTCTTTGACATATTGTGGTATTAAGGAATAATTGCAGCAAATTTTTAAAATCTAAAATCAAGCTACAATAGAAGAAGGGCTTTGTTATCCCTTCTAACCATAAGAGTGTAAAGGCGAAAGTCGGGGACCACTCAAGGTTAGGGAAAGTGACTAACGATTCCGTTACCACAAGACATTAAAAGGGAAGAAAAACTTCCCTTTTTTTGTTTTATTAATTTTTTTTTATTATTTTTAAAAAAAAAACATATGGAAGGTTACATTTATTTAGGGGAACACTATGATGTTCTAGGTCGTGAAATAGCGATAACAGATAAAAAAATAGGGTTATCAGTAAACCCAGTATCAAGAGAAAATCAACTTAACAGAACTAAAAGTCCTATTGGTTATCGTATTATTTCTGTTTATAAAGTAGATGATATGAATAAAGTAGAGAAAATGTTACACTCAATTTTAGATAGTCGCAGGGTTTATGGTGAATGGTTTAAAGATGATGAAGATACTTTAACTGGTGATTTTGTTAATTTTATGAGTGCTTATGGTGGCCAATTTTATGATATAGAAGAAGAAAAAGAATCTATATCAGAAACTGAAGATACAAGACTTATCGATACAGCGAATAAATTTGGTAAAGATACCATGTTAATTAGAACCTATAAAGGTGTTGATTACGATGTATTACTAGATTCCAAAGGAATTTTACACTTTAAAGGTGAAACTTTTAATACACCTAATAAATTTTATAACGGTGGTCTACTTAAACACATAACAGGTAGAAGAGGTAATAGTGGTACAAATCAATTATCACAATTTAAAGTAAAAGAAACTGGTGAAAGACTACAAGGTTAATAATTTTTATCTTATTATTAATATATGAAATATTTTTTCGATATTAAAGAAATTGATAAAACTTTGGCTATTGATTTTATCCAAGAAAGACATTATTCAAAAGTCCTGCCAAGATTAACTAAACATTGGTTAGGTTGTTTTCATAAAGGTGAGTTGGTTGGTGTCCTGACTTTAGGTTGGGGCACACAACCTTTACAAACTATTAAAAAACTTTTTCCTAATTTAGTTTCAGAGGATTATTATGAGATTGGTAAGATGTGTATGGATGAAAAAATGCCTAGAAACTCTGAATCACAAATGATATCTTCTGTAGTTAGATGGATGAAACAAAATCTACCTGAGAAAAAGTTTTTATATACTTGGGCTGATGGAATTGTTGGTAAAGTAGGTTATGTTTATCAAGCATCTAACTTTCAATACGGTGGATTTATATGGACTGATATCTATATCTCACCCACAGGAGAAAAGATACACCCAAGAAGTTCTAAAGCTTTGTTAAAAGAAAATGCTGAATATCTAGGTAAAGAAAAATTGTTTTGGATGACACCTGATTTTATGAAGTTAAAAGGTATTCGTAGAATTAGAGGTAAACAATTTAGATATATTTACCCCCTTAATAAAGAGGCTAAAAAAATATTACAAAAAAAATCTACCGTTGAATGGGGTTTAAGTTATCCTAAAGCAATAGATTTAAAATGGAAAGAACAATTAGATAAAGGTAAATATGGTCTTTTAGAAGAAATACCACATATGGATTTAAGTGTGGTCGAGGTCAATGAAAAAAATGTCAATGCTCACAAAAATTATTAATAAATTAATAATATTTATTTAATGAAAAGTTGTTGTAAAGAGTGTCCTTGGAAAGTTAGAAACAATAATAATAATGTTTTTATTGGTCATTCTAAAAAATTTAATAAAAAACATAATTGTCACATGATACCATCTGAAGTAACAGGTGGTGTATGGGAAATAAAGGAACAATACCAATGTTTCGGTAACAAAAAATTTTTAGAAAAATGACCATAGAAGAAATTATTTATGAAGCCTATGAATTAGGTATCAGAGAAGAATTACTTAATCAAGTATCAAAAATGAGGGCTAATGATAAATACAGATATATCTCATTAAAAGATATGTATGAAGAAGCTCTACAAAAAGTAAAAGAAAAAGTTTTAGTAGACTAAATAAATAAAATATAAATAACCAATTAAAAAATAAAAAATGAAAAATTACTTATTATTAATACTACTTTTGTTTCATGCAACAATTTTTTCTCAAAAAACTCCTCCTACTGGAACCGGTTTTGAGATAGAAGATCCAATAACCCACACTGAAACCAACGCTATTTGGGGAACAATAAATGGTGATGGACCCAATAGTAATCCTGCGTTGGATAGTTTAATTGACATCAATGGTTTGATAGTATCTCAACCCTTAAAAGATTCTAAAAATCCTAAATTAAAGTCTTTATATGAATTCAAATATGATTGTGATATAACTGAATTGATTGAAGATTTAAAATCAGTTGGGGTAGAAAATATCGAAATAGTAACAACCCCATCTCCTCTTGGAATTGAAACAAATGATTATACTAAAGTATTTACAACAGATTATGTTTTAGATTTAATAAATGCTAAAGAAGCTTGGTCAATAAACAAAGGTAATAGAGGTATCAAACTAGGCATATCAGATTCTAATTTTGATATAAACCATGAAGAATTGGTGGATAAGTTTTCATACAGAATGCCAAGTAATAACACCAACTATAATCACGGAACTGCTGTAGCTATTAATGCTGCCGGAAACACTAATAATGATTTAGGTAAAAGTTCAATTGGTTATGATTGTGATTTAATGCTTTACCCAATGAATTATAATTCTATATTACAGGCGGCTTATTCGGGTGTAGATGTTATAAATTTAAGTTGGGCATCAGGATGTAACTTTAATCCTTACCAACAAGAAGTAATAAAAGAAGCTTTAGATAATGGTATTATAATTGTCGCATCTGCTGGTAATGGAACTACTTGTGGTGGTTCTTCTAATTTTGTTTATCCAGCTTCATATGAAGGTGTTATTTCAGTATCATCAGTAGGACCAAACGATAATCATGAAAAAATAGTAGGAAACCCAAACTCAACTCATCAACATAATTCTAAAGTAGATATTGTTGCCCCCGGTTATAATGTACCATTAGCACTTCCTAATAATAACTACGGTACTGGTAATGGTACTTCTTATGCCGCACCTATTGTTACAGGAACTATTGGCTTAATGTTAAGTGAAGAACCTAACTTATCACTTTGTGAAGTTGATTATATTCTAAAGAAAACATCAGTAAATATTGATTCCTTAAATCCAAATTATCAAGGAATGTTGGGTGAAGGAAGATTAGATGCGGGTAAATCATTAAAAATGACACAAGATTTTGCACTATTTGGTTTAAGACATGAGGTAACTAAAATGGAAGATGAAATCCTTTTAACTATTGAAGGTGATGGTTGTATGGAAATAGAAAGTTTTAATTACGAGTTTGAAAAATTTATTTATTTAGGTACAGGTGCTGAGGCTAGAATATATAATGTAACTTATACTAGTATCTATGGTTGTGAAACAGAAATAGATTATGTTATTGAAGAAGATGAATTTTCTAGATTTACTGATACTTCATTAATCGTTTTACCAATAGAACTAATGGATTTTGATGCATATCCTAACAAAGATAAAATTGAACTTAATTGGATAACAAATTCAGAATCAAATAACTCTTACTTTATCACAGAAAAAACATATGATGGAAGATTTTGGTATGGTTTAACTATCACTCAAGGACAAGGAAATACTTCTAACCAAACAGAATATCAAGAATTTGATTTTAACCCAAAAGTTGGTATCCAATACTATAGATTAATCCAAGTGGATTATAATGATGATAAAACATTTTATTATCCTATTTCTGTTAATTATGGTAAAACCGGTAATATGTTAAGTGTTTACCCTAACCCATCTAAAGATAATATAACAATTAAATGGACTAATGAAGCTGAAGAATTGTTGATTTATAATCAAACAGGTTCTTTAATTAAAAAGATTAAACCAAACAATCTTGAGTCAAAAGTTAAATTAAATGGTCTTGAACCTGGTTTTTATATCATCAATACTACAATAGAGGGAGAAAAATTTGATATAAAATTTATTATTATTTAATATTATTATAATTAAAGAGTATTTCTTTAATATTTATAAGTATATAAAAAAAATAAAAATGAAAAAAATAAAATTATTATTGTTAAGTGTTTTATTTTATTCTGGATTATTTGCACAATGCTCAAATGCACCTTATGGTCAATATCCTGTAGATGCATATACTCCATTAATGGATGATAGTTGGGAAATTATTACAACAGTTGCATGGAGTGGTGAATATACGGTAATAAATGTGATTGAAAATGAACATTACCAATTTCTAACATTCCGATTTGCTAACGGAGCAAACAGATACCTAACCATTACAGATGAATTTGATACTCCTATTGTATGGGGACCTAGTTCAAATGCTTATGCAGATACAATTGGGTGGACTGCTACATTTACAGGAACAATAAAATTCTTCACACATACTAATTCAGGTTGTGGAACAAACACTCAACAATGTGTTAGAGCAGTTAGAGGAATTGCTCCTCCTGTAGTATTACCTGTTGAAATGATTTCATACACCGCAACAAATAATGATACATACAACTCAATTGAATGGACGACTGCTTCTGAAACAAATTGTGATTATTTTGAAATAGAACAAAGCATAGATGGAGAAAGTTGGGAAAAAATAGGGTTTGTGGATGGATCAGGAACCACCAATATTTTAACAGAATATGAAGTTGTTCACAGAAATTTTGAACCTGTAATAAATTATTATAGATTAACACAATATGATTATAATGGTAACTTTGAAGTTTTTTCAGTGTTATCCGTTAATAATATAAAAGATATAAAATATGTTAAAACTTTAAATCAATTGGGTCAACAGGTATCTTCAGATACTAAAGGATTAGTGTTTGAGATATACGATGATGGAACAATTGTAAAAAAATATAAATAACAAATACTCAACCGGCCCATGGTTAGATGGGGGTTTCTTCGGATTCTTCAAGAGAGTTATAAAAACAATTATTATGAAGAATCTATTATTTTTAATTTTATTTTTCCCATTTATTTCATACACACAAACATTAAGTATTGGAAATAATCAAACTCATACGACTTCTGGTGACAACAACTATTCTAATATTTCTATAGGAAATAACGGACTATTACATGTCATCAATCCTGATTCAATTTATTCATTAGGAGATATTACCTCTAGTAATGGAATAGGAATTACTGTTGACAATGGTGCTATATTACATGCAGATGGATCATTAATTGGAAACAATTCCATACAATTAAACATATCAGGTAAAATAACTTTGGGTTCTGTTAACATAAACAATAACGGAACCCTAACCATACTAGGAACTGGTGAGTTATCTATTTTAGGGGATTTAACCGCTGAAAATGGAACACACATTGATATTGATTTTGATGGTACTTTAGATGTAGGTGGAAATGTCACAATTGATGAAGCAACCTCTACCGCAAATGTAAATGGGAATTTTGTTATTGGGGGGACTTATTCAGGCCCTAATTTTACAGGTGAAGGAACAGTAACAGAAGGAGGTACAATAGTATACCCTGTAGAATTACCAGTAGATTTTTTAGGTATGGAGGTAGAATGTAGTAATGGAGGATATAATACTGTTACTTGGAAAACGGCATCCGAATCAAATTCTGATTATTTTGTTTTAGAAAGAAGCCGAGATGGTATTC
>Ga0208644_1001422_pt1 | contig 20072 bp, 29 predicted proteins | sample VirMetDEL_Nov_18_FD_184517 | JGI IMG/M metagenome (GOLD analysis project Ga0208644, IMG submission 184517) | Aqueous microbial communities from the Delaware River and Bay under freshwater to marine salinity gradient to study organic matter... | ecosystem: Environmental > Aquatic > Marine >...
GCAACCGTTTCCATTGGCATTCCTTGGATAAATCCATGATTGTCCATCGAACATCGAGCCGCTTCAATAATCAAGGATTCCACCGCCTGACGCATATATTTGTCCATGTCTGCTCCATTAGACATATTGCGGACGAGGGCCCTGTTCTGCGAGACGTTCACGGCACCATCCGCCACAGGCTTGACACTGATACCGCCTGTAGACCATCGTGCTTGAGACCATCCGGCCACGGGCCTGCATCCGCCCCTTCACATTACATTTCGGGCACCCATCAATCGAATCCACGTTCATCTTGGGATGGTTGGGTATCCACGGCAGGAGCAGGGGATAGAGTTCGCCTAGCATGACCACATCATGCTTATTGTAGGCCGTCATCTTCTTCCACTTCTGCCGCTCCCCATTCATGCACCCCACCCACATCTCATGCCCTTCATGTTTCAGTTTCTCTTCGAGTCCAAGCTGCTTCGCGATGGCCGTCATTTTATTCGATTCAAACCGGAAGACCCGATGCACCGTCTGATAGAGATCAACCTGTTTATAGGGTGACGGCGGTCGAATGCGATGTTTCAGAAATTCCTTGTTGAGCACCGGAATATCGAATTTCTTGCCATTGTAATGGACGACAATATCGGCTTCATCCAGTAGCGTATGAATCGCCAGGAGCATCTGTTTCCGCGGGGCCTGCTTATCTTTCACCCATTGGTGCATCATCGGGCCATCCTGATACCATTGTGCCGACCAACAAAGGATGTAGGAGCTTTCTTCGACTTGATCGTGCGAAATGTTCTGGTCAAAGAGTCCCCAAAAGTACCCTTTATTGGGTGCGGTTTCAATGTCCAAGAGTAAGATACGTATACTAGCACCCCGTCGTTATATATCGGTGCTTTCTGGCACATGGCTTACACATACCATGATGAGAATGTTTTCGATCAGGATGGCAATTCGCCATCCGCCCATCTATCACGACACGTTGAGATTTCCAGATATTTAATAATTCATTGAACTTAAGTTTTCGCCTCGATCCCATTAGAGGATACAATGTCATCATCCACCCAGCAGCTTTCGACCCCATTGCAGCGCACTGCCATGTTTGAAGTTTTGATTGTCCATATGGTCCGTGAGGTCCCCAAATTTTTACACCTAGCAACTCAGCAGCTCGCGCAACTATATCTCTATCGCTCATTTGAAGTGCAAGACTGATAGAACCCTTGTACGCACTTCCCGCATTCCGCCACATCCGAAATGTGCCTTCTCCCTCTAGTAAACCTGCGAGCCATGCGATGTTTTTGATACCAATACTCATCGCAATCATCCTCGTCGCTGAAGTCCATAAATTCCAGATGATCGCCATGTATTTCCACTGGCGTTCTCCTGGTGAATCGACGTGCTACATCGGTACTTCAACACACTTCCATTCCACTTTGGTCCCATCCTGCGTGAGTATCGCCGCTTCCGCAATCCCGGCATCACGACAGGATTCAGGACTCGTATAGACCGTTTCCGGTGGCAACTCCAAGTGCATCGGCGTAGCCACAAACGTAAATTTCACCGTCACCACTAACAGCCAGATACTCATATCCCTTCCTTGCAAAACCGATAGGCTTCCTTCAGTTGCTCAGCTTCTCCATACAGATCCACAATCTCTTGAAAGACTTCCCGTGAAAGAGCCATGCAATCGTCGCGTAACCGTGGATCGCAATTCGAGACATCCAGCTTAGTCTGCGGTTGCGGCATGATACAGCCTGTTAAGAGCATGGCTCCTATGAGGCCAATCCCTCGCATTAGTGTTTATGCAACCCAGGCGGCACAAAGGTTTTGCTCTGTTGCGCTTGTGACTGCACCTGCGATTGCGACTGACTAACCGTGGTATCATTTCCACCCGTCAAGGCTCCTAAGATCCCTAAGCCAAGAGCCTGTAAAGCCCCCATCACAACATAGCCTCCCTGCCCTGGTGAGGAGGAATGCGTCCACGCCTCCCGTTCCTCTTTGGGGAGGTTCTGACAATTCCGATATTCAATGTCCGGGGAAAGCGGTTGCAGTCCTTCTTCCTGCTTCACTTCGCCATCGCACATGACTAACTTGGAATACTTGTCATTGGTCCCGAAGAATTCCTGATCGCTGACGACCACTTCCTTGATGTATCGGCCTCCACCCATGTCATAGACCGTACTGCATCCTGCGAGCAGTCCGGCACAGATCAACAGGAGGATTGACTTGATTCCTGCATCTTTCGCGGCTTGATCCTGTGCGGCTTGGGCTTCAGCTAACACTTGTGCCGACTTCTTCTTCTGCTCCACCGCATCCTTCATTGCACCCCAAATTGTAGGGGCAATCTTATCCGCATCGGTGCCGATGACTTTGGGAGCCGCCGCAATCGCGGCAAGAATGGCAGGGCTGAAGAGTTCAGGATCGCACCCAAAGGTGGTCAGCCCTTCATAGACCACGCCACCGATGGCCACGCCCAACGCCGTCGATTTGTAATTGGAAATCACGCGGTTCCAGAGCCATGTGCCCATTTGGACGAGGAGTGGGCCAAAGAGTGTGAGAATGGCTTGCATCAGGTGCCTCCTTATTTCATTTGCTTTTCAATGAGCCGGTCGATCTTCGCTTCTAAACTGGATAATCGCTGGCCCAGTGACGATTGCAGCACGTAATATCCTTTCGTCTCCTGCTCGATCTTCGTTTCCGCCACCGAGACACGTTCGTTCACCGTCGCAATCTTTTCCTTGAGAGCCGACGCATCGGAGAAGTAAAAGACGACCACCGCCGCAATCCAAGCCACAATTTGCAACGATTTGAACGTCTTGTCAAAGTCCATCGCTATGTCCCTTCTCCGGTTCCTTCGGATCGAACTCGATATGAATATGATCGGCTTCCATTACCACATCAAACTGTGCGCCCAAGGCAATACGAAGCTGCTTATAGACCGTCTCCTTCTGCCCCGCCGTCAGCATTCGTGTCCGAATGTCCAGCGCATTCCCAGAGTAATGCAGACTGTTCGGACCATGCACCCCATCAGAGGCACTGGTAATGGTCGCCCATTCGTGAATCTGCCGATAATAAATCATGCAGGCCACCACATAGGCGATAGTCATTTGCGGCTTGAGTCCCCTGAGATCGACGCCGCTTTTAATCATAGTGCGTTACATCCATTTCCAACATCGTCCATTTTTCAACCATCGACGGCAGATCGGTTCAGGCGTAGGATCTGGGGGTGGTGGCGCGGGAGCCAGCCATGACACTTCACTCGCTGGGAGACTTTCCCCATACGCATTGAACGCCGTCACCGTGAAGTAATGCAGAAGCCCATCATCCTGAATCCCTAATTCTGTACAGGTCGTTTGTGTCGAGAGTCCTAACTGCAACGACCAGGCTCCGTAGAGTTCCCCATCAACCCGATGATACACACGATACCCCAACAGATCCGTTTCCGAATTCGCATTCCAGGTCAATGTACACAAGGCCATCGTAAGGATGACCCGTGCGGTCATGGCACGCCTGCACCCAAGAGCGTCACGGTCAACCGAGGCGTCTGGCTCACGGTGATCGCCGTTCCATCCTGTTGCACTAGTTTGAAATCGTAATAATCGCTCTCGGCAGCATCGGTATCGAGTTGGAGATAGAACAGGGCTTCTCCTTCGCTATCCTGCGTAAAGTCAAACGTGGGAATCGCCGTCGAGGAACGAATGACGACACCAGAGACATTGGACGCATAATCGCTCGTCAACCGTTCCGTGGTCGTCGTGCCTTGGTCGGGAACATTCGCAATCGTGCCGATCCCGATGAATTTGATGTTCCCCGCATCAAAGGCATCCGGCACATAGGCATAGGCTCCACCGTTTTTGGAATACTGGAGCAGGAACCCTGAGCCTGGGCAATCGCCACCTGTACAGTTGATCTTGAGACGGAGGGCAATCTTGCCACCGGGGACGATCTTCTTATTGACATTATCCGCTGAGCCTGCTGCGGGTAAGCGGGTGCTCCCACTTTCGGTTCCATAGAAACTGTAGAAGGCAAACCGTGATTGTGTCCAGGCATAACTCACCCCACTGATATTATTGGCACAGGTTTGATTCGTGAGTGCAAGAAGCGGTTGATTGGTGGTATTCCCCATCAAGGCGGAATCGGTGACATTCCCGCCGCTATAGCTGAAATCAATCGCGGTGCCGCTTGAAAAGGCACTGGACACCGTGACATCCATCTGATTCGTACCATTGCGTGCCACACTGGACACGGTTTTCGCCACCGTATCCTCACGAGCCGAAAAGCCCGTCACACTCGACGCGGGTAACAGCGGCGGGTTCAAATTATTTTCAAAGGTAATGTTGACCACCGTGGGCGTTCCGGCTGCTACTTGACAGCTTGAGAAGGCCAGGGCTTCAAACGCCCCGATCTCTGGCGCGCTTCCGTTATAGGCATAGCCCACATTGACCCCAGCGTTGAGCATGGTACTGGATGCCGTTAAGGAATAATCCCCACCCGCCGAATTCGTGAAGAGAGGATCGGCAGCAAAAGCGTGGGTTTGTGAGGGGGCACTTGTACAGTTATAAAAGTTGTTATAATCGATCGTGAGATTTGTGACATATTGCGTCCATTCACTGGTTTGGACGCAGGCATTACTCGTATTACGGAATTGAATGTTATTCTTAAAAATCGGATTGAGATTCGTGACATTCGGAAGAAAGGACGATGAGGGGGAAAGAAAATAGGCTCCATCAATGACCGTGTTGTTATATAAGACGCATCCACTGGATGCCGTCATGCCCATCGTGTACGCATTTCCGGTTCCTTCGTATTTCACGACATTATGGTGCGCCGATGATCCGATGCACTCATAGGCAGTGGCAGGATCCCACAAACAACAACTGGAATTCCCGCCCAGCATAAGACCACGCCCATTTTGCTGGGCGACGTAATTGTGATGGAATTCGTTGTTGCGGATACCACCCTTGCCATACAAATGATCGCCCCAGGCATCGCCTCGCGTCACCGTGTTATACCGTACAATCGTGCCAGTATTGTTGAATGTTTCGATGGAACTCGCCACCGTATTAAACTCGACTAATCCGTTGTCCTGATTCACTTTAATCCCTGTATCTTTTTTCGATGTCGCATCGGCAAATGTCATGTTCCGAACCGTGCAATTCGTGTAGCCAGTGGTGGATGGTCCGGAGGTCGTCGGAATCTGTGAATTCCAGCACCGGACAAAGGCGTTCCCGCTGGTTGGTCGTGATCCACAACTACTCCCAGCGTTTGTCGTCACAGCAAGCCCATCAATGGTGATATAGCTGGCATACATGGAAAATGCTGGGGAACATTGTGCGTGTGAAGTCGTATCAACGATTGCACTCAGTTGATTCTCGGCTTGGATGGTAATAGGATTCTGCGCGGTTCCGCTGGTCTCGAATACAATCTCTCCCTCGGTATAGGTGCCATCCCCAACAATGAGCGTATCCCCAGCGACTAAACATCCAGTACCACCACTTCCTGTTGATCGCCCGATGGTCAACTTTGCCTTCGTTCGATCGCTGGAGGCCGTCGCAGCCGTCGCACAGGAATTCGCATCCGAGCCGGATTTGTCCGTGTAATAGGTCGTGGCCCAGACGGGCGTCACCGATATGGTGAGGAGGATAACCACGAGGAGTTGTATCATCATTATTTATTCTCCCAACAACATTGGAGCGATACGTCGGCGAGCACTCGTCTGTGCCTTAAACGCCTGAATGATCGTGACAAAATTGTTCTCAGCAACAGGCCACGTACTTGTAAACGTCGCGGCAACCGACCCTGCCGAGGATTGGATGCGATGTTCGGAATAAAGCACTTGACACCCGGATAAGGTATGCCCCGTAAAGCTCGTTCCGGCATTGACCGTTGTACAACCTCCACCCGAATCATAGGTCGCCCCAAAAATATAATCGCCATTCGCCGTGGTCGTGATGGCTGTAGAGGTGACACCATCGGTTGTGTCATCCATACTGGTAACCCAGTTCCCGACATACCCATCATCAGGACTGGTCGTATCCGCTCCACTGATTTCATGGCAGACAACGCCCTTATGACCCGCTAAGCTGCTCGAAAGCGTCACCGTCACCACGGTAAATGGACCTGTGACATTCGTGGCATAGGCCCCTAAGATGCGCTCCGTATTAGTCGTATCAAGATAATATGTTCCACGTAGCGTATAGGTATTCGTTTGTGTGTCGCTGAGTGAACTGACCGTGATGGAAGTGCTTTTGATCGACACGGCACAGGCAATGAGGTTTCCAGAGGTCACATTGCTCCCAAACGTACAGGTGACTGTGGTACTATCACCGGAACTCCCGTTCGTGCATTCCTGCACAAAATCGGTGGCCCCATAGGAGGGTGTGGGAGTACTCGCAAGCAGAATGAGCCAGAATATCCAGATCATTAGTCACTCAATGAAGAGGTGCTATATTCCATCTTCACTCCCAAGAAATGTAACGTCGCAGCCGCCGTCGTCGGATTATCGGTGGCATCAATATCGAGGTACCAATACAATAAATCCCCTGCCGCACAGGTCCCATTTGGCGTCACGGCAGAACTGGTCGTGGTATCGACGGCACTATTCCCTGTCACCGCTGCATCGTCCACATCCACTTCCGTCCCATACGTACCATTGACGGTTTCGCCAGTTCCTCGACAGGCTGCGGCTATTTCAAGCGCAACAGACCCATTATCCGCCGCTGTTTGGACATACGAGACTTCAAACGTGACGGTCCCCCCATCCCAACTATCAGGCATCACCGCCATCCCGTGCATCCGTGAACTATCGTTTTCGGTACAGATGATCGTGTATTGTTTGGGACCGGAATTGATCGTCACTTCCGCAGGATCGGCACAGTTCGTCCCGTCGCTGGACATGGCTCCCGCCGACCAGTAGATGGATTTTAAGGGACGATAGCCTGAGCCGAATTGGTACATGGCATTCACACTGGCAGCATCAGGGTCAATAGTGAGCATATTCGCATCACCCTCGACATCGTAGATGCTATGGGTTTGATTCGTCAGGACTCGTGTGGCCGTATTCCCTGCTACGCAGGGTTCGATCACAGGACCCGATGTAGCATCATCGTAGGCACACAACCGATCTACACTATTTGTCCCGCCAAACTGAAATGCCGTGCCCGCGCTTACGGCTCCACTGATCGTATCTCCACGACCAAACACCGTATTAAGGGTATCCGCTTCCGCACTCAACGGAGCCACCCACGTATCGGTCGCTTCGCAGTAATAGAACCGCACGCCACTGGTCGCATCACTGTCAATGTAGACTTCACCCGTCGCACAGGTGGCTGGCAGCGTGGCACTGTTGGGAATTTCCAAGGAGGTCTTGCCACCCAGGTTAATCGTGGCGGGAAGGCTTAGGGTAATCGAACCTGTCGTCGCAGAGGCCGTGACTTCATTGGCCGTACTATTGATGTCAGTGGGTAACGCGGTACACGACTCAACGGCTCCAGCGGTATCGACGCCTAACGGGAACTGCCCAGCCGAACAGTTCGCGCCATTGGCTGACAACGCGGCGGCTGCGGTGGCGGTGATCGTGCCACTGCCTGATGTGGTCAGTGAAGCTCCCGTGCCCACCACCATTGCTGCCGTGGTATTGGTGCCATTGGTAATCGCACTAAACGCCGCACTGGACGCGGCACCAATGCAATCCACCGTCGAGCCACCTTCTTGACAACGGAACTTCGCGGTGCCGGTGTCATACCACATATCCCCGTTGGAAGGCGTCACCGGATCTCCGGCCAAAGATCCGATATTGAGTCCTGCATTGGTGGCATTAGGATTAAATGTTTGCCGGACCCCATCACCCCAGGAATTCGACACTGACGGGCTGGCATAATCAGTACCCGCTGTCGCAGAGGTGAGGACCCCTTGTGAGGACGCTTTTAGAATGCCGCTGGAAGCGGTGCCCGTCCACACCGTCGTATCCACGAATGCGCTTGTGATGGTATTACAGGTCGCCCCTCCAGAGGCATTCAAAACGCGAATCACCTGATTCGTACATGACGCTCCCGCATAAATCGACGGGGTGCCTGCCGTATTGATGACCATGCCCGTTCCTAGTGCCCCTAAATTATGCTCGGCACTCAACGTCGCATCATCCGCTCCCGTCCAGTATTCGGCACTCGTCGGTGCGCCCGTACCGGCACCGGGACAGGCCCCGGATGACCACGTCCCCGAAGAGGTGAGGAGACAGTCGCCTTCACTGCCCACAGCAGGCAAATCGCTGCCTCCTCCTCGCCCTGCTAACGTCAATAACCCTGTCACGGTTACCGTCCCTGCCCCCAATGACGATACCCGCATCCGCACTTGCGAAAATCCAGCTACGGTACATTGATAGAGTCCTGATGCCGTTGCGGTCGTAGATCGCGCACTCGTCGTCGTGAGCGTGCATCCGATGGACACCCAATTACTATCATCCGTCGTGGCTTCAAACGTGACGGTTGCCGTATCCGTAATAATGACCTGCACGCCGATCGTGCTCCATCCCTTAATCCCCATCGGCGTACCATCACCAGTTGCGGCTGCGGCATTTTGGAAGGTATGCGTTTTTGCACTCTGCGCAAAGGCAGGGAGCGCAGTCAATACGAGGAACGCTATGGCTAGCATCAATCGTGTCATCATACGTCCCCCTTTAGGTCGTCTCGTCATCGGTAATCTCGACCCAAGCTCCATAGGCTGGGTTGGTCGCACTCATAAACCGTTGTACGCGCACCGCCAAGGTGCCATCGACTTTACGGGCAGCATGGGCATTCACCCAGGTCCCATCCGCCACTTTTGCGACGGCTTGTGCTTCGGCGGCTGCAAAGGTTGCAAACGCTGCCATAACGCCCTCCTTTAGACGAGGATAGATTTCTTTAACGTAATCAACGCCTTATGCGTTTCATCATATTCACTTTTTAATGCCAGCACTTTCTGGCTCCACCCGTTCGCTTCCTGTTTCAACGCCGTGAGTTTGGCCTGCACTTCCATCGACTCCTGTGCAAACTCATCACGCTGCTTCTGCACTTCCTGCTCGATTACCGCGTGACGAAGTTCGGAATCGGTTTTCGCCTGTCCTAATTTCTGCCGTTCACGTTCCAATTCCAATTTCACCGCATCCAGCCGTTTCTGGCTGTTGGCAATTTCATGCTCGACACGGTGCCATTCATCAGTCCGTTCTTTGATACCTGCTTCAGCCCGTTCCGCCGACTCGACAATCTCCGCCGCTTTCATCACGGCTGGTGCAAAGTCAGCGAACAGTTTCAGCGCAGCCCGAATCTGTTGAGCATTCATACTAAGCCTCCAAACAACTCCCGCGTCCACCCGCTCATGGAGCGAAGGGATGCTTTGAAATTCGGGAGCCGGTTCATTTCTGTCTGTAACTGTCGTTGAATCCCCGCATCCTGAGAGGTCAGGCCCCCGCCATAGCCAAACCCGCGCATGTGCGTCGCAGATGTATGTCGAGGATGTGCCTCGAAAAACCGTGGAGCCGGTGAGCCTGGGCATCCACACAAGATAATGGGACGGCACCCCATCAGCCACGCGATTTGCATGGCGAAATATCCTGAGAGGGCGAATAATGGACTGAGCCCTTCCCAGGCATAATCAATGGCAGGTTTCGCTTCGCAACTATGAAGTCGCACCGGCACCGAGAGATGATGCTGCGAGCGCACATCCATCCAACGTGGGAGGAAATCTGCATGGAGGCTGACCCAATGGTTGACACGCGGGAGAAACATCCCGACATCGTTGACAGCAAAAATGAGACAGCCGCTTAACATTGACTCCACCTGCTCCACTTCCTGAAACACGCCTTGTGCATTCCCGGCGATAATCGCCGGACGGTCAGTGGAGGAGCCAAGTAGCCCCTCCACATTCCCGCATCCGCTGTACCCTGCGTGCTGCCAGGTGGACCCTTCGGTTCCCATTGATGCGGCACGCCGGATCGCCATTAGGCTCCTGGGATGTATTCAATCCATCCCGCCACGGTGCTACCCACCACGGGAGCCGCGCCACCGAATGTCAGAACAATATCGGTGTCAGCCGTAGGCGTATAGTTCATGCCTGCGTCATTGTTGAGGCTGGCACTCGCATCGGCGGCATCAAAGTCCGCTGCTTTGATGTACCGATCCGCCACGCCCGCATCACCAACCGCCACCGTGACACCAGCCCCAGCCGATGCCCCGTTGCCGCTGCCCACCACTTTCGCATCGACCATGCGGCAATTCGCCGGCAGTTTACAGACTTTGTACGTGTCATTGACGGCAGCCGCCGACACGACGGTGACACTAATGATCTGTCGCACGGAACGGCCCCCGTAATCTCGGCCATCCCCCAAATACTTATTCGTATGCAGATTCGCATACAATGTTGATTCACGCGCTGTTGCCATACGTGCCTCCTCCGTTAGTTCTCAAGGGCTCGAACTTCGACCACGCCGCCTTCCCAGACCCGGACCGCGGCCATAATCATGGACGCTCGTACCTGGGTCGGACGGGATTGCAGATCCGGTCGAGGATCAAGCTGGGTTTTGATTTCCTTCCCAATCGACAACCCGATGGCTGACGGATGGAAGGCGATACACTGCCGATAGGACGGCACGGGGAGCATCCGAGACAACACCGTCGAGGCATCGTCTTGAATGACATCTGCGATCTCGTACCACGTAAACCCTTCCCACGACACGCCATTGATGGTCCCTTTGTCATGGATTTGGTTACGAGTAAAATCGCTGGACGACGCCTGGGTGATGGCGAGAATGTCGCGCAACTGCCCCGGCGAATAGAGAAACCGTCTCCGGCCATCGTTCGGTACACCGGCCTTCGACAGTAATTCCGCCGCATTGATGATCCGGTTCAGGTCCATCGCGGTCGCGGCACCAATCTGGTGCGCCCCCAACATGGCCTGCGTGCCATAGGTAATGGCCCCGGTCCCCGCCGTCACGGAGGCGGTCGAGGCTGTCCCGATCAACGCATCAATCACATGCTTGTCAGAGCGACGATTCATGCCAGCCACAATCGTCTGGGTATAGCCTGACTGACTGTTGACCATGCTCCGCAAGGTGTTTTCATCAGACACGAGAACGGTGAAGTCCGAGGACTGCAACGTCACGGCCCGACGGCTGTGATTGAGATTCTGCGCAACCGTCGCGGCATACGGGGAGACGACATCGTTGGCGATGCCAGTCCCCAGCCGCTCGTGATAGTCAATGGCGGCTGAGACATTATGGTGAATCATCATCGGGTCCAACAACCCTTTGACGATCGAACTTGTTTGCTGATAGGTGAGTAGGAGCGTGTCGTGAAACCGATGGACCCACGCTTGATCCGCATAAATCGACATAGGAACCTCCTGCCACGTCTGAGACTCGTTGGTGCGGAGGGCTGCCCTTCACCTGAAGGACCCACCTACTGCCTTATCGCGGCAGCATGGTCGGACGCTTTCGCGTCTCCCACCGGACCCCGCCAGGGGCTCCCCGGATCTTACTTCGCGTGCTTGACGCGGGCACGCATCCGCTCAATCACGGATGGCGGGACGCCAACCACTTTCCCAATGCGTTCATTCGTCCATCCCGCCCGTATACCATTTTTGACATATTCCAAGAGCCGTGGATGATCGACGCGCAACCCGTGATATTCTGGCGCACCCATCACTTCCACCACATCATAGCCCATTACGACACGCCAACCCCGGTTTCAATCGGTGCCGGCTGATTCCCGAAGGCACTGCGATACAGCCCATCCAGATACCGCTCGACTTTCGGATCTTGCCGTTTGTAGCCTTCGTGCATCGGATGGGACGGATCGGTCATGATCTTCGCCATTTCTTCCCGCACATCCTCGCCTGATCGTTCCCCGCCCGCATGAGGCAGCGCATCCATGTACGAGGAATCAGCGAGTGCCAACGGAGCCAAGCGCATCAGCACGGAGACAAACCCTGGATGATTGGCCAGTCCCGTAGCTTCAAACAGCGCAGCTTCTTCTTTGGTCTTGAAGATCCCTGGAATCATCCGTGTCACCGCTTCGCGCAATTCGTCATACTTCGTGCCATACTCGGCTTTCAGAGTCGCTTCGCCTTGTTCTTTGGTCACGTTGAACGCCTGAGCCTGTCCCCCGATGGCTTCCAGATACAAGGGCAGTAAGTCCTGCACCGCAGATTTCGGAATGCCGTGTTTGTGCATCGCGGACGCAAACTTGCCGGCCAATTCCTCCGACCACTGGACCCCTTCCGGTAATGCCTCTGGTTTGGCGAGGCCGTACTCCTGTGGGGAGGCAGGGGGTGCTTCAAAGATCCCCGCTTGATACAGTTTCGTGCGTAAGGCGGCGACCTCTTCCGGTTTCGCGCCCTCACTCGGCAGATTGATGGCCGAGCCTAAGCGTTTCGACGCATGGGCATAGCCTTTAATCAGCGAGGTCACATCCTTCTCACTGGCTTTCTCCGCCCAGCCGGACACGATGGGGTCCTGCTTTAGATCCTCCGTCAGATACGTGCGCCAATCCGCTGGAGCCGGTTGAGGTGCCGGGGTCGATTCTGGAACCGCTGGAGTTGCAAGATCGTCAGCCATAACCCTCCTAATGAGTATATTTATCGGGATTGTCCCCGATGTCGATGTTGGTTAGAATCTCCTGCACCACCGATCGGCGGGCATTCTGCACCAACGCGGCATCGGCATCCGTCCCTTCGTACACCGTGCAGTACACTTGATCGAGCAAGTGTTGGAGCACGCGCTGTCCCTCTGGACTCGAAAACGTTCGTTGATACGCCTTGAATAAATCCAGGTCCGCCGCTTGCCACTTGCGCGTCAACCAGGACGCGATCACGCCGTTCATCGTGGCCGACCCCCTTGCAGCGCGGTCAAGAGCGGAGCCACCTTCCCGCCGGCTTCGGCAATCTGCCCGGCCTCTGCTAAGGATTGTTCTTGCGCCTCTTGCTGGAATCGCGCCTGCCGCAACGCTTCGACTTCCTGATCGGTGCGGGTCACTTTCGCCGGCACGCCGCGCACGCTAAAGGCATGTTGCGCATACTTGTCGGTATCGAGCCAATCCCAGACTTCCGGTTTCACCTGGGCAATCGGAATCAAATCCTGAATGGCCAGCGTCACGGACTCGACATCGACGGCCCGCTGCGCCCGTGCGAGCGGATTCTCAAACTCCACGGCAATCTCGCCATCGGTATCAAAGATGTTATCCGGCGGCGGCGAAAAGGCTCCGGCCAACCACATCTGTTCAAAGGCAATATCGACCACGCGCTGTAAGAGTTCCCGCTGCGTGCGGCCATAGACCGGCCCCATGAGCTTAAAGAGTAGTTCCATCTTCTTCGCAAATTCAAAGGCGGTCATCTCGCTCTTGCTGACTTCCATCAAGGCCAGTATTTGATCGACGAAGAAAATCTGACGAATGGATTTCCGCAGTTCCTCTTCCTTGATCTGCGAGACTTCTGGGTGCGAGCCCGTCTGCCAGGGCATGATCGTATCGCCAATGGCCTGCCCATGCGTATTGATCGTGGTCGGCCCTGACGGGACTAAGCGGAGCGTCCCAATCACGGAATCGTGCCGCATCAACACGGGGGGGCGGATCTTGAGGGCCCAGTCTTCCAGCCCCATCTTCTTCGCTTGATTCAAGGTCCAGATGTCGCCAAAGGCAATATCCCCCCGGCCACGGCCATAGACTTCCCCTGGCGTGCGGTGATAGCGTGGGACCCCCGCCGGAAACGACGGATAGCCGCTTTCTCGAAGGATGGTTTTGCTCTCCTTCTCGATCCACACGGAGGCCCACGGCATCTTCAGATTGCCAGCCGCAAATTCCTGTTCGCTTAAGGTCCGAGGATAAATCGCATGGACGACACAGAATTTCTCGTCCGGTTTGCCGGTAGCCAAGGCTTGCGTGACCTTCTCTGGCAACTTCGTATCTCCGAACTGTGCCTTGAGATTCGAGGCCGTCATCTCCATTTCGTCCATTGCGGTATCGACCAGGCCATCCGGTCCATCCGCAATCACGAACCGCCCCGTGCGCTTGGCTTGCACATGAAAGCCCCGAAAGCCTTCCGTGCGGCGATTGATGGATGGGGGCAATTCTTCGACGAGGAGAAACCCGGTCCCAAACCCACCCCAGTCAATCAACGATTCCACCCCTTCGCCGTAAAACATGCTGCGCGAGAACTGAGCCAGCATCCGATCCCGACTCTCCTCCAGCCATTCATTAATCGCATCGTTGCCGCGTAAATTGAGATTGCGCATCCGCAAACTGAACCATTGCTGGGCGGGGCTAATCGTATTGCTCGCCACAAACTGCGCCATGAGTTCAGACGCCATGAGCGAGGTGGAGTCCCAGACGTAAGGATTCAACTTCTGCCCCGGTTCAAACTTGGTCGTGATGCCGACCCGTGACAGCGATAGATAAGGAGCCATCGCTTCCCAGCGGGTCCGATGCGTGGACGCCGCCTGCACCAGTTTGTCGTACCGATCGATCAGGGCTTTGCCGTTGGCAGGCATGTCTTAACTCCCAAAGGTGTCCTTCAACTTGTCCGGCACAAACTGACTCAGTAACGTACTGCGAAAGCCTCGTGCCCGTGACCGACGCCGGGCCGCTTCCGCCGCCGCTTGCTGCACTTCCGGCGTGGCTTCACTAATCGGGGGTGGCGAGACCGGTGGAGCCGGCGGCTTCAACGTATTGAGCCCCGCCCGTCCCACTTCCGAAATCCCTCCCGTCGCCACTCCTGTTACGATGCGCCCAACCGTGCCTCCCATCCTGACCTCCTACCACGTTGAGACGACCTCGACCCCTGGGCGGGCGAGATCGAAGTGGGTTTCTACCTGCACCGGCCCCGGTGGTTGCAATTCCGCCGTCAACCCCCAGAGCCAATAAATAAACGCATCGCCCAGATCTTCCCACGGATGATTGGGTTTCTTCGGCAGATCCCGCCGCACCTGGCCTAAGCGATCCGTGGGGTAAAACCACCGCCCGGACAAGGCCCGAATCAACGGCATCCCATCCACCGGATCAATGACCAAGGACGGTTTCCCCGCCGCCCAATGATGATTCATCGCGCTAATTAACACATGCTTCCGAGACTCCCATTTGACTGGCCCTGGATACCACAAGCCTCCCAACATGGACTCCAACGTCGAAATCGGGTCCCGTTCAATATCACTTTGCTCGCCGGTCTGTCCGGCGGGGTCGTAGCAGCCAATCAGCTTCCGCCGGTCCTGCAACGTCCACGGCGCATACTGGGACAGCCACGGAATCACGGCCTCCTCCAGATGTTGTTTGACGCCCCCTCGCTCGCAGGTCAGGGCGGCATAGACCCGCCGCTGCCCCCGCCACGGTTGGCCAATGATCGTCGTGGGCGTATGCCCGAAATCCTGTCCGAGCAGCAACGGTTCCCCGTCGATGGGGTAGATCCGCTCTGAGGCCACATGGCAGTCTTCCCGAAAGCCTTCTGCCACCTGCGCCCCCATGAGCAGCGTACCCGGCTGCCCCTCAATAAGCCGCCGAAGGATGTCGGGGCGGTCACGGAGCGCATGTGCCCATTCGCGTCGTTGAGCCTCTGACGCCCGTTCCCCCGGCGGAATGCGAAACCACATCCGCGCTGGATCAGCCGGATGGGTTCCACGCACACCCAACCCTGGTTGAAACCGCTGCCACGTCCAATGGTCCTCATCGGGATAGTTCAACGTCATCACGGCAGGATACGCGACCGAGCCGGGAATCTCCCGATCCTGCTCGTCGCGGCCATAGCCACAGCGTCTGGATGTGAGGGCGATGGACCAGGCCGTTTCATCGACGCCCGTACTCTGCACCAACACCGCCGCCGGTGCCGGTTCTTCAAACCAGACCCCATGCACTTCCATCCTCACCCGATCCATCGCGCCTTGATCTTCAATGCCAAACAAATGCAGATGCACATATTCACGCCCGCCGACTCGACCGACCATCAAATGCCCGCCATCGCGCTTTTCCCAGGCCCCCTTCCAAAAGGGCTTCTCCATGCTAGGAATCGTTTTCAGTTTATGGGAGGCGAAGGTGTCGGTCACGCCCATCCAAATCACCGGCAAGGGATAGCCGGCCAGTTCATGCCGCATCGCATGGAGGAACATCGCCCCCAACACGCCAAAGGTTTTGCCGTCGCCACGAGTCCCAAAGCAGGCAATCTCCGACGCCTGCCCCTCCGCCACGGCATTCACAAACTGATTGACCACCTTGCCGAACTTGAGGACCAGATTTTTGTCGTGCTTGCGGGGATCAGACGGCGGACGGCCCTTCGTATGCGTGCGAATGGTTTCGCCTTCGGTCGCGGAGATGATCGGTGCGAGGGAGGATGCCATGCTGCGACGGCCTCTTTTTAGGGAAAAATCCTACGGGAGTGGACTCGTGACATTACACGCGATTCAAAAGCCCCTCCCCACCCCTTCACTTTTTTGGCGCGCCCTGATGCTCAATTACCTGGGGCTGTACCGGGTCCACTACTGCGCTGTCTGGTGTGATGTCTTTGCAGGGTTGCTCGATAATCAAGCCAGCCGGACCAGACAGTGTAATGTGCACTTGGCTATTTTCTCGAAAACTAGGATCAGCTTGTTTGCGGTAAAACATCAATAATGTTGCCACCGCTTTGTCAATCTTGCCATCCTCAAAGGCTCTCTGCGCATGGCGGTCCATCAACACGCCGCGCGCGAACTTCGCGTTTTCTAAGTGTTCTTGTTCTCTTTTAGCAAAATCGACGTCAGATAAACGCCATGTAAACAACAGCGACGATGTCACCCCTACTTTATCCAGGGCCTTACTGAGCATGCCTTCTTCTACAAGAGCTTGTAAGTATTGCTCTTTCCGTTCTTCGGTCTCAAGAATGCTCTTCCCGTTACTGTATTTCGTGGGATCTTTTCCATACAGTTTCCGCGGTTTGCCAGTCTTGGTCTTTGCCGGTGCTGTTGCCATAATGCCCCCTCATAGCATTGTTGAGTAATCTTGTCAAGTCCGTCCTAGGACATTGTTGAGTAAGTTAGTCAACAATCCAGGCCAACACTCCCTCTTCAGAGAGGAAGAGAGTCCTAAAGCACGTTGATTAGCTAGTTATCCCCAGGTGGTTGAAATGCACCAAGTTAGCAAAAGTGGCTAACATCACACTGCCTAACATCCCCTGCCTAACGGCTTCAAGATACCATGAAGTTTGATTATTGTCAACAGGTGCAATATGCGCCAATTCTGAAAAATGTACTGGTGAATTCTGCGACATGTCTGTTTCTTGCGTTTTCAAGTACTTCGGTCATTTTATTGAATTTGTCTCTTTTTTGCGACGTTCCAGAATGCGCCACTCTGGCATCTGGCCATGCAATTTGGCGTAGGGTTGGGACTGGTATATGGCTTGCAATACAGCCATGTAGCAATTGGCAATCAACTAAGGGGGATAAAATGAATGTGTATGAAATCATAACTGAGAGAATACTCAAGCAGATGGAGCAAGGCTCTATTCCCTGGCGTAAACCCTGGAAGAGTGCGCTAGGTGAAGAGCCTGCTAACTTAGTCTCGAAGCAAGGATACAAAGGAATAAACCGTTTCTTGTTAGGCTCATTACCGTTTGAGCGGCCCTATTATGTAACTTATAAGCAAGCCTCAGAACTGGGTGGTAATGTGAAAAAAGGCGAACATGGGTGCCCAGTGATATTCTGGAAGCGTTCTCAGTATACCAAAGCGCACAGCGACGGAACGGAAACGGAAGAAACAGGGTTTATTCTCCGCTATTACACGGTCTTCAATATTGAACAATGCGAGGGACTAACGGACAAGCTCGCGCCATTGCCTGAGAATCCTACTCAGCCTTTCAATGCTATCGACTCTGCTGAACGTATTGTGCGGGGATATCGTTCGGCTCCGTCTCTGGTTCACAAAGCCGGCGATCGAGCCTGCTATTCCCCCTCTCATGATACCGTGACCATGCCAGAGAAGAGTCAATTCTGCTCCGAAGTGGAATACTACTCTACGCTGTTTCATGAATTCACGCATTCAACGGGACATGAAACGCGCCTGAACCGGAAAACATTGACTGAATTATCCTACTTTGGAGATCAAAACTATTCACGCGAAGAGTTAGTGGCTGAAATGGGTGCTGCTTTTTTGTGCGGGCACGCCAATATTGAGAACGAGGCGGCATTGAAAAATTCAGCGGCATACCTAGATGGATGGAGGAAGAGACTCCGGACTGATAGTAGGGCCGTTATCCTTGCGGCCGGGCAAGCGCAGAAGGCGGCGAATTATATCTTAGGGGCAAGGGAGGAATAGATTATGACAACATATAACTTACTATCCGAAGACAGTTCGAATGCAAAACTAGCAAAGAGTGCCCTGGTAGACGGAGGCCGCTACTACTCCGTTATCCTTTACCTTGCTCCGTCGCGAATGAACCGGAGAGGGGTGGAGTTGTGCATTGGCGCGACCGAGGAATGCCGAAAGGCCTGTCTCTATACAGCCGGACGTGGGGCCTTTTCCAATGTTCAGGATGCTAGAATGCGGCGCGCGAACTTGTTTGTCGAAGACAAGGTGGAATTCCTCCGCCTGTTACGTGAAGACATCACGAAAGCAGCGGACTCTGCAATGAAGCAGGGCAAGGAGCTTGTTGTGCGACTAGATGGGACGTCCGATGCCGTTGCGAAAGAATGCTACGACCTTATGCGGGAGTTTCCGCTGGTCCAATTTATGGATTACACGAAAGACCTGTTTAAGTTCGCGCAATTTATGACAGGCAAGCTTCCGAAGAACTACACGGTAGCCTTGAGCTTTACGCCCGAAAATCAACCCTACGCTATCCATGGGCTCGAACATGGAGCGAGGGTCTCCGTGGTCTTTCAGGGCGAACTACCGGAAACATGGCACGGTTTTCCGGTGGTCGACGGAGATAAACACGACCTGATATTCCTGCAACCTATGGGCTCAGTGCTCGGCCTCAAGGCGAAAGGAAAAGCTCGAGCCATGGCATCGGGCGGATTCATTCAGATAGGTAAGGGAGGGAACTAACGATGAATACCTGTATCCACTGCGGAAAGCGGAACTACTGGATTGACGGCGACTATTGTGAGGTTTGCAGGTTTGCCATGGGCCAATGGGACGCCGATCCTACAGAATATGCTAATGAAAACCAAGAGTTATCCTTCCAGAGGTATTTGTTGCGAGAACGTAACAGGAAACGACGATAACGAACCATTCTCTAACATTCGACTAGAAAAGGAGCATACATTATGACCCCCACCATTGAATCCGTAATCATCATTGGCATTCTGTCGCTCTTGCTGGGCCTTACCATCTGGGGCTGGCTCGCGGTGCTTGAACTACTGATATGGCGGGGGATACTCTAGCCAACTCACGGGGCCGCACACGGTCCATGAACGGCTGGCATGAAAAAAATATAATGTGATGGTTCGACGATTTTACTTGCAACCAACAACTCACGGCTCCATACTGGGGCAGAAATGAGGCTATATGACACTCGAACAGCGCATTGACTATGCCAACAAACTCGCACGCATGTATCGGGCCGAGGCGGAAGGCATGACGGCGGCCTTGCTGAATGCTCCGCCGTGGTGGCAGCAAAACGTCATTGATGACGCCGACGATGAGGCGATCCAAGCGGCGAGAGAGCGCGGCTACCGGGATGGGCAGGCCATGATCTTAGCGGGACAGGTGGAACCAAACTAAGGGAGGACTAGACCATGTACGACGATTTTGAGACGCAGGCCAGGGTACGCATGGTGCAACGGCAGAATAGTTCTTGGGCGGCTCGCCGGCAGGAACAACTGGACACGCTTGGGGTGGGTTTGGTGATTCTGGGATTTCTCGGCGCGGTTGTCGCCATATGGGTGTGCTAATGCGTGTGTCTATCTATCAGCAGGACGAACCGCAGTATCAGCCGTTGGATCTTCGACATCTCACGGAGCCGGAAGCGACTGAGTTATGCTTAGCCATCCGGCAAACGCTGTTGCCCTACGCCACGGTGTGGCATCTGTGCGACCTCTCGAACCGCTGTGAGAATTTGTTGCGGCGGCATCGGATCAGGACCGTGGGCGAGGTCCAGGACAT
>Ga0208644_1001424_pt1 | contig 20064 bp, 12 predicted proteins | sample VirMetDEL_Nov_18_FD_184517 | JGI IMG/M metagenome (GOLD analysis project Ga0208644, IMG submission 184517) | Aqueous microbial communities from the Delaware River and Bay under freshwater to marine salinity gradient to study organic matter... | ecosystem: Environmental > Aquatic > Marine >...
CAGGTAGTCTACCTTCTACTTCATCAAATATAAAAGGATACATCTCTTGTAGGCTTTCCATTGTTTCGCCTATCCAGTTACCTAGGTTTATACCTTCTGCAGTTCTTGCAATTGTAAAGTTTTGCATTGTAAGTTTAGGACCTACTACACCTTCAGAAGTTATTATCTCTCCTTCAGGTAAATAATTTAATCGTTCAGGTCCAACTCTTTCATTTCCTAAACTATCTGCATCCCAATATATTGAATAGTCACCAGGTTTTAATCCAGTAGCCTCATACATAATGTGAGTTTTCTCACCTGTTAATGAAGTAATATCATATAAGAAATAAACTTTTCCGTTTTCAGAATTGTAATATACCCAGTCAGAAACCATTCTGTCTGAATATAACCAGCCAGTACTCTTAGATGCTGGTGGATTTATAAAAGCATTAGCTTCTTCTAGAGTACTAAATATAGCTGTAACACCTTGTGGTATTAAACTTTTATCTAAAGGTCCTTTAACTTCGCCATCTTCTACGTAGTAGCTACCTCCATTACTCATTAATAATCATACTCCATATCTTTATCACCTAAACTTAAATAATTACTGCTGTAAGTATTATAGTATTGCATCCTATCAGTGTCTTTATTCTCTTTATATTTTGCAGTTGCATTTTTAAAGAAAGCACCGAATCTATTTATAGGTTCACCTTGACGTATTTCTGTAGCATTTATACTTGCTAAGTTTGGATTGTAACTAAATAGTTCTATATCTGATGTTTTGTATCCAGGTGCATACTCATAACCAGGAACAGATACAGTTTCTTTTTCGCTAACAAATGGTACAGCATCACTAGGACCTATGTATAAATCATTAATAGTTTTAACATCATCTATAACAGGTCTAAACATTATATTAAATGGGTCTATCTTTTCAGCAAACTGCAGTGTGTTATCTAACTTTTCATAATCTATTTGACCAGGTTCGTCTAAGGTATACTCAGTACCTAATGCTTTATTAGATATATCTTTGAATATATTCTCAAACCAAACTGTCCATTTATCAGATGTGCCATATGCTGCGGCAGCACCCCATAAAGATAGCTCATATAAATCAAGTAAAAGAAAACCTGTACCTCTTACTCCACGTTTACCTATAGAATAAGCAGCTGTATTCTTAACACCTTGTATAGCTCTCCACTTACTACTAGCTTGGCTATGGTATGTAAGCATCTCTAATACTTGTTCAGGTCCTTCTATTCCTGCTTTTCTTAACGCATCTATCTTACCTAATGTTTGATAGTATTCGTCTTCTGCTATTGCAGTTACTATTCTTGTTGCTTCTGTTACATCATCCATAAACTGTGTAGGTACAGGCAAGTCTTGACCTGCTTTTACAATCTCTAATGCTTGTGAAGGTACTATGTTAGATTGTCTTATAGCTTCTAATGCATCATCGTCTAACAATCCCAAAGCTTCTAGCTCTGCATTTCTAAAACCTTCTTGAAAATTAATTCTTGTGAAGGTACTATGTTAGATTGTCTTATAGCTTCTAATGCATCATCGTCTAACAATCCCAAAGCTTCTAGCTCTGCATTTCTAAAACCTTCTTGAAAATTAATTCTTGTTTCATATGCTTCATCTAATGCTGTTTGTCTTAAGTTTGTATTTATGTCTTCATATTTTCTAAGTGGTTCTTCTGCATTTCCCTCATAACCAGGTACATTAACTACTTTATACTCTCCATTTAATTCTTTATATTGTGCTTCATCAATATCTATAATGTCCATAGCTCTGCCTACATTTGTTTGGTCATTAGGGTCTAATAACATTAACTCTTGAAAGTTTCTAAAGTTTATATTTGGATTATCTATTATAGCATCTATACCACCAGCTCTTAAAAATTTTGTTGTAAGAACATCATTCGATGCTCCTTTTAATTGCACTACTGCTTTTTCCATTTGTGATATAAACTGACGAGAACCTCTTTCTGAAAAAGAAGTACCGTAATAACCACCTGTATTAGATTTAGTAATTAAACCAGTACTTTCTAATGCAGCGTAAACTGATTGTGGTGTAACATCTAGTGCTACTGCTACTGCAGGTATATCAAATTTATAAAGCCAACTACCATTAATAATATTTTGTTGTGTAAGTACATTGTTACTATTTAATCTAGTTAAAAAATAATTAGGTACACCTCTAGAACTTTTACCTGTAATCAGATTTGGATTGTATTTAATTATGTCATCTTCAAAAGAAGCACTTAATCCTATAAGTAACTCTTTATTTCTTAAATCATTACCTACATTTGTATAACTTACATCTCCTGTAACTTGGTCAACTATTGGTATCCTACCTGATTCAGCACCTGAAGTAATTTGATTAATACTTATTGGAGTATTAGGTGAACTATGAACAATACCTAATTCTATTATGTGTCCAGGTTCAGTTAATAATCTTCTTAAAGCTGGATTTAAAAGTATATCTTCTCTCATTACACCTTGGCTTTTTGCTCCAAGTATAGGATTTAAAACTTTACCAGAAGTTATATCATTGCTTGTATCAAATAAATTATCCCAATATGATTTTCTATCTTTAGGAAAATTAAATACTTCTATTGTAGAGTTAGCTGGTTCGTGAAAAATATTTCCTAATTCATCTATAAATGTGTAAAGGTCATCTTTAACATCTATAACTTTAAATACTTTGTATGTAAAGTTTCCACTACTATCTATTAAACTTTTTCTAACATATATGCCTCTATCTTTAATAGCATCTGGTAGTAAATAGTCAGGGTCTGATTCTGTACGACGTAACAACTCTGCAGGACTAGGAAATTCTTGTATCTTTATATACTCACCTCTTTGAGAATCCCATATTCCAGGAGTTAATATATTTGTTTGACCTGATAAATTAAATTGTTGTTTCTTTAATAAATCTTCATAGGAAATATTAGGATTTTGATTTCTTATTGTCTGTAAGTTAGTAGATATAACTTCTAAACTTTCTATTAAATCTCTATTTAATGATTCCACACTAAGAGCTTGTATTATTTCATCTGCTTCTAGTGCATCCATTGGGTCGGCATAACGCATTATTCGCTTTTGGAATTCATTATTTTCTCTATTTGCTGCTTCGAACCTTATTTCTCTTCTTATGTTTTCGATACCACTAATTAAATAATCTAAATGATTCATATCTTTAGCTCTTATAACCATATCATCTACCATATTTTGCACTGCTTTATTAGGTTCAAATGGTTTTATGTTAGCTTCTACTAAATTATCATTAGTTCTATTTGTATCTACTACTCCTACAACTCTTGCATCAATCATCTCGTCAGTTATTAAAAACTCATCATCCAATCTTGGTTTAGAGTTTGCCCACTTACCACCATCAGGAGCTCTATAAGAAACAACAGCACCACTGTTATCTAGATAAGTTAACTCTCTTCCATTACCACTACCTGTATATCTATTTAATATAACCTTATGCATACGGCTCATATCTCTTATAAATCTTTCTCTAGTAATATCGTTATTATTAAATAAGAATACATCTATGCTCCTATGTGCTGCAGGGTCTTTAGGGTCTAATCCTAAATAATCCATAACTAAATTTGATTGATATGCTGGACCACCCATATCTAATATATCGTCTGGTTTTAATCCTTTTATTTCTATAGCATATACTTCTCTTCCTATATTATTGTTTTGATTTTTGTATTCGTATGGATAGTTAGCATTAGAAGAAGCGTATGAAAGGCTACCATATCCTGAAGTTCTACCACCCCATCTTTCATCAAAATTAAATTTTCTTAAACCTAACGCTGCATCTACAGGAGACATAGCTCTATATATAGTTATTGTTCCATCAGGACTTACATCTAAATGCGAAGGAAATTTTTGTATTATTACATTGTCTTCTAATAAATCATCTAATACATCAAAGAAAAATTCAAAGCCATTAGAGTTTCTTGCATCAGGTGTTCCCATATGTTTTATTAGATAATCTATTTCTCTATCAGTAATTTCAGAAAAATCTATGTCTGTATTTATATTAGGTTTATTTAATTTACCACCTTCCATATTTAACATAGATTGTATGTTTGCATTACGATACTGATTACCATTACCAGGAACGTGAGTGTTTATTACATTTCTTAACTCTTTTTCTATTTTTGCTTTTAATTGCTCAGCATTAACTGTTACATTTTCTCTAGATAATCTACCTACTAAGTTACGAACATAATTTGTTCCATAAGAAGTTTGTGTTGCCCAATGTGCAAACGTACCTGAATGAGATGGTTGACCTGTAAGCTCATCAAAATTTGTATAAGTATCTATTTGTATTTTATTTCCTAATCCTTTTAAACCTTTCCAAAAATCTTTTTGTCTTACTTTGCGTACAGTATCTGGATATTGTCTTACTTCTTCTATACCTGCTTGTAATTGGTCTACTTCTTCACCTGATAATCCAGGATATGTTGAATTAAGCCAAGAATCAAAGCTCATATTTCCATCACGTACTTCTGTCATAAATTGTAATGTTGCGTCATCTCCTGAAGAATTCATTAATTGTTGCATTAGTATCCACTCATCATTACTTGCTGCAGTTATTTCTTGGACAAAGAATTCAAAATCTCTACGCATAGAATCGTATTGTGGTTTAAATGCTTCCTTAGCATCTTCTAATGCTTGTTCTATATTTTCACCAAAATAAAAATAGTTGCCTGGCATTCTCTTACCACCATATTTTTCCATAGATTTTTGTACCATATTGTTTACTGGTATTGCAATAACGTGTAAATTTCTTTCCTTTGCAAAGTCTTTAAGTTCCTCCATTATTTTCCTTGCTCCACCTTGTCCTTGCATCTCAGGTTTTATTGTTAATAAATCTACATAAAGAAATTTTTCGTTAATTAAAGTTATTTCAAAAGGTTGTGTTTCTTTAGGTAAGTGTCTAAATGGTTCTGTATCAGATGCTTTCTTAGCTATAAACTTATCGTATTTGTTCATTAACATAGCTTCAAACTTTCCTACTTCAATTTCTAATTCAGTATTAGTTATTAATCCAAGCTCAGGTGTGTTTGGTTCACCAGTATAAAACCTAGGATTTTCATTGTAATCAGGCATACCTGCCATACTTTCTTCTAAAATAATCATATTGTCTGTTATTTCATTTACTAATTTTAAAGCTTGTCTTTTTTCATCATCGTGTGCAGCAAGTTGTCCAGGAGTAAATCCAGTTGTATCTATACTGTCCACACGTATTAAATCTTTTTTAGCTTTTCTTAATTTCTCGTCAAGTTCTTTCCATTCTTTTTCATAAGCTATCTGATATAACTTAGGTTGTAATACACGTAAATCATTTTCTATTTTGTTTATTTCAACATTAATTTGTGTTAAGCGTGCTTCTTGTTCATTAGATAGTTCTCTATCATATGATTCATATTCAAGTATTTTTTTAGATTCTTCTTTTAACTCTGCTAGTCTTTTTTCAAGATTACCTAATACACTATCTTCTGCCATTACGAGCTTTCCTAGCTACCTTCCTGGCTTTAGCAAGCATAAGTTGCATCTGAATTATTTCTTTATCTGCCATATACATCCCTATTAAATTGCTGTTGTCTATCAAATGGATTTTCTGTAAATGTATCTTTTATATTTTTAAAAGCTTTTTCAAAGTAAGGTTTAGTTTTTAAATATGCTTCACTTACAGGTTCTAATATATTTTTAGCTACAAACTTATCTACCATATTTAAATTTGAATAATCACTTCTTCCCATAATTACTTCTACATCTTGATTTAATTTTTCTACATCAATAGTATCAGGATTTACAGGTGGCGAAATACCTGTTAAATCATAGTTAAAACTTTCCTGTATCAATCTATCATACATATCTTTTTCAAAATCTAATACTGCTAAGTGTGTATCTAAATCTTTACTAGCTTCTATATAAAATGCTTTAGATGTATCAATCATATTTACAGTACTCCAGTTATTAATTCCTTGAGTTTTTACAGGACCTGCTTTTAATTGTGCTATTGCTATAGCAGCCACTGCATTAGAAAAAGGGTCATACATCATATCTTTTAATTCAGATTTACTTTTTCCTTTAAACATTGGTATGTTAGAGTTCACTCCATTAGAGGCTTGTTTAGAAGTAAGGTATGTGTAAATATTATCGTTTAAGTTAATCTGCCACAATCCGTGGTCATAAGTGCCATTATCATTCTTAGCACCTTGTACATTTTTAGCATAACCACTAGTTGTATTAGGTCCATCTCTATGTTCAGCAAAAGCAATAGCAATCATTGATATCATATCTTCTAATTCTTTAGGATTCTTATTTACTTCATTACTATCTAGTTTCATACCAGCACTTTCTAAATAATGAGTTGCACCTATTAATATATAATACAAATCTCTTGCACTGTATTCTTTGTGATAGGTAGAGTGCATATTACCTACCTTTAATGTATCTGCCAATGTTACCGAGGTTGGTAAGAAGATTACCAAAAGTATTATTATAAAGACCTGTAGCTCTTTGACCTTCCAACATTGGACCATATTTATCCTTAACAAATTCGTCAAACTCAAAACCTATAGCTGCACCTATTTGTTCTGATGGTATTGTACCCTGTAATTCTACTTCTTGTGGGTAGTCAGAACCAGTTCTAGCTAACATAGCTCTATCTCTTTCAGCAGCAATAAGTGCTTCTGTATTGCTTTGATTAATATCATAATTAGATTTTTGTATATCATAAGAAAGTTTACTTATATAATCTGCATAAGCTGCTAATTCATAATCAGATGCAGGTCTACCTAGTCCTTCTTCTATAGCATTACCTATTGTAGTTTTTACAGATAAAGGACTTGGTTTAATATATTTAAATAAAGACTGATAGTTTAAACCTGATGCTTCTGATGCTTCAAATTTATCTCTACCATAACTATAATCTTCTAAAGTATCTTTAAAGAACTCTTTAACAAATACTGTTAAATTTTGTGCAGTTGCACCTGGTGTCAACAAGATAGAATATAAATCTTCTTGCGTTATAGTTTCACCATTTAAATTGAATCTAGACATTGCAGATTCAATAGCCTGTATTGTTCCACCATCATTATCATCTAGCACTCCATAAACAAAACTAAAAGGTTGTAAAAATCCTGCTTCAACTAATAGCAACTGTATTTCCATTATTTCATCAGGACTAGCATTAGCAAATAATTGTCTACCTAATCCATATTCATACAATGGTTCTTCTCCATCACCATATACCTCTTGTATTAGTGATGTAGTAATACCGTAGTAATCTGTTCCAGTTAAACCTAATGCTTGGCTTTTTAAATAATTATCTGTAATGTTTTCATTTATTTCAGCTAATCCTGCTGTAACACCTGAAGTGCTACCAGCATCAATTAATTGACCTTGTAATATTTTTATAAATACTTCAGGGTCAATATTATTTACTTTTAATATTCTGTCTATTTCTCTTAAATAAGTTTCTTTATCTATTTCTCCACTTTGCAATTTAGCTAAAAGTGTTTCAGCATTTTCTCTGTCATAAGTTTGTAATGCAAATTCTTTATACAAATCATCTCTTAAATCTTTTGATAGGTATGCTTTTCTAGCAAGGTCTGCTTGTTCTGAATAATTACTTAATATTTCTATGTTTGCATCTTCTATAGTTACTTGTATATCACTAGGGTCTCTACCTTCCAATACAGCATTAATCATTGCATCGTGGTGTTCTGATGCTGCGTTGGCAATTTTTCTTAAATCTGATGGAGGTGTAATTTCATACAACATATTAAATCCATCTTGTATTTCAGGTTCTAACCTATCCCAATTTCTACCTAAACTATATGAAATCATATTGATATATTGTTGGTAACTCATACCTAAATCATCTTGCGGTTCAGGTAAATCTACACCTTCAGGTGACATACCTACATCATCTATGTTTCTAGCTATAGCTGATACACCATCAGCTACTATTTCTTTCCATACTACATTTGGTACCCAACCAAATACTTTCCAAAACTCTGCTAATTTATCTTGGTCAATATTTTTTCTGTTAAATTTAACATCACGAATAATATCAAGAATACTTTTTCTGTATGAATCATAAGGAATCTTTGTTCTATTATTAAGTATATCTTCTAATAATTCTTGTTGTTCAGGACTTAACTCATTATCTTCAGCCACTAAATACTCCTCCGAGATTTTCTTCTTCTATCTCTAATCTAAATAAATCATACCATATATAGTAGAAGTCAGGGTACTGCATCATAAGTTGTTTTGATATAGTACTCAAATACTGTCTAGCTTGTTTTGCTTCAGACCTTTGTAATGATGCATTAGCACCAAACTCTGATTGTATACCATTAAGTATGCTTTGTCTTGCTGCTAAATACTGCATAGCACCTTGTACTGAAGGCAGGTCTTCTATCTTTACAGTAGAACCATCAGGCATCTGTACAGTTTTACCTGCTTCATTATTAATCATAGCTACAAATTGTTGTATTTTAGCTTCTGTTTGCATAGGTTTTTGTACTGTAGATGTAGTACCATAACCAACAAATTTATTTTGTAAATCTAATTTAGTCAAATATAATTGTTCAAACTTTTTGTCAATTGGTATAGATGCATAAACATTAGTATCTAACAATAATCTTCTAGCATTTTCGTAAGCTAAAGAACCTTGAGCTTGTCTTACAGATTGTTTAAATTGTGTATCTGTTAAATCAACTCTCTTGCCTTCTGTAAAAGAATCAGCCCAAGCCTGATAATCAAATTCTCCTAAAGGACTATCAGGAAATAAATAATAAGATATATCTGGATATCTATCCATTATCTCTTTATTTTGTTTATAAAAATATCCACCTTCTACTGTGTAACTAGTAGCTTGTATTTTTTTAGATTTAGATACTAACAAAGCAGTAGGGTCAAAACCAAATGTTCTAATAAAATCTGCAGTAGCAGTAACTCTGTCTCCACCTCTACCAGCTAGCATCTGATAATAAGCATCTGAAAATAAAGTATCAGCAAAATACTTATGCTGTGGGTCATTAGCTTTAGCTTTAAATGGGTCTAAATATGCTACACCTTCAGGTCCTACTTCATATTCATAATTAACTACAGCAGGAGAAGGAGCTACGAAAGCAATAAATGCTTGATACTTAAGCATAGAGTTAGCTAACTTTCTTGCTTGTTCTAAACTTTTTTGTTCTGCTTCAGGTGTACTATCATCGTATATTCCTGATACAAACATAGCTCTTTGTATATCTTTTACTCTATTAGCATAAGCTCTTTGTAGCTCAGGACTAGAACTACCACCTAAAGCACGTAACCTATTCATCCAAGTAGGTAATGCAGCATCTACATAATAAGTTGGGTCTGCAGGTGAATACTGTGGTCTTCCATAAGGAAACAATGCTTGGTCAATACCTTTAGTAGAAGGCAGTACTGCTGATGCAGGTAATTGTATAAGGGGTCCTAAACCAGGTACAACTGAACCTGCAACCATATTTAAACCACTAGCGTAACCTTCTATACGTGCATTAACATTAGGTGCTGTAATATCTTTTGCACCTGTTACAGGATTTGTTATTGAATCTTCAGGATTGAGATTTTTTAATTGTCTATCTAATTTATTATTTAAACCAAATCCAGGTGCATTATACATTTCTTCACCTGTTTGTGGGTCAGTAGTAAAGAAACCTTCATCATCACCTTCACCAAAAATACTAGGGTCTCTAGCACCTTCTACTGCACGTTGTATCTTTCTACCAAATAATGTCTTTTGACCTTTAAGTAATCTAGTCCAAGTACCTGCAATCTCTAGATAAACTTCTGCGAATGGAAAAGCTAGACGTAACATATCAGATATAGCGTGTCTTTTATTTAAATCATAAAGTAATGATTTAGTTTCTTCTAATGCGTATGCTTTAGCTAGTGTATCTATTTGTTCTATATCGTCTATTCCTATTTGTTTAGATACGTCTGCAAAACCCATACCTTCTAAATTTTTAATATACTTATCTGCTCTAGAGCCTTTTCTGTATTTACCCATTGCTTGTTTAGCTCTTGGCATAATATATGCTCTAGCAGCATCATCCATATTCGCATATGCACTTTCAATAAATCTCCAATAATACTGTCTAAATGCTGTAGACCTAGATAGTTCATTAGTAGATGCACCCATTAAAGTACTAAATAATGTTTCTAAAACTTTGTTGTATTGACTTAGTCTGTCACCATCCATATCATATCTAGATGCTTTTACTTTAAAATTATCTTTATCTATAACATCAGTTTTAAAATTCTTTAACCAAGTGCTATATGAATTAAATTCACTACGTGTCATATTGCGTGTAAAGTTTCTTTCAACATAGTCGTCAGCTTTTTTACTAAATATACTTACAACTCTGCTACCTTGTTCTTGAGCACCTGTAGCAATATGTTCAATTAATTCTCTGTCTCCAGTATTTAAAATTTTGTACTCTATAGGATTTTTAATTTCTTTAACTGCAGGATTAGAAGTATCTATAAGTTTTTTAGTTCCATTAGGAAATATTTCATATGCCTCATACTTACCACCTGTTTTTAAATGTAGTCTTGCAACTATAGAATCTATATAAGAATCAGCATAATTTCTATTTTTACTAATAAGGTTTTTTAAAAATCTACTTGTTTCATCAGAGTTACCAACATATGCTTTACGCCATCTACTTAAATCTCCATCCCAAAAAGATTGTTTAATAGCATCTATTGATTCTTTAAATTTAACTGGATTTTTTACAGGGTCTACATTAATTTTTGCTATAAGAGGAGCTATTGGGTCTTCAGCTAATTGCAACAACTCTGATGTCCAACCACCATAAAATCCAGGGTCTCCTGCTTTTTTAGTAACAAAACCACGACTTCGCTTAGGGTCAATACCAAACATAACGCCATTGTGTGTATTAGACATAGCTTCAGCGTGAAAGAAACTGTTCTCCATTGTTTCATCTAATATATCTGTGTTGCCTCTACCCCAATTTTCTGTAAGCCAATGTCTACCTTTTTCTCTAGTACTTAAAAATAATTGTCTATTTCTTTGTGGTGTTCTACCAAATATCCAAGCAAATGCTGATAGTGGGTGTGCAAATACATTGTCTAGTCCTTCTGCCCACATTCTAATTTGCTCTTCTCCTACGACCCTTGTTACCCAAGCTGGACGTAATAGAATAGATGGCTTCCAAAGTAACTGCATATATCCATCACCAATTGTAGTAAGCATACCTTCTGTTATTTTTCCTACATCTGTGCCATCAGTATTAAGTTTTATATTTGTTCTAGTTTTACCTACAAGTCTTCTTACACTTTCGTACATAGTTCTGTCAGCACCTTTAACTTCTAACTCAGCTAATGTTGTTATAGGTTTTGCTAATAATCTATCGTATGCTTCGTCTGAAATATTTCTACCTCTACCTGTAAGTCTTAAATGTAAATCTCTCATAGGTCTAAATACTCTTAAAAATAATCTTGCATCAGGCATAGGTATATATCCTTCATCCCAATACTCTGATAACAGATGTGCTGTAGCTCTTGGTCTATATGCTTTTTCTGATTTTCTACCTGAGTTTGTTTGTAAAAACTCTTCGTATACTGCATTGAGTACATCAGCAGTATCATCATCTTCTGCTGCAATCTTACGTAATTGAGAAAGATTATCTTCTAATACAGTATTTAATTTACCTAAAGTTACTCTTTGATTTTTAGTTTGGAAATACATCATATCTTCCATAACATTTTTCATTAAAGCAGCTTGTACATTATCTAGTTCAGAACTTCCTACAATGTTTAATTTTCTAACCTTGTTTCTGTACAAAAATTGTTGTATTTCTTTTATTTGTTCTTTAGATGTAGTTTTAGATAAATCAATTACTACGTGTGGTTTGTTACCTTGGTATATACCAGTTTTTAATTTACCACTTACTGTTTCTAAAGTGCCTGTGTCTAAATAGTTTTTGATACTATTTAAATTTTTACTAGATACACCAGTAGTAAATATTAAAGTTCCATCTGTTTGTTCTATGTTAGATTTAACAATATTACCTAATTCATCTTTAGGATTTACTGCACCCCAATCTTTACTCCAATAGTCAGGGTCATATACTTCTTTGCTTTCTAATATTTCATTTGCTTTTTTATAAGATGGTAATGTTTCACTTATTTCTTTATCTAACTTAGCAATTCTTTGAGCTATAAGTTTTCTGTCATTAATTAAATTTTCTTTAATAGTTTTAATAGGTGGTCCTGATGCTACCTTTATTGTTTCACCAAGTTCATCTTGTTGTGTTACTTTTTCAAAGGAACCACCACGTTTTCTACTTCTAAAGTCTCTAGTTCTGTATCTTATATTTGTTTGTATTTCTTTATCTATTTGATTTAATGCATCTTCTTTTAATTTATTTAAACCAATAATTATTTCTTCAGGGTCTGCTTCAACTTCTGTTACACCCATATAATTTTTTCTATACCATTCAGCATTTGTTGGGTTGTATGCATATTCAGCTTCTATACGTGCTATATCTGCATTAATATTTTCTATAGCATTGTCTATAGAGTTTATAACTTTTTTAGCATCATCTATCTGTTGTATTTTATTTTGTACTGCAGAACGTTCTTTTCTAGGCAAGGCATTAATTTCATCTTTACTACCTTGTAATGCTTCTTCTCTTATTTTTGAGTACTCTACTTGAGCTTTATATTCATCAGCATCTTTAAAGTCATCTAAACCTAACTCTTTCATTCTTGGAGATAAGTTATCGTATCTAGAACCTTTTTGTACTTCTAATTCAATTAATCTAAAGTTTGGTCCTTTTTCAGTTTTAACAACATCGTATAATTGCTTTCTTGTTAATCCTGTTTTTGTTAGAACACTTTCTAACAAAACACCTTTATCAGGATTAGTAAATATATCCATAGGTATATTACGTATTCTAGATACATTAACTACAGCATTACCATACTTGTATTGACCTTTTTTAATTATCTTAGAACTAACAAATGTATCTGGTACAGCTGATATAGAACCATCTGCTATTTTTGATATTGGTGCTATGTATTCGTATTTATCACCAATGTCTTTTAAATTATCTAAATTTGCAATAGTAGCATCAGGTACAGTCATACCTTTAGACACTCTACCTTTAGTAGCTATTCCTATTTCTTCAGCGATATTTGTTGCTGTTCTTTCAGAACCTGAATAGTAACCTGACCATAATTCATCAATAAGTAACCTAGTTTCTACTGCAGTTTGGTCGTTAGATATTGCTTTAACTTGTGCAACTATTTCTTCTACATCTTTAGACACTACTTCTGAACTACCTTTAAATCTTGCTAGTACTTTTTCAATAACTGTTACAGTGTCGTCATCAGTAAGAAACTCTGAAAAATCTTGTTTCATTAATTTAGGTATATCTTCAAATTTAGAACCAGGGAACCATTCAAGTTCACCTAACTCATTAACAAAGTATCTATGTGTTTCATCTACAGAAGCCATCCATCTTTTAATACCCTTCATTAATTGAGGTGGTAACTGTATAGCTTCAAACTTTTGACCTATATGATTTAATACATCATTCCAAATATCAAGAACATCTCCCATATTCTGTAATGCTTGTGCATCATCAGGATTTAATATTTGATTCTCAGCTAAGTCTGCTAATTTATTTAATGCAGGATTAGCTATGTCATCATCTACTTTTGCCCATTTCATCCATTGTTTTAAATCAAAGAATGATTGATTTAAATCTTTAACATTTAATTTTGGTACTGGAAATTCAGCAAACAATCTACCTAAAGCAGAATCTGCTTGTGTTTTTTTAACAGCACCTACTAAACCTGTTGCTCTACCAAAATCACCAGCGACAAAACCGCCTAATGTACTTGATACAGAACCACGCATTAGTAATGAGTTAGGGTCTAATCTTTTGAACTTTACTTGTTCTTCTATAGCAGGAATAAGTAAGTTTGTTACTTCTTCTCTTGATTTTGCATTTTTTAATCCTTTATGTAATGCAGCATCACCTTGATTTTTAAGCAATCTACCTACAGTATCAAAATCATTAGCTTCTACTAACTGGTCTACTATTCTTGTTCCACCTTTAGTAGCTGTGAGATACTCTGTAGCAGAAGGTACGTGTATAGTTTTTCTTACAGCTTTATCTATAATTCCTGCACTCTTCATAACATCTGCTTGTGACAAAGACCTTACTGCTTTACCTGCTTTGTTTAAGTAACTTCCAATTAATATTGATGGGTCAGCTACTAAAGTAAAAGCACCATCAATTAAACCTGACATTATATTGTAACCTTTAGTTCCTGGCTCTAATATAGACGCAGTCAAAGGAGCTGCAGGTGTTAATTTAGTTGTACCAAATCTAGTTTGAATAGTAAGACTTTCATCTCTTTCTCTTTCTGCATTTGTAATATCTTGTCCATAATAAGTTTGTATTATGTTTTTAGCAGAGCCTTCATCTATACCTCTACCTACTAGTTCTTTATAAACATCTGTATCTTCAGCTAGTGTAGAGTTAGGAAAGTATCCTTCACCTAAATTTACTTTTTTACCTTCTGATAAGTTACTTAAAGCTAACCTACCTACAGAAGGACCTAGCTTATCTCTAACAGCACCTAATTCTTTTCTTGCATCATCGCTAATTAATAATTGCAATGAAGCACCTAAGATACCTTGGCTGTCTCTATATTTTTTTTGATTTAAATATTTTTGATATGCCAACACTGGCTTTTTAACTATTTCATCTTGTAAAGAATCAAATGCAGTAAAAGCTGTTCTTATTGTTCCTCTGCCAACTGACTTAACTCTATCCCACCAAGTCTTTTCTACATCTAACCAACGTTCAACTATTGTTGCTATCTCTGGTGAATCAGCAGTTAAATTCATTAATGATGCACCAACTAATACATCTTTAGGCAAATAAAAATGTTCGTTAACTAATTCTTTTAGATTATTAGCTGTTTGTGGAGCAGAATTAATCATACCCTCAACAACTTTAGCTTGCTCTATACGAGCATTTTGTTGTGTTTCTTCTATCTCATCCTGTATAGGTGATTGCCACCACCATCTTATTTCAGCCATTTTATAAATTCTTTAGTAAGGCTGCAATCTCCTTGCTAGGTAAAACTTTATACATAGCTTGCAAAATCATATCTGCATCAGGAGCAGCACCAAATCTACTACTACTATCTTCTATACCTGCTAATGGACTCATCATAGGGTCTTCTTCAGGTCTAGTTGCATCTTGAACAAACTGACCTAAATTTTGTACAGGTGCTGGTGTAGCTTGTACAACAGGTAATTCTTCTGCTACTTCCATAGGTGCAGAGTCCTGTAAAGTTTCTAATTCTTTAGCTTGACCTTTATAGTCTTCTGCTTTGTAATCTGCTTTATTAGTTCTTGCTCTACTCATATTAAAAATCTGGTGTAAATACTATGTCTATTTTTCCAAGTCCAGGTATCCAAGCAACTGTAAAAGTTTCAGGTTTACCTGATTCTTTCATTTCTTGAAAATCCATATCTTGTATGTGTATAAAATTATCTTGTGTTTCTTCTGCCATAATTTCTTGTGGGAAATTTCTAGCTATTATTCTTGCAAATTCTGCAAAATCTTCTGGCATTATACTCCTCCTAACATTGCTTGTAAATTAGGTGGTCCTGCTTGTTGTTGTTGTAAAGATTGTTGTAACAATGCTTGTTCTTCAGGAGATGGTTGTTCACCTTGTGCTGTAAAATACTTTTCTAGTATTTGACCTTTATTTTTTGGATTATTATAAATTTCTACTATAGCCATCATTGCAGACCTATCGCCCTGTTGAGAAGCCTGTATTAACATTTGGTCCATAATATCTTCTGATTTCTGTTTAGTAATTCTTTCATTAATTTGTGTAAGATTTTCTAAACCATCCATCTCTTGTTGCATAGTTTCTCTATCTATAATTCCAGCTTGTAATAACTGTAATCCTGTAATTATTTTATTAGGTGCATCAAAAGAAGCCATAGCACCATACTTACGTCTTGTTATATAGTTTTTATCAATATCATTTTTAGGTGTGTAAAACTCTGCAAATGCAGCACCTTTGTATGTACCTGATAATGGTTTTCTTTTTTTGCCTAACAAATGTTCGTCTAGCTCTAATCTTTTAGCATCTACTTCTTGTAATGCTTTAGATAATATTGTGTGATACTCAGTAACCATTTGACCTACACCAGCAGTAAGTTCTTCCAAACCTCTACCAGTTACAAAAGAATTTGGTGATATAGCATCATCTTGTACAGGGTATCCTGCTACAACTCTTAATTGTCTTTCTAATCTACCTACGCTTTCAAATAATTGATAAGGTAAATTAGTTACAGGTTTTACAACTTGTGAACCAGGAGACAAATAGTTTATAGCATTTCTACCTTTTCTATATTGTCCGCTTTCAATTTCACCTACAACATTTGTTTCTGTAAATACTGCATCTTCCATAGCAATAGACGACAAAATATTTATTTTTGCCATTTGTGCCATAAGACCAATTACTTGGTCAAACTGACCTTGTAATCTATCAAAGCTATATCTTTTAGCTACTACAAATGAAGGACCTGATTTAAGAGGATTAGGTACAAAATCTACAATTCTTCTTGAAGCAACGTGCATAATGTATGTACCTTCTTCATTCATATACTCAAGTAATACATCACCACTTTCATCTGAGTTTTCCCAACTACCATCATTATTAAAGTTATATACGTTGTAATTGTTAGACGCTTTGTTTTCTTCTCTAGTTTTAAACCAAGATTTTAACTCAGGGTACATTTCTATTAAGTTACTAACAGGTACTCTTTGTATAATTGCTAACTCTTTAGGGTCTTGACCATTTCCAAAATAACCAGGAAAACAATCGTATGGGTTTCTAAGTTCAGCAGTTGGATATATATTTCCTGCCATATCTTTTTTAGTTGTAATAACCCAAACAGCAAAACCATATCCTGGTAGCCATCTAGCAACTTGTGGTAACTGTGAATCTAATTCTTGTAATCTGTCATAAGAAGTAACAATTCTTTCTAACTTTTCTTTTTTAACTTTATTTCTTGCACTGTCTCTACCATTAGTAACGTGTACATCTAAAGTAGGCATCTTTCCTAATTTTTGTGCAAGTCTATCTAATGCAGACAAAATAAGGTTTGGTGCAGGTATCATACTTGCATCCATTCTGTCCATATTAGGACCTAGTAATTCACGAATACCATCTTCGCCACCATTAAGTATTGCCCTAAATCTTGCTCTGTCAGGCAAAGCATCATCGTGCATTTGTTTAAGTTGTGTTGCTCTGTCTATTATGTGTTCAGGTTTCATTTAACTCCAAGGTACCTCGTTCCAATCAGTACTATTATAACCGCTAAAACTAGGATTGTAATCTAATTCCATATCACTATAAGTTAACTTTGTCAAGGTTCTAACAACTTTCATTGGGAACCAACTTGCCATAACTATATCTGATTTATGTTTACCTCTTGCAGAATTTTTACTTGCAAAATAAGTAAGCTGTTTAGTGTAAGCGATTGTCTTACTTTGTGCAGTTGCATCTGCAAATGGTAATGTAATCATTTTATCACTAAACATAGGTGCAAGTGCTGTAACACCAAATCTTTCATCCCATTTATTTTTATGTGTTTCGTGTCCTTCTAATTTGATACCTTGTACATTGCAATATTCTTTTGTATGTTTATCTTGTCTAATAGCTTTTTGAAATCCATTCTCTTCTATTACCCAGTGATAGCAATTATATTTTTCGTGCCATAACTTTATAAGATTAAATGCTTCTTCTAATCCACCACCGTGATGATTTTCTAAATCAACCATTGTTAATTTAACTTGACCATTCTTTGTTTCTACAGCCCATAAGAAACCTGCTTGATAACCTGTAGCTGCTGGGTCAAGTCCTGCTACTAAATAAGAACCAGGTGGAACATAACCTAATTTCATATTTGGGTCATAACATTCTTGTATTTGTTCAGGATTAAATAATCTTAAGCTATCGTTAAATGCTTTATTAAGATATACCATTTCAAAATTCTTTAGACCACCAGTAGTCATAGCGTCTTTCTTTCTGTTCATTAACCATTTGAAACTACGCTTGCCTTTCCATAACATACAATCAATATGTTTATCTTCTTCAAACTCAGCTATGTTACACATACTATCGTGAGCTTCTTCAACTATAGTTTCCCAAGCTTCGTTTTCTAATATTGCTGAATATAAATCTTCAGGGTGTTGTCTAGAACCTATAAGCACCATAGCAGTATGTTCCTCTTTTCTAGAACCAAGAGTTGTAGTCCACCAGTTCTTTGTATTTTCTCTTGATGAAGGTTGCATAGTAGAGCTATGGTCCTCAATGTCGTCTGCAATAATTAAGTCGCAGTCACGAGAAAGTATCTTACCACCACGACCAATACCAATCATTGTTGGAGATTTAATACCAGATACTGTTCTAGTAGATACTGTAAATCCATTCCTAGACCACATCTTTCCTGCTCTAGTTGCAGGTTTAAATGTACCACCAGGTCCACAAAAATCTTCTTTTAATTTTTCGTTTTGTTCTAAGGTATCCATAACAGACATTACAGAGTTCATAGCAATATCTTCATTACCACCTACCCACATAATTCTTATGTTAGGATTTCTACAAATAAGCCATATAACAAAATGTATTAACAACTCAGTTTTACCGTGTCGTGGTGGACTTAGTATCATTTGCTGACCACCATTAAGTAAAGCTTTGTTAATAGATTTTATCCATCTATGATGAAAATTTGCTGTTTCAAAAGGAATACCTTGTTCTGTTAAAAAGTATCTGTCTCTAAAATTTTGAAAATCTTCTAATGATTGTTTAGCATCATCAGATACTTCCCAATTCTCAGCTTGTTTATCTTTTTCGTAATCTTCCTGAAATGCACCTAACAATCTAGAAATGTGTGAAGCAGTGCAACCTAACTCTTTAGCTATTTCTTGTCTATCCATTCTTCCTTGTATAAGGTCTAATGCATATCCTTGATTTACAAACTTATCGTATAAAGCACCACGTCTAACTTGTGTAACTTTACCTTTGTTAGCTTCTTTTACTTCAGGTACATATTCTCTACCTTGCTCTTTGTAACGTGCTTTTCTTTTTTGTTCACGCCACATACAAGTATCAGAACAATATTTTCTTTTATTTGCTGGTAATTTTTCTTCGCAATCAGGCGAAATACATATTATATTTTTTGCTACCACTTATGCCTACAAGCCCAATAGCCTGCAGTAAATTTATCTTTTTTAGCGGAACAGTTATGTCTAGCGTGGAATGACCTTCTTCTTGCTGTATTCTTTTTTCCATCGCCACTAACACCCTGTTGTCCAAATCTTACTAATTTAACTTTGTTACCTTTTTTAGCTAATACAGCGTGTGACTTACTAGCTTTAGGTGTACGTTTAGGTTTATTGTAACCTGAAAACTTTTCTCCTCTATATGTAACAGCCATTATTTAGGTTTCCTTTTATATAATCTTTTAGAATTTTTTGTATGCTTAGCACCTGTGTGTATAGTACCATCTTTCATTTTATGATACTTACCTTTGTACAACTTACCTGCTTTTGTATAGTACGGCATTACTTCCAACCTTTTTGCATCTGCTTATATGCTTTTTTGGATATAGTACTATTTTTTTTACTTCTAGATTTACCTTGTACTTTACGCCTATGTATATTAGCTACTAAACTATTTTTACCTTTACTGTGTGGCATCTGCATTTTCCATTTGTTCGTTATAATCTTGTACAAACTCTTTAATTAATTTATCTAAATTTTCCATATTAGGTGGAGTTTGTGTAATCATACTACCACAGTTCTCTACCAGGTCCATACCCCAAGATTTTAAAATATTAGGATTTTCAAATATGTTTTTACTTTTTTTTCTTTTTGCCATAAGATTTTTTACTCTTCTTCTTCGACATTTTTTTTCCGTACAATTTTAACTCCTA
>Ga0208644_1001426_pt1 | contig 20041 bp, 23 predicted proteins | sample VirMetDEL_Nov_18_FD_184517 | JGI IMG/M metagenome (GOLD analysis project Ga0208644, IMG submission 184517) | Aqueous microbial communities from the Delaware River and Bay under freshwater to marine salinity gradient to study organic matter... | ecosystem: Environmental > Aquatic > Marine >...
GTAACTTCGCTTGATGCTTTGCTTGGGCTTGTTCATGTTTGTTGTTTAAATACCCGCCAACTAAATTAGTAATGGGTGAAATTAAAGCCTGCCACGCCATATAAAACTCCTAAGAGCAGTAAGCACCATCTTCTGATTCATCAAACTGCTTATCACCACAACCATACTTGTAATCGTTGTTAGTGTCACACGCACGTTGCCATGTAATCATATCAAACGTCAGGCCTTCGCTCCATGGTATATATGCTTTACACCATTCGTGTGAACCTACAGCATGATCGTCTTGTGGTTGAGGAACATAGTCACGTTTTGTCCAAGGTGATTGCGCTCTAAAGTATGTATTTTTATTATTTAGTATTTGTCGAGTAAACAAAGTACTGTTCGGTGTACTGATGTAGATTTCTTGATTGTCTTTTAATGTATATGTAGAACCATCATCATAATTAATTACAGTTTCTGCGTATGCAGAGCTAACACAAAAAACAACAAACAAAAGAAAATACTTCATTCTTCTTTCTCCTTTTTTCCTAAAAGTTGTCTTGCACGAGACAAGTCATTTAAAAATGCTTGTTTGCAATGATCCTCACCCCAACGCTTAAAAACAAAATTAATTGCTTTTTCAGCTTGCTTCCAGCCTTGCTCATCATTTAAACGATAAGCTCTACCAGAAACAGATTCATTTGGGTTGTTAGAAAGCAACACAGCAGTATTTATTAACTGGCTTGTTGCATCTCCAACATGAATAAAGTATTGTATTAGTCTATCCATAATAACTCCATTTATTTCATAAAATAAACAATTAGTGATGCTCCAGCAGTTACACACACCCAAAACATCCTTTCTATATTATTAGATGTTTTAGTATTAAGCAAGACAGCATTGCTTAGATTTTTTATGTCATCTTCCTGATCATCTAAACGCTTTTCATGTCGATCAAGCCTTTTGAAAACCGACAATAATCGTTCTTCAATCCTTGCAAGTTCAGACACAGTATCAGTCAATTTATCTAACTTTTCTTCTATGCGCTGTAAACGCGGCTCGTTCTCTGGTACAACAGCCATTAGGCACCTCTTATTATTAATACTGTGCCGTAGATTATACCGGCTGATAAAGCCACAGCTACTGCTATAAGTAAACTATCTAATAACATTCGCTGACGTTTACGTTGTTTATAGATTGCTTGTTCACGTTGCGCCTTAATCTTACGTCTAAGCATTATCATATCTTGATAAGTCTCAACGCCATATGTCCAAACAATTAATTCTCGTATTTGTTTTTCTTGTTCCTCTAATTTCTTTTTAGCTATGACACTGTTTAAAGCTTGTTGCTCAACAGTGTTACCATCAAAAAGCTTTTTAAATATGCCGGGATTTTCAGCTTCTTTTTCAGCTTCTTTAATGTCAGATGCAAAGCTGTACCATTGTCCTAGTTTCTGAGCAACGTGTTCAATCTCAGCACCTTTGTTTACTAGCACCTGTATACCTTTGAAGGTAGTAGATGCCATAGCAATTAGAGATAAAGGATCCATTCATTATTTTACTCAGGATCAGCTTCTGCCGCTGGAGTTTGTGCCGCTTGCAGTGCCGCGATTACTTCAGCCGTATGAACCGCCGCGCAGATAGCCTGCACCTCTGAGGTTTCGCCGCTGTAGTCCTCTCCCGCTTGGACAACGTGCCGATGAAATGATCGGGTAAGCTCCTCGCCATCCCTCTCAATAATCGTCGCAGTGCGAACCTGTACAGATTTGTACGGGCCAACCACTTCAATTTTGTCTACTTCTTGTCTTTCAGTTAATGCCATTTTTGTTTCCTCTTTTTAGTCCGTCCCAATCGTCCGATTAGGATATTAATTAAACGCGATAGGTAACACTAAAATAAAGATCACCCAAATTGCTATCAAAATGGTTGTACTGTAATGCAGTCCATGCCGCGCCATCATTTCTTGAAACATAAAACCGTAGCACTGAACTACTTGAAGATACATACGCGGTTAGGTCTGCTATAGTGCTAAGACTAACATCTCTGTACATTACAGCGCCGATTGCCGTGCTAGATGAGGCTGATGTAAAAGGTAGTCCAGAGATATTAATATCTGATGTTGTTGAGTAATCGCTGAAATTCGCTAACGCCCCAGAAACATGAACGGTATTTCCTATCTTTGTATAAATACAATCAATTGCGCTCACGGTTCCGGAGTCTGGTGATGGCGTCCAAGTCCCTTCTTCATAATCGTCTAGCGCATTAACGGCGGCAGTGTCTCCGTTAAACTTGATGCCATCAGAATCAATTCTAAGCATCTCGTTAAGGCTACTTGTTGGCCCGTTTATAGTCAGTGCGCCATCGTCAACCAAATGGCGAAGGTCAATATATTTGTTTGAGTTAGCAGTATTATTTCCTTGGAGTCTAATATAAACATCATCGCCAGCTTTTGCTGTGCCTAAAGTGCCAAACCTAGCCGCCAAAACGTTTCCGACATTGACACCGACACAAAAAGGAACATCAGGATTATCGTAATTAATTCCTACGCGACCGTTGGCGTCGATACGCATGGCTTCTGCGCCTTCAGTCTTGAACACAAGCGTATCAGTGCCTTCTGCGCCTATGCGTGAGCGCCCCTGCGCTGTAGTGCTGTTGGCAAAATCAATATATGAGCTTGCGCCAGCAGATTCAAAAAGCGACGTTACTTGCTCCGAGCCGCTATTAACGTGCAAGCTCCGTGATGGCGTTGTATTTACGCCAATGCTTCCAGTGACGTTTATGCCTTGAGTTATGGTTGTTATTTTTGTAGACCCTGCAAACGTTAGCTTTGTCGATCCATATTGGTTGTTTACGAAAAAGTCACCAGTGTTTGCAGTGCCGACATAGGCCACTCTGGTTCCCGCGCTATCATCAAACGCAATACGGATGTTGCCGATATTGCTTGCGCTTGCAGTTAAGTTAGTGTCAACAAGCGTAAAAATATCGCCGCTCGTTCCAAAGACGGACGTTTCGGTATTTGTGATTCTTAATTCTTCAGTGCCGTTAATCGTAAATGAATGTTCTGTTGGCGTTTCATAAATAATATCGCCAGTGAGAAAGTTTGTTACATTAAGGTCCGCACCATTCGTATAGTTAAAACTTCCGGCATTGGTCGTGCCATAGCGCAAAAGCAAACCCGCGTTTACGTTGGTGCTTGTGCCGTTTGTGTCGTCGATGCTTATTCGCGGTGAATCAGAAGCACGAACCGATAGCTCATGCGTGGTTTGAGATGCAGGAGCGCCTATACTTACCGCTCCATTGCTCGCTATAGTGAAATATTCGGTAGACCCTAATCCCCAGCTAAAGCCGTTGTTAATTAAATTCCATGCGGTTGGAAACCCAGACGTAAAAGTAGAATTGTCCGTAATTAAAACGGAATCCGCGTTCAGTTGAAGTTGCCCGTTATTTTCTAAAGACGAATCATAACCAGCCCCGCCATTTCCTAAAGTGCCAGTGCTTTCAATCCTCACTGGCAGTGACGGTTCTTCTTGATCCGTTAAATCTATAGCGCCGCTATACAGAAGAAGCTCACCAGAGCTATCAACACGCATACGTTCTTCGTAAGTTGAAGCACCTGTTCTTGTTTGAAATACGAGATGATTATCGTAATTTGAAGAAGTCGATACGGTTCCTATATTCCACCAACCTAAAGCCGCGTTTCCATTATTAGCCGCAAGCTGTATTGCTGTGTATGAACCTGTAGTTGATTCCTGCGAATGAAATCTAGTGGTAGCCTCCATGTTCGTTGTGGATGAATACGCTCCATTTGCTGGACTTTCTTTTACATGAAGTCGATAGTCAGGGCTGGTTTCGCCAATACCAACATTCTCTGACGCATCAATCGTAATCGCAGTGCTTGTGGCGTTATCGTCGATGCCTAATGATGTAAACGTCCCTTCTACAATCAGGTTGTTTTTTTGAGTTAAATGCCCAGACGCCGCCCACCTCGCAAATTCATTAAATCCGTCGCCATAACCACCTATTAGAATATTGCCATCAGCAGTGTCGTTCCTAGAGCCAAAGTATGTATTGCCGTTTGAGTTAGTAAGCTGAGTGTATTGATTGGTTCCGTCAGAGTCTTGAATCCGAAAAAGCGGAGTGCCTTCCGAAATAGTTATGTCACCAGAAGTAATCGTTCCTGCGAAAGTCGTATTCTCGCTTGAGTCAATAGTGATAGCCGTAGACGTAGCGTTATCGTCGATGCCAGTGGAGGTAAAACCTGCAACAGTCACAGATGACGCATTGCTCATGTCAATAACGTCTTGTACCTGATTGTGAGAAAAGATTGCTGTGCCGTTATTTACCAAACGAATTGTTTTGCCGCCAACACCACCATCGCTAATTCGCAAACCAAAGTCTGTACTAGACGCAGAAAAATTTGCCTCGCCGCCAGAAGGTAAGTCCAGCTTTACGTCAGAGCTAGAAGTGCCTTTTGTTATCCTTACAACATCGTTTGTAGCAGTGCCGTTTTTGTCATAATTTATAGACAAGTTACCAGAAGTATCTGCCTCAAGTTGCCACTCATGCGGCCCACCCGTACCAGCCAGCCCCACTTGATCGGCCTTTAGTTTTAGAAATGCCTGATAGTTGCTTCTGGCATAAATAGTGTCGCCAAGGGTGATATCTCCGGTAGCACTAATGTTGCCGTTAGACTCAATCGTTAAATGTGCCGCCCCAGTTTCGTAGCGTGTACTACCAGCCGCGAAATACAGATTCATATTTCCAGAGGTATCAGCCGACTCGGCCCACATTCCCGCATAGTGCGGTGGCGACCCTGTTGAATCTGCGTTTCTGAATACATAGCCGCCCATGAATGCGCCGCTGGATATTACAGTGTCATTGGTTCCTGCAATAAACTCAGCGCCCAACGATGCTGTAGCGTGAACCGCCGTTGATCCGTTTATTGGCGTTGGATTGGTGCCTGTATTCCCAATGGCAATTCCGCTATCAGTAATCGTCAATCGTTCGCCCGTGGCGTTATCGTCGATGCCTGTGGAGGTAAATGTAGTAAAGGTGCCTGCGGCTGGTGTAGAACCTCCGATTGTAACGCCATCGGCTGTTCCACCGTTTATGTCGGCAGTAGTAAGTACGGCACTTGGTATTGTTACCACACCAGAAGAATTTATGCGTAAATTACCCGTGATAACGTCACCAGCCGGTGACCATAGCTCTACAGCGCCGTTGTCATAAAAAGCCATACCGCTATTGCCGGTACCGGCAGACGGGCCATCATTTATAAAATAAGCATATCCAGTACTTGTCGTGCCAACTCTTAAACTATCGGTACTTCCGTTAAACTTGATGTAGTGGTTTGTAGCGTCAAATTCCGTAAAGCCGTTACTTATAGTTAGTCGCGTAGCGGTAGCGTTATCGTCGATGCCTGTAGAGGTGAATGTGGTAAAGGTTCCTGCGGCGGCTGTGGTTCCACCAATAACAGTATTATCAATTGTACCTGCATTAATGTCGGCAGTATCAGCTACAAGGCTATCAATGTTAGCTGTACCGTCAATATAAAGGTTTCGCCACTCTTTTGTAGAGCTACCAAGATCGTAAGTATCGTCGGCATCTGGAGTAATGTGTGAAGCCACATCAGCCGTTAGTGTAATACTGTCGGTATCTGCATCACCAAATGTAAGATTACCTGAGATTGTTGCATTGCCTGTAACAGTTAAATTACCGCCAATAGCCACATCACCTGTAGTCGTAACAGCGTCTACATAGGCATTTGCCCAATACAGTGAAGTGCTACCAAGATTCCAAGTACTATCAGCTTCAGGAACAAAACTAGAATTAACAAGAGCATTTACAATTAAAGTATCAGCCGTAGCATTTCCAAGAGTAACATCTCCTTGAAAACTAGAAGCACCACCAACCAAAAGGGTTGTACCAATAACCGCTGAAGCATCTACAGTTAAATCATCAATTGTTGCAGTGCCATCAATGTAAAGATTTTTAAACTCTAAAGAACTAGAACCTAAATCAATATCATTATCAGTTACAGGAACAATTGCACCGTCTTGAATGCGAATTTGTTCTACAGCGGCACTAGAAACTTCTACATAAAATCCCCAACGATTATTAGTGCTGTCTACTTCAATTTTGTTGTTGAAGTCTAAGTCGCCAATCTTTGGAATGTTACCGCCCTGTGCGGCTGTACCATCGTGTCGATGTCCAGTAGAAGTTGCATCTGTACTAGAATATGCAAAAGCATTTACTAATTGATTATATTCATCATTAAACAACGAAGCAGTAATTGTGTCGCCATCTGAAAATGAACTTTGTCTTGTATAATCTTGAGCCATTATTATCTCCTACCTGATGGCATATAATCTATATAAAAACCATTAACTGCGTATGAAAAATTTTTATCTTCTGTTTTAATTCTCAAACTTATTGTGTTTCCACTTCCCTGAATAGTTGTACGAACCATTGGATCATTAGTTCCTCCAAATGTTGCTGTACCAAATGTAGAAGTTCCAAAAATAGCAGGAAGCGGAATACCCGTAATTGTAGTGTCTGGTGGCTGTTGGACATCAACAGATTTATAGTCATATCTTACTCGTAATATAGGAACAACATCTCCTTCAGGAGAAAAAGAAGTACGAACATATTTTACCGTTTTTCTTGTTCCTATATCACCAAAATCTAAATCTGGGGTTTCATATACCGCTGTAATATTTTGTTCAGAACCACTAACTAAAAAAGAAGTTCCTGTGTCGTGATTATAAATATAACCATCTTTATCGCCATGATAAATTTTTTCAAGGCCATTTATATCAATTGTTGAACTTAAACCAAAAGCTTGTATGCCTTGTGTTTCAGACCATTCAAAACCTTGGCCTGTAAAAGTAGCAATAACCCCTTTAGCTTCTAAATAATCGGCATTAGGGCCAGAATAAAAAAGCCTATATTGAGATTTAGATCTAATAACACAACTATCAATTTCATAATCTGTAATATTTGTAGTTATGTTTGAAATAATACTTTGTATTTGTCTTGAAACAGAACTAAGCTCTGTGTCGCCAATACGCGCTGTTGCCGCAACGGTACGAATACCATCAGGCGCTAGAAAAACTAGATCACCTCCAAATTCTTGAATACTATAACCGCTAAGACAGCCTACGTTTTCTGTAATAGGGTCTACTCGGGCAGTATCTTTATCATTTATGTTGATAAGTTTGTGAATACTGTTTTTAGCAAATACAATAAGATTTTCTCTAAAACCTTTTATTCCTTGTATTTGATCTGATATAGTTACTGAACCGCCTGTAGCACCATTTGAAAAATCACTTGGATCATTATACTCACTAAAAAATATAGTATTTAAATTATCTTCTACTCCTGCCGCACATAAGTGATGATCATGGACAGTAATATATTTTACGCCGTTTGTACCGCTGACTGTAATTTCATTCGCAAAAAAAGTACGAGTGCTTAATGCTCCTGTGCCTTCCATACGAAAAGAATAAATTTGATTTGCGCCATCAGCAATAAAGACTTCGCCATAATCAAAAGTAGCACCTTCAAATAAAGCAAACTGGCATTGACCTTGGTTTGTTCGTGTGAGCGTAGAACGGCCTGTAAAAACTGTATAGTTGTCACCACCATTAGCTACAGAACTACGATTTATCTGAAGCCATGTAATACCATCATTACTAAAGTGTATGTCTGTTCCAGAACAAACAATAATTCCATCTGCATATGCAAACGTGCCTAAGACACGATTAGTGCTGTTAGGGCGTGTAGCTGAATCACCACCAAAGGCTGTAAAGCCATTTATCCGACGATAACCACCATCTGGATCTACTTCAAAGTTTAAAAGTCTTGAAGCAAAACCGGGCTGTGCCAAAAGCTCAAGAGAATTTAAATTTGTATTTAAGCCGCCCTTACATGGAAAACCAAATGCCTGAGACATTAAACATACCTCGTTCTATCGTCTTTCATGTAAAAAGGCTCTGGAACCATAAGATGTGTTTTCATAAGTCGTAGGCCACGACGATATTCATCATTTGCTAGGGCCGCTGGCTGAATATTTTCTTTAAACTGATGAACATAATACCTAGCTCTAGACAATAGTACTGGACGATATACGTCAGGAAAAACTATTGCATCACTATATGCAGAAAGCTCTGTAGGTTGATTGTAAGCATAAAACCAAACACGATATACTTTATCGGGTATTGGACTAAGGCCTAACATACGTCCATCAGGACTGCGAATAACACGACGAGGCTCGCCGCCTTGAGCATCTTCAGCATCGTCTGAGTTTTCATTAGTCCTATAAAAATCTTTCCATTCTTCAATGGTAGTAAACCGTAAATTTTTTGCAGTATATGGAGCGGCTTCTCCACTTACACCAACCGTTGTCAAATAAAAATTATCCCAATCAACATAACCATAGTCATCTAGTATTGAACTAGCAGAGGGCTTTAATTCATACCAACGGGTATTAGCAGTAGTTTCAATGTATGTGTTTCCGTACATTGGATCTGTAGTCCCACTAGTGCCTACAGATAAAAAAGGCCATTGAGGTTCTTCAAGCACAATATCAAGATATGCGCGATTAACGCAGTCTTTAACGTGCGCCTGTACCCCAATGGCTGAAGCAAAATTACTAGCAGTCAAAACGACTTCGTTCATTTCGCGCAAAAGTTCATTTGTTAGTTGTAAATAGTTTGTAGCCATTATTATTTATGAACCTTTTGTATTTCAAAGTTAGCTGATTTAGAAGCGCCTTTGTGGGGTTTATAACCACCTTTAGGGTCTTTCATTAGTTTATAGCTTTTACCGCTTTTCATCCAATGATAACCTTTAGGGGCTTGTACCTTCACCTTTTTGCTCCTGTTCATTCCTAGCTTTGGGATATTTCAGAGGCATCTCTTTCTGATAAGGAAATTGATTTCCCTCCATTTCAGCACAAATCCTTTCTTTTTCTTGAATAGATTTGTATTTTTTCATTTCAACTTGAGTAGTCATTAGCAAGGCTTCGCTGTTTTCATAGCCGTAGCCACACCGCCTTCTGCACGACGAGCGCGACCTGAAGGCTTACCCATACCCATAGACATAGGCCTTTTGGGACGAGGAACAGGCTTACGAGGGGTTGGCCCGCCCGTTTGTATTGGACGAGAATTTGGCATAACCGTTGACTTACTAATTCCACCCATTTTTGGACGAGGCATAACACCACCTGTCTTTGGTCTAGGGGGGCGACCGCCGGGGCTAGTAGGGCGCGGAGTTGGTCTAGCAGGACGCGCACCGCCAGTTACTGCGCCTAATAAACCACCGGGACGGGGCATAGCACCACCTGTTTTTGGTCTGCCGGGACGCGGTGCTGGCCTAGAAGGACGCGCACCACCCGTTGTTGGCCTTTTAGGGCGCGGTGCTGGCCTGCTAGGACGCGCACCACCCGTCATAGGGCGACCACGGCGACCACGAGCCATACTTCCTCTACGATAAGTAGATCTATCTTTCATTTTTGCTCTCCTTTTTACCAAAAATACGATCATAATTATCTTCGTATTTTTTACGGTTTTCGTTTTTAATATATCGCCCATTAATCCGTACAGTTCGGTTAGGGCTTATTCTTACAGGATTTGGATCATTTCCAATTTGTGGCATTTTATATCCTTAAAGAAAAGGGGGAGTATTTCATCCCCCATGTATTATTAATCAACCGTATAAAAAGCAGAAACAAGTGCTTCGGGTCGCAGAACCTTTGAGCCATAAACGTGAAGACCACGAACAATGTCACCAAAGCTTGTTACGTCACGAACCGTTTCGGTATTAACGATGGTTTGTGCAGTACAAGTAGATGACATATGACCAGCCAGTACCTTACCAGAAGCAGTGCTAGTAGCGGCAATGTTGTTGGTCTTGTACATATCAAAACCACGCAACTTACCAGAGCTTACCAGACCATTACGGATAGAGCCTTGACCAGCGTTAAAGTCTACGCTCATCAACTTAGATGAAGACTTAACAAGCTCTTCATAAAAATCTGGGCCTGCAATAAACCAACGACCTTCTTCGGGTACATTTTGGTCATCCAACAAACGAGCCATACGAGCCATCAAATCAATAGCGTCAACGCCATCTGCATCTGAACCAAGCAGATCAACAGAAGCAGTAGTTTCTGCTACACCGCCAGTACCCGCCGCCGCATCAGCACCAATAATGTGGTCTGGGCTAGAGGAAGATACGCCAGCAAACATTGTAGCAATTACGCCACTGTCAAAAGCGTCACGCAAAGAGTAAGCCGCTGAAGATGCCGCCGCCTCTTTAAAGTTGACATGAGACATAGAAGTTTCGATGTCATCAACGATGAACTTAAATGCGTTCGCCGTATCAACAACCAAAACAACTTCGTTGTCGGTCAAAGTTGTTGCAGTGATAGAACCACCACGCTCGTACTGATCAACAGTGATTACAGGCTCTTTGATGATCTTTACAGAGTCACCAAATGCTGAAATCTCACCAGCATAATCAGTGTTGGTGATAGCTTCTACTACTGAAGCCTTACGGAAGAAGTTAAGTACCTTCTTGGAATAGATTTCTGGCAAAAAGTTATTGCCACTAAAGTTGCTCCCCGATGATTGAGCAAAATACTGATCGGATGTATTACTAGCCATGTTTAAAATCTCCTAAAAGACAAATTATTTTACAACTCTGCCTTCCATGACTGCTCTATCAATTTCTTCTTCAAAGCGGTCATATTCGTCCATAGACAAGGCAGAGATTTCCCTTGCTGTCCAAATCTTAGGCTGATTAGAATCAACCGTTGTGGTTTTTGTCGAAACCATATCAGCCGCAGTGGACTGTGAAGTTTGTGACCGACGAGGAGTTTGATTAAAAGCAATATTATTTTCCATCTTGTAAATGTCAATTGCTCGACTAGCTAAATCAGCATTATCTGGGTTTTTGTAAATCCAGCGTTGAATTTCTTCAGGCTGTGTTTGCGCCCATTCATGAAACCGATCATCACCTCTAATTTCATCAAAATCAGGATGACGCTCTTTCAACTTAGTTTCTGCATCACGCTTGCTAACTTCTAGCTCACGCTTTTCAATTGCAGAAAGCTTTTGTTGAAGTTCATTTAGTTGCTCTGCACTTCGCAGATGTGCAACTGTTTCAACAGTATCATATAGATCAGGATAATCATTTTTAAACCGCTCAAGATCTTCTACGCTCTTAGGTGGCGTATATTGTGGGACAGCGGCTTTCGCCATTGCCTGAAGTTCTTCTTCACGCTGTTTAAATTCTGAAAGTTTCTGATCGTAATGCTTTTTTAGATCATCGTACCGCTTTTTATAGTTTGTGCTTTGCGATTGTTGAGGGGTAGCTTCTTCGCTAGTAGCCTCTTCGCTATCTGCATAAAACATCGAATCTGCACTTCCTTGAGGCTTTGACTTTACATTGTCGTGCCAAGGCTTTCGGGCGTTATACACATTCGCTTGCGGTTCATCAAATTGTTCTTCGTTCATATCACTGCTCCTTTTGGGGCTTGCTGTCTTTCAAGGTGGCTGTATTATTGCGCTGTTTAATACAGGGTCTTGATACTACAAGGTGGCCTTAAGGTTATTATAATGATAAGGGGCTAAAAATTAGGTAGCCTTATCGGTTAAGAAGGCTTGGCACTTTACTGGAGTACATCATTTGGCGTCCAATATCTTTTTGTTGTTGAATTACTGGATCTTCCATTTTATTAGCCATCTCATAACCAGTTGCTTCTATTTGTTGCGGCTGGTTAAAAAGATCGGCTTCGTACATACCGCCTTGTGCTTTGCCTTGTCGCTGATCAAATTCACGTTCTGCATCGTCCATCATTTTTTGGAGTTTGTCAGCACCGATTTGATCAACGGCTTTTCGGGTGAATACAAATTCACCGTCCGATAACCTTGCGGGTATCGAATCTGAAATACCAGTTCCCGGCCCTTCGACTTCACCGGAACCAGTAAATTCTGTTGCATCAAGAATAATTTTATCTAAAATCTTTTCAAGACGATCATTGTCATCTAAGGCTTTAAATAAATATTCTTGCTCATCTTCAGTAAGAATCTTTTCTGCAACATAATCTATATATTCATCTTCCATTTCATCGTCTGGAAGCATATCTTTTTCTTGTTGCTTCTTTTCTTCAGGACTAATATTATCGTATGTGTCCTTTGGTTTTTCGTTATATTCAGCAGGCATTAAGATTGCTACACCTGAAACACCACCATGAGCCTTTACTTCTCGTGGCCCAAGGCTAGAACCAACATCAGGAAGATCTGCACCAAAGATTTCAAGATCTTCGTCAGAAAGATTATCCATAAATTGTCGAGCGCCTTTTGCATCAAGAGTATCTGCATATTCAAAAATCTCATCAATGTCATTAAACATTTCAAGATTCTTAGCTACTTCTGCTGGCTCCATGCCGCGAGCTATTTCAACCATATCGTCTAAAGGCTCATCGCCCATACCAAGCTTTGCGGCTTGACGTTGTGGAAGCTTTGAAACAACTGTTTCATAGTCTTCGTCTGAAAGATCGTCTAAGGCTCTAGGATCGTTATCTAAAATCTTTTCTAAGTCTTGAACTGCTTTTTCTTCAGAAACCATTTTTTTCTTAGCGGCTTTAGTTTGCTTGCCTGTAATAGCCGCAACTAAATCTAGAATTGCACCGCCTTTGTTTTTAGAATCTCTTTTAAAAGAATCATTATTTAAACCATCTTGAATTTCTTTTAAAATAGCACGGCTTTTTTTAGTAATTATTTTACCATTATTTCCTTCTTGCATAGAAATAATTTTGTCATCAAGCGCCCAGAAAAATTCTTGCGGATCAGTTAAATCATAGTCATCAGCAAATGAATCAATATCATAATATTTGCCACCCTGTATATTAGTTTTAGGTTTACGCTGAATCCATTCTTTAAATTCTTCTTTCATGCCTTCTTTTGTAATACCATCAGGCTCGGGAGAAGCTACAAACTCTAACTCATCTATAACTTTTTCTACTTCTTTTTGAATTTCAGGATCTATTTTAGTATCAGTTTGTTTAGGTGCATCACTTTTTTTACTCAATGCACTAAGAACACTTTTAACTAAACTGCCTTTGCCATAACCCTCACGCTCGGGAGGAACCATTAAAGATCCTGTATTTTTTTTCATTCGTTCTGCTTCGCCTTTTGCAACTATATATTTTTCGCCGTTATGCGTAAAAGTTTTACCGTCCCTTCTCCAAGTAGTAACAAATTTTTGACGAAAAGCTTCACTTCCTTCTGGAATGTCTTCTTGTAATAAAATTTGTGTACCTGAACGGCCCTCTGTCATAGAAAAATAAGTACGAGGAATAAAAGGCCGCTCATAAATTTTTCTTCCTTTGGGTGGGATTACTATAGCTTTTTTTGCACGTTCAATATCTGCTTTTATAACTTTTTCGCCTTCGGGCTTCCAAAGAATACCATCGGGGTGTTGCTCACCAAATACTTCAGGAATTTCGTCTGATTGTTTTGGACTTAAAGCTCTTATAATTTTTGCAAGCGCACCGCCTTTACCATATGCTTCACGCTCTGTAGGAACCATTAAAGAATCATTAGCCATCATCTTTTTCCTTTCGTCTTTGATTTACTTGTTCTTGTAGTGTCAGTAAATTAGCCAGAGAATTCGCTTTCCCCTGCTTGCGGAACATTTCCTGTTCCGATGTTGCCACCGCCAGTGCCTGTAACTCCTGCATCCGCAGGTTGTTCAGGTGTTCCTTCAGGGGATTCCATAGCTCCGGGTTGTTCACCAGCGGAGCCAGCTTGTGCGCCAGTTGCTTGTCCAACATTATTTTGCATTCCTATAATCTGCGCGGCTATTGCCGCTTCTTCAGGGTCGTTAAGGATTTCGTCAGGATCAAGATCCAAACTATAAGCCAATTCACTAATTAGTTTTGACATCTTAACAAAAGGAGCAACTGCTGGGTTTTGTGCAGTTTGAAGGAACATTGTCAATCTTTGACTTCGCACTTCCTTTTGCATTAGGCTATTTGTTCCCATAGCCTTAACTTCTAAGTCACCTTCAGTATTTAACTTACCTTCAAAAAATTGCATATTCCACTGAAAGTAGGCTTTGCCCAAAGGCTTTAATAAAAAATCATCCAGATTCTTTACAACTGTTTTAATATTAAGAGATGCGGCTCCTAACAACATTGACATACCAGATGCTGTTCGCGTCATGCTTTGAACGCCTGTCTGACCATGCGAATAACTAGGAATGCCTGTTTGTTCGTCAGCAAGCTGTCTAAAGCGGTCAAACATCATCATATTTTCTTGGGATGTGTTCGGGAACTTAAGACCGTGTATAGCTTGTCCCGGCATACCAGACTGACGCCTAAATACTTTGCCGGGATAGATTTCCATGCTTTGTCCACCGACAAGCATAGTCTCATCTACGTCAAAAACTAATGAACCACTTAACGCCAAATTATCAATAGCCATTCGTGCATGACCATTCATAATTTGCTGGCTGTCGTTCATGTTTTCTGCAACACCTACACCAAAGAAACTATATGGGTTACGCTCATACGGAAAAGCATTGTATGGTATACGTGAAGGTGTAAAAGGATTTACAACGGCTCTAAGAACCTTGCCATTACAAATCCAAGCATTAATTTGAATCTCATCTAAAGAGTCTGTTTCAGGAGAAAGATCCATACCAATTTCTTTGGCATATTCAACGTCCATCATTCCCCAATACTCTAAGACTTCAAACTTACTAGAACCAAGATCGCTCATGCGATTATCGTCTTTTAGCTCGTACTCATAGTCTTTTTCGACATAGTTAGGCCCAAGCATTAGACACTCACGAATAGCGTCTTCATTGAAGTAAGGCATCTTACGCAATGCCCTAAGTTGAGACTTATTTAACTTATGTCTGTGTACAACATATTCACACTCATCAATGGAAGTAGCATTAGGATCAGGAAAAAAGTCCCAGATGCTAACAAACTCAATACGAGGCACTCTGACAAAAATTGGATCATAAGCGCGTTCTCCGTCTTTATTGTTCCAACGATGCAAAGTCTTATTAAAATTAAATGGGCCTTTTATAATTCCTGTACCAAAAAGAACAGCTTCTAATAAAGCATTTCGTAGCTCTGTTGTTCCGTTTGATTCTTCAATTTGATCATGAATTAATTTTTCCATGTTCCTTGCGGCTTCTTTAGCCGGTGAGATTTCTAGTGTCTCTGGAACTGGAGATGGGCCTTCTTCAAATGTAAGCTCTTCAGCATTTTTTAAGTCTTCAAAAATACCTTTGCCTGAAGACATTGTAGCGCCTGCTTTTAGTACTTTGCCATCTCCTTTGTATCCAAAGTCAAATGGGTTGGTTGGTTCTTCAGGGGCTGGCGCAGGGCGGCTCGTTTCAATATTAGGTGCTTGTTCTGAACTAAGGTGCATATATTCGCTAACACCTTCTGGAAGATCCGTTGGACTAACGCCAATCGGAAACTTACCTGTTCCAAAGATTACATCGACTAGCTGACCAAAAGCCGCAAGAACCTTAGTCTTTGTAACTTTAATAAATACACGAGACTTTTCAGACTCTCTAAATTTTACATTCTGAGGGTATAAGCCTCTAAAATTATGATAAGCAGTAATCCAACGCTTTTCGTCAGTATCTCGCGCTAATTCAGAAGCAATGTAACGAGCTTCAATTATGCCAGCAAGATTAGACTTTAAACTTTCTTCTAGGTTTAGTTGCTTACCATCTTCATTTTCTACATCTTCAAAATAAAGATTATTAGCACTATCCATAAATGTATTTTCGTCTTGTGCCATGCTTATCCCATTGGTGTCAGACTGACAAGAGCATAGATCATTGTAAATGAAATAACGATACCTAAAGTATAAATTCCGTAGCTATTAAGTGGTCGCCAAATTCTATGTTTCATTAGTACCCAAATGTCCCGTCTGCTGGTTGATATATAGTTTGTAGTTGTAATTCTCGCATTTGGCTATAAGTATCGTTTATTCTTGGTCTAGCCATAATAAGATACCGTAAGGCATCATATGCGTGATCAGATGCCTTAGTATCTACATCTTCAGGGTTGCTTTTATCCAGAGGAATACTTTGAAGTTCGCGTATCAGGTTAGGACAAGTATTAAATATTTGTATTTTGGGCCTTCCGCTTTGCTGTAACTTCAGGTATTCATGGATTTGTATTTTACCTGCAACTCTATTTTTATCTGCTCGTCGTAGCTTATGTCCAGCTTTAACAAGCGTTTCTCCTACTGTTGGGCCTGTTTGACCCGTTCTGTTCCAACACGCTGTATCTAATACGCCGGGAACGCTCATTGGATCATTTAGCTCCATTTCAGTAATCATGAAGGCTAGATCGGTTCCTAATAGACCTTTACGATATAACTCTCTATATATTATTAAAGTACCGTCATCTGGGTCTATTGCTCCCCAAACACAAGCCGATTCTGAAGCATATCCATAGTCAATTCCTTTTGTTCGTTCCCAATGTAAAGGAATTTCAAAAGGTTCAATGACATGAAGATGCCTATCAAACTCTGTAAAGGCCGCACCTTCTGCAACCTCCCAATCACCTTCTAGTAGCTGTCTGCGTTGCGTTGGTGGCAACGCCTTCAGCATTTGTTCGTATCGTCCATCATTAGCTAAGTATGGATTATCATCTAACCTAGCCGGTATAAACTTACGGCTTAATCCATCTGCGCCTCTAAAAGATTCGTAAGGCGGTGAAGGATCAATATATCTTTTCTTTACCCAATGCGCTCCAACACCACCGGGGTTAGCGGTACACCGCATATAAGGTATAATCTCTGGATCTGTTGTACGCAGTCGTGAAGCCAAGTAGTTCCAAGAAAACTCTGTAGCTTGGTGCGTAATCTCATCAAACCCAATCCAACTATACGCTTGTCCTTGGTAGCGATAAACATCTGCATCTCTCTCCAAGAATCCAAATTCTATTTTAGCTCCAGAAGGAAAGTTCCAGAGCTTTTCTACTTCTTTATACTTACAACCGGGAAAGGCTTTCGGGTAAAGTTCACGAGATTTATCTATTAACTCGCGTAACTCTGGCATAGAACGCCGCAGGATCAAAGCCCTATGCGCGGCCCGATGAGCAAAACGAAGTGGATCAACCAACATCGCATAGCTCTTGCCTCCACCAGCCGCACCACCATATAAAACATCAGTCTCAGAAGCGGCGAGAAAGTCAGTTTGTGGGCCATCGTTGGGCCTAAAGATGACATTCTCTTCTGCGACAGTCCTTAACGACTTGGGCAGTGCATCAGGAGTTTCTGTTGTTATTTTGCCTTCTGCTTTAGCCTCAGTTCCTTCTAATTTTTTTAAAGTATTTTTAGAAGTGTCAAGCGACCTTTTATAGTTTTCAAGTTTGGTGCGTACCTGCGCTAACCGTTTTTCTTTCTTTCGTACTGTTTTTCTGGCTTCAATTTTGGCCTTGGTCTGGGAGTGGTAGTTGTAGCCTCTACCGGACGAACCTTTGGGTCTGCCAGTTTTTTTACGAGGTGTTCCATCCTTTTTGAGTATGAAATCCCCGTTGTTGTCTCGCATATACGCATCTGGATTTTTATCCCAATCATTCATATCGGTCTGCAATCTTCTTCAGGCCCATATGCGAAATAGATCTACCAGTATCGTGTTCAAGCCACATTGCCCCTTCCCTTAAAGATAAAACTTTATTTTTTATTAGTGGAACGACTTTGTTTAGGGCTTTTAGTTCCTCTGGTATTTCTGTTAAATGTGTACCATTTTCGTCTAGTTTGTAACCAAACGGAATGGTACTGCTAGTTCTTCTCTTCATATTCGCCTTCAAGTATTACTTCTTGTTTGGCTGGTAGAATGAAAAGACCATTTGATCCTTGTACATTTACATCTAGTTTGTCTGTCTTGGCTAGGCCCACACGGTCTAGGAGCGTCTGAGCGGCCTGTAAACGAACATTAGCTTGAGGTATAGGCTGTTCACTGTCCATAACCTCAACGAGCTTTAAAGCGGCTTTGGGGGCACTCTGGGCTAATATACTTTCAGCTAGTTCAATTATTTCTGTTTTTAGTGCTTTAACTACGGATGTATAAGAGCCTTCAGCGTACCCCGCTAATTCTGCCGCCTGTTTAGCATTACCGTTACAAGACATAAGATTGTCTAAAAACGATTGCTGTTTGGTTGTCAATTCTTTTTTCATTATTATATTATATACCTGATTTACAGTTTTGTCAAGTGGTAATATATCACAATAGTCTTGACAAAACAAGAATTCAAGGTTATAATAGACTATGTAGCCCACCGGGGTACATATAGACGTACAGCCCCGCCCTAGCTTTAAAGATCTTTGAAGTGGGGCGACAATCTGGTTGACATTCAAATCCTTCCAAGTTGTGCGTGAATGAGTATATATACCCCCACCCCCCCATGGCCACCTGCCCGCCCCCATACGCACTTCAAAACTCTCCAGAGTTTTCAATAACTATTGCCCCAGCCTCAGAGAACTTCAAAATATTTTAAAAATCTCTAAAGATTTTTAAAGCCCCAGCCAGAGATTTTCTAGTTTACGAAACTAGAAGGACTTTGAAGAGTGTAAAAATTTTTAGAATTCTCAAAAGAATTCTATAGATTTCAAAAACCTACCAAAAAATAACAGTGTTATTATTTGTATCTCCGAAGAATCTCAGCCAAGCGCCCATGATCGCGTCACACACTCTGTCACAACCGCATAATGCAAGGGACAGCAGTTGACAATTTTCGAGAGCTATGCCCTTAATGGAATGGCCTTGGCGATGACCGCCTCGGCTTAACTCACATTTACGGGGCAAAGCCCTGACGGAGATTACATATGAGCAATTCAGCCATTTCATTCGACGCTACTGCTAAAGCAACCGTCAAGCAAATCTACTTCATCGGGTCACACTTCGCTAAACTAACAGGCGATACTTCGCAGGAAGTTTATGGGCTTTCAAAAGTCTTTCCTGCCGCAATGCTTAAGTGGAATGCAGAGCATTTGGATACCCCAATCACCATGGGTGATATCGACACTTGGAAGAAAGGAACTAAAGTTCCCGCCAAGTTCACCAAAATGATTCAGGTGAAAAAGCCGAAGGCTAAAGCGACACCCGCTAAAACTAAGGCAACTCCGAAGCCTACGGCTTCTCCAAAGCCCTCTGAGATGCCAATCGGTGACTTCAAAGATCACTTTGAAAAGATTACAGGCCGCGTCTTTAGGCTTGAAGAAACTTCAAAGGAACATTCAAAGCGAATGGCGACGATGGATGCCAAGCTGGATATTATTATGGCACACATCATGGAGACTCCCGATAGCGAGTAATACTATATCGCCCCGTTTCGGCGGGGCTTTCCAACCTTCTCACACAGGAAATAATATTATGAGCATGATTAACAAATCCGACTGCGATAAATTATTGGCTGACTGCGCGGCTATTACTAATCCCACCGAAGGCCAGCTAGTAATCACTGAGCCAGTAATATGTAAAACTTGTGCATATTATATTGGCAGTTGGTGTGCTGAATGGCTCGGTAACGAGTGGCTCCCTCAACCCTACGATAGATATACAGAGTATATGGCTACCGAACAACAAGCCAAAGAAGTTTTGGAGTGCTGGGTATGAATAATATTATAACCGTAAAGATCAAGAATCATTATGGCGCTGAACATATCTATCCCGTTTGTCCCAAAGCTCACGACTTTGCAGAGATTGCAGGCACTAAAACTTTGACGCCTTATGTAATAATTTTAATTAAGTCGCTGGGCTTTAAAGTTATCGTTCAACCTACCGAGCTAAGGGAGCTATAAAGATGACTCACGCTGAAGCCAAGTATAAAGAATCACGCCTGATGATCTTTGCAGGCTGTTATATCTTTACTGTCGTTGCTGTTGTTTTAGTTCTTATCTGATTGGAGATAATATTATGTTATTAACCATTAGTGCTAAGTGCCACGCTTGTCCTACGATTAATTCTATTGAGGTTTTTTCTGACGATTACCGCAATTATTTCCATAATAATCAGTT
>Ga0208644_1001427_pt1 | contig 20037 bp, 32 predicted proteins | sample VirMetDEL_Nov_18_FD_184517 | JGI IMG/M metagenome (GOLD analysis project Ga0208644, IMG submission 184517) | Aqueous microbial communities from the Delaware River and Bay under freshwater to marine salinity gradient to study organic matter... | ecosystem: Environmental > Aquatic > Marine >...
CATGGAGATGTTAGTACAAATAGAGTAGGTATAAATAAGTCTAACCCTGAATATACTTTAGATGTTAATGGTACTACAAATATTAACGGAAATACTACAATAACCGGATCACTTACAGCAACTGGCCTAACCCAAGGTGCAGGTACAAATACAGTTGCAATGTATGACACTGGATCAGGCCAATTTTTCTATACAGCATCTAGTGCTATTGGGGGAGGTACTGACACTAACTTTGCTAATACAGATTTAACATTTACTGCAGATAGAAATCATGATAGTAATGGCTTTGATTTCATTGTAACAGCAGATAGTGGTGCTTTTAATAGTGCTTATGTTGGTTATTCATTAACTCCTTCATTAGGCATGGGACTCCCTGCTACTACTAGTTCTTTTATAGGTATTGGTAACAGCTATTTACAAATCGATTCTTCATCTACAGGGAATACATTTAGTGAAATACGCATTGCAGGAACCTCTAGCATACTCGCAGGAGATTCAGAATTAACTATTAATTCTCAAAATAAAAATCACGATTTTGTAGTATATGGAGCTACCGATACTTCATTGTTAGTAACAGATGCTAGTACAGATCGTGTTGGTATTGGTAAAAACACACCTAACTCCAAACTAGATGTTAACGGAGACACTATTATTTCGGGGTCTACTACGATAAAAAATCTAGGATCAACTGCATTAAATGTAATAGGAAGTGGTAGCAATAACATATTAGAAGTAAACGGATCAGTAGGAGAACTATTATCAGTAACAGATTCAAACACCGGAGCTTTATTCACAGTAAACAATTCGGCATCTGAAACCATGTTACAAGTTAATTCCGACAACACCATAACATATGGTATTCCTTCTAAACCTGCTCTTCAAACAACTACTACTGCAAACGTAGGAACGTCTCCAACCGTAATTTATAATATCCCAACCTCTTCATACACAGGAGCATTTGTTGAATATACCATAACAAGCGAGAGTAATGCGCGCACCGGCAAAATTGATGCTATTTGGAACTCAGGCACAATAAACTTTGCCGATGTAACTGGATCTGGAATCGGAACTACGTCTGGATTTACATTTGCTGTAATTTTATCCGGTAGTAATGCTGTTATAACAGGATCTGCGTCGACAACAGATTGGACGGTAAATGCTATTATAAGAAGTATATAAGTTATGAGTGTAAACACAAAACAATTGGTAATATCAGGTAGTACTACAGTTGGACCTGCATACGAATATTATGGTATGGGCCGGTTAGGTTGGACTGACATACCGGGAGCAGTTGATTTTTTAGATAGTTCTTCTAGAATATTTTATCCGTCAACACAAGAATCAACTACAGATTTACGTTTAACTGCAACAGATCCATTTTCGATTAATTTTTGGGTAAAAGCAGGATGGGATGCGAATCTGGATACAGAAGGAAGATATATATATATTATTAGCTGGGCCGGCAGTGATACAGGATCTAATAGTAATAATTTCTATAATAATCACATAGAAGTATATTATGATGAACGGGACAACCGACTATGGTTTTCAATGTCCAATGTATCCGCATCTTTAAATGTAATTACTTCGAATTTTTATTTTTTTCATAACCCCACAACATCAGCTGTTACAGGACATGGAACTAATTATCCTACAGATAACTGGACTGCAACTAACCCAGGAAATACTAATGATAATGGTTTTAGTATGTTAACCATTACATATGATGGAAGTGAAAACTTAGTTACTGGATTTCGAATGTATTGGAATGGGAATGACGCCGGAGCTCCATTTGGCACGGAACAAAATCTAAATGGCGGTATAACTAATATGGACACATCTACTCCTAGATTATTCTCAGTTTTAGGAAGATCTACAGCCGCTGTAGGATCAGGTGATGAAGGAGCTGGTAGACAAGGTGGTAATACTGGGACTACAATTATAGATGAAGTGAGCATATGGAATGAAGAATTATCTGCCAGCGATATAACTAATTTATGGAATAATGGAGAAGGTGGCACGATATCTAGATATAACCAACCTCCTAATTTAATTACTTATTATTCTTTTGACAAGCCCTACATAAATACTACTGAAAGACTAATCAATCCTGTTTGGCCTAATAATGGTTTAGGATTATTACAATATAGCGGTAGTAGTGGACTTACATCAGGATCAAATAAAATATATTAATATGACATACTGGTATAAAATAAACATAACAGATTTTTGGTCATTAGACTCTTCAATTGTTTTAACTTTTAATTGTAAAAAAACTGACAGCGTAATGATTATACAAACAAATACAGAACTAGATTCGTATTTAGAACAATATTCATCACTAAACGAAGTAATAACTGTTTGTAATACACCTAATTCAGGTTATGCTACAATGGATCCAGATTTCCAACCCAATTATCATTCTGAGTGTGATGATGTTATAATAAGATATTATGAATAAAAATGTTCAATCAAACATACATATCAAAATCTGATATACATGGTTATGGAGTATTTGTTACGGAAGATGTTGCTGCAGGTGGCATCATAATACAACATCCATGTGTACCAATACAATCACGTAGACCAATACCACCAGAAATTGCTACTTATTTGTTTGGAGATGGAAAGGGCATTGCAGCAGTGTTTGGAAATGCTTCATACATCAATTCAAGCAAAACACCGAATGTCCGGCATGAACTAGATTTCAAATCAAATGTTATAACAGTGACAGCCGTACAAGATATTGCTGCACACACGGAAATAACATTGAATTACATGTAACAAATATTTATATTAAAAGATGAAAAAGGCCACTCACATATTAAATGAAGCCATGGTAATACCATTACAACAATATGTTACTAAGATGGTACAGCAAGGATTTCAATACAATTATGACACTGCATTCAAAGCAGAATTAAAAAGAGCTATTGAAGCTGCGATAATGCCAATACTTAAAAAATATGGGTATATTGTTCAAACAGAAACTGGATACGATTGGTCAGGAATCAAAGATGTGGATTTGGATGAGTCTGCAGAACGTGCACTACGAGAATCAATTCACAAATATATGAAATCTAACAAATGGAAAAACTAAAGCACTTACTCATAGAACAACAAACCAAATGTCCTATTGCTACACAAGACATCGATGTTAATTTAAAAAATCGCAAAAAGGCAATTGACGAATACATGTATGGACCATTAGATCCAAATCAACCAAATGAAGAATACTGGGAAGGTATTGCTGCAGAATGGAATATGGATGACGCAGCCCAAGCAAAGAGTGCAGTCTGCGGTAATTGTGCAGCATTTGATATCACAAAAAAGATGCAAGACTGTATTGCTAAAGGTATCGGATCAGAACCAGGGAGTGATGCATATGATACTATCGATGCGGGAACATTAGGATATTGTAAATTTTTAAAATTCAAATGTGCCGCTAAAAGGACTTGCTCTGCTTGGGTGGAAGGCGGACCAATAAAATAAACAAATGACACCAAACTTCATACCACATACTAAATTTCATCGAGCGTCATGGTACAATGAACCGGGACAGTGTGATTGGTATTGGTATGCTCCAAGAAAGTCATGGAAGTTAAACCGAGATAAGAATTTTTATGATAGTCTGGATCCGCAGCTTGTTGATATAGTTAAAATGCTTCATGCACGCGGAATGCTTACCACTCCAAGTTGTACAGGTCATGTCAGAGATGAATCTTATTATTCAGATATATGGAATTCATTGAAACAGCAAGAATCCAGAATACAAAAGAATGGCATTCAGCTTGTTAATCCAGAAAACAATCACGATGTGCAATACAAAGACTCAGCATATAAACTTCCATGGTCACAACAGAAGTTTGTTAGTACTGGAATGAAACATGGACCAATTGGTTGTTTAGGAGTACATCCAGGTAAACACAGAAATCAATTGCCAGATCGAGTCCCAGGATTCATCACAAAACAGGATGGCGCATTTACTATATATTTAACTAAATCTGATTCAGCTGACGAAATTGCAGAAAAATGGAATCAGTTTAAAATGAAACTGTCATGATAAGTTTACGGAACATATTGTTAGAAGTTAAAACCTCAGATTTTATACAGAAACTAAAAAAGTGGGAAAACAGCATAATGAAAGGCTGGGATCCTAAACAAAAGAAATGGTTTCCTCATGACAGTTTAGAAGGCGGCACTCCTACTATTGCATATGGCCATAAGCTAAAAACAAATTCAGAATATGCAGCTGGGATATCAGATGACGATGCTACCGAACTGTTGTTAGCTGATATTGATAAAGCAATCAACAAGATTAAAACAAAATTGGAAATTTCTAACTTTGATTCATTTCCGTTGTCGATTCGACAAGCTCTGGTAAATGCAGCATATCGTGGAGAATTGAAATCTGGACACAAAACGGTTGAGTATATCAGAACCGGGCAGTGGAACAAGGTCGCAGATGAATATTTGGACAATCAAGAGTATAGAACCGGCGACCAAGGTGTCAAAACAAGAATGGATTGGAATGCGGCTCAATTCAGAGACTATGCAAATAAAATAGCTCAGACTGCATTGAAGAATGACGACATCATGATATTGCCTGCAATCACAGAACCAACTCAAGAAGTTACTATCAAGGTGAACAAGCAAGTGCTACCAATCAAGCTGATTGTGTTGAAAATATATGATGCCGCCGGCAGGGAAGTTAAAATGCATCGATGGTTGGATGTAAAACAAGGCATATTGCAATTTAAATCACCAAATGAACCAGGAACATACATTTTACGTTTAAATAACTCGGCATCTACACGATTACAAGTAAAGTAAATTTTGGATAGTATTATTTATTTATATATAATATAGATATGAATAGTAATAGTACTTATTTAGATAGAATTATTAAAACAGCTTTAACTGTGTTTACTAGTTCTGAGTTAGATCCATTGGATGCCTTCCCTGAAAATTGGCCGTTGGATCGATGCAATTTGTTTCTAGACAATCTGTTAGAATATTGCGCACACCCAGATCGAGAAATGTGGGAACAAGCAGCAATTATACGAGATGTCAAAGAAGAAATCAACAAAACGTGGTAAATACGAAGTGTTTGTGCTCAATGATGATACTCATTCGTTTGGCGAAGTAATCAGTGCGTTAATGGAGGTTTGCGGTCAAAACAGATTTCAAGCCGAACAATGTGCTGTGATTACACATAATACGGGCCAATGCTCCGTGTTTATCGACAAACATGACATTAGTATGGAGATTTACGAAGACCTTGTAAAAACCGGGTTAAACTGCAAAATACAAAAACAGTAATGCGAATACTATATTACAATATCCGTACGGCCTTTGCCCATGCTAGATATCATCGCTATCTGAGAAAAATGACATATTACAGAGAACGTAAAGACTTAGTAAAATTTAAACAAGCTGTGCATCAGGCAGAAGATGCTTGGCGCAAAGTAGTATATTTCACACAAAAATTAAAATAAACAAGTTATGGGTAAAAAAGCAGCACATACCGGAATGTCTCCGAAAGATATTTCTGTGAATGCAATGGATAAATTTATTTCCAGAAATGATCGTAAGCGAGAAATCGAATTTCAACGATTAGGACGTTACAAACATGAGTCTCAGGCCATTGACCTGTGGCCGATGCAAGATCAAATTGATTATTATGAAAAGAATGCAGACCGACTTCGCTTTCAAAGAACTTATCCTAGCTATTCAGTGTGGAGACAAGCAGTTCTAGACAAGTCCGGAGTGTATCCTTCTACATTCATAACATTCACTGCACCACACCGTGAAATGATGCGAAACATGTATGCCGCACAAACATCGATAGCAGAAGCAGTTGATCGTTTAAGAACCTTGGGAGTGTACTAATATGGATATGGCAGAAAAAGAAAAGAAGTACAAGTATGTGTACGGACGGGGACGCAGTGCTCTTAATATAGGAGAGTCTGAAATACGTTATGCAATGGAGAATACCAAGTCCAATGCAGAAGCAGCCCGGTTCATGAAAGTGTCTTTTACTACTTATAAAAAGTATGCCAAAATGTATACGGATCCAGCAACAGGAAAGACTCTGTATGATATGCATACCAACCAAGAAGGATATGGAATCACAAAAAATGTCTCTAGAGCTAAAGCTGGAAAGTATTCTATAGAAAAGATACTGTCAGGCGAGCATCCAAATTATCCAACATGGAAACTCAGAAATCGATTGTTAGCATTAGGCATATTAACAGAAGAATGTAGTAGTTGCGGATATGCAGAACGCAGAATAACAGATGACACTGTGCCTTTGCTACTGGATCATGTTGACGGAGACACAACCAATCACCGCATAGAAAACATACAGCTGTTGTGTTTAAATTGTTACTATCAACAAACCGGCAATCCTTACAACCAAAACAAAGAGCAGTATTGGAACTATAATCTGCTAGACTGATATATTTATTAATATATGAAACTACGAGATATACTTTAATATATGAAACTACGAGATATACTTTAATATATGAAACTACGAGATATACTACTAGAACAATCAAATAAATTTGATGCAAAGGCAGTAGCAGATAAAATCTACAATGCCAAAGGCTATGTTTACGATAATGAACAAGAAGCCATTAACGCCGTGAAGTCGATAAAAGATATAAATCAATTGGAACAGGTTGAAGACAAGTTTATAGAACTATCAGAAGGTCGTACCATATCCGAATATCTTATAAGCTTCTTAGATAATTTTAAACAAAATTTCACAGTATTAAACCATTTATATTCAATATCAAAAAACAATCGTATTGCATTAGAATCTCTGGTATATCCATATGCAGCAGAGTTAATATATGAATATAAAAGAGATATAGCCCGGGTTGGATCTGATATTCAAAAGAAACAAGGACAAACTAATACGGTTGGTTTGAAAGATGCCGGACTTTTATTCGACTGGTTTAAACCGTATTTAGGTGAAGCTAACTTTAAAAAGTGGGTTCCGATAGTTCAAGATCCGCAGTATATTGATAATCCATTTAATGCGTATCAAGCTGAAGAACAATTTAAATATGGAAAAACTAAAGCAGTATCATCTAGTACAATTTTAGTTGGTCAATTAATTGTTGGAATAATTGCAACGGTTGCATCGGGCGGGTTAGCAGCACCAGCAGTAGTCGGATGGCTTGCATTAGGAACTGCTACTGGAATGGGGCTATACGATGCAGCACAAGAATATAATCTAGGAAACAAGCAGACAGCTGGAATCATGGCAGCAATCGAAGTATTGCCATTAGTATCAAAAATACCTGGAGTTAAACAAGCAGTTAGAACGGTTGGTAAAAGTTTGGCCACGAAGTTAGCTGCAGGTTCGAAATATCTTACTAGCCAAGAACGATTTTTAGCAAATCAGCTAGCAAAATATGAAGAAGCAATCCAAGCTGAGTTAAAAGAATTAGAAAAAACTGTTAAAAATCAAGGCGATTTGCCTTCATCGATGGAGGTGCCTTCATCAGTTAAGACTGGTAAGGAGGATATCCCGTTGCAAAAAATCTATGGTACTGGATCTGGCGTAAAAATAGGAACATACGGCAAGACGGCAGTTGGTAACCCTCAAGCTGTATTCGGGATAATAAATGATTCTGGCCTAAGCAAATATATCGGATATTATGCTGTAAAAGACGGAGCAGAGACAATATATAAATTAACTACGAAAATGGAATGGGAAGGAGAAGGATTTAAACGAGTATTAACTGCGATTTCTAAAATTCTTCCCGATCACATTTTATTTGAAAAAACGAGTATATCTACAGATGCAATTAAATGGTGGCACAGTCAGATAAAAAATGGATATAAACCAACAAGCAAAACATTTGAAGTGCCATTAAATAACGCCGGCGTAAAGTTAAAAGTAACTAAACCAACCAATTTTGCAGATGCGTTACTTAGTAAAGAAGAAGCTGAGTTAGCAATCGAAACAATTGAGAAACAGGACTGGTTTAAACGGATTCCTGGTGCTAAATTAACTATCGGCCCGCAGGAGACATCTGTGCGCTCGGCTTATCCTGTTTTTAAAATTGAGGTTACATTGCCAGAATTACAGTCGACTACTAAATCATTAAATAACTTAGGCATAGCACGTTCAATGATAGCACCAGCCGTTGCTGACAAATTAAATTCAAAAGAATAATTTTATGATATCATTGAAACCACTCATACTAGAAGGTCGTTATGATGCAATGGTTACTCAACTATCTAAACGACTGCTACAAGTAGTAAAAGATAGTTACGCGGCAGTTTCAGATCCACAAGGCGAATTTGCAGGAGAAAAAATATATTTCACTGCACAGGAAACAGTGCCTCCTATAGATGATGATAGTAGGTTTAGACACATATATTTTGAAGAAGTAGAAAATGAAACTATTCCATTAGAATTTTATCTGCAACTCAAAGTGCAGTGGATTCAAGATTATGATGATTTCCGTAAAGGTGGTGATGCATACAACGAAGTAACTCGTAACGGCGAAGAAGTTCCATTAATCGAATTACGGTTTGAACTAGACCCAGCAGAATATCCTAAGATACTAAGCCACGTGGCCATGGAGATGCGAGACACACTTCGTCATGAAATAGAACATTTAACACAGAGCGGATGGAATACTAAAGGCAACAAGTTTATGCCATCTGATTTAGCAACCAGAAAAAAGATACAATCCGGTCAGTTACCAGCATTCAAATACTTCACGCTTCCAAAAGAAGTAGATGCAAACATTCAAGGTTTATATTTTCAAGCCAAGAAACAAAGAACACCATTTAAAACTGTAGCAAATGATTATTTAGATTTATTTGTTCCGGATGTAATAACACCACAAGAAAAAGAAATGATATTGGATGTTTGGCGAGCAAGACTACCAGCATTATCAATAAGACAGGAACTATAATAAAGGAACACCAAGATGCCATACACTTATAAAAAACAAGACAACAAGTATTGTGTATACAAAAAGGACTCTGGAGAAAAGGTTGGATGTACCGATGGTACCAAGACAGCATTAAAGAAATATTTAGCAGCATTGCATATCAATGAAAAAATTAAGGGAGCTGATGGAAAGGCTTGTTGGGATGGATATCGATATGCAGGAACGGAGAATGGCAAAGATAAATGCGTAAAGGTGAAAACAAAAAAAGAAGCTAAACTACCAAAAACCGGGTTTTCACGTAAAGAAGACATGATTATGTACGAAGAAGGCGAAATGTGTGACAAATGTGCAGCTGACCTATTAAGAGACATACAAGAAGGCATGTACGCCGACACAATAACAGAAGCAGAATACAGAGGACGCAAAGTTAAATTGAACAAGCCGATGCGTGGTGATGTTAAAAAGTTCAAAGTGTATGTGAAAGATCCTAAAACAGGAAATATTAAAAAGGTAAACTTTGGACATGGAGGTACCAGTGCCAAAAAAGCCGGACAGAAAACTATGCGTATTCGAAAAAATAATCCTAAAGCTCGTAAGTCATTCAGAGCACGTCATAACTGTGATAACCCAGGACCAAAGACCAAAGCCAGATATTGGTCGTGCCGCAAATGGTAGGATATTTGAATTAATTTTCTTATATTCATATCATGAAACAAATACAAGTTACCCAGCAAGAAATTTATGATGCAATGCGACCCAACGTGGAACGCAACAAGAAAAAGTATACCCGCAAGAAAAAACATAAAAAATCTGAAAATAATTTGGATTCGTAACTTATTATTCTTATATTATATATGTAATAAAAAATTAATGAGTTATGAAAGAAGTAATTGGATTACCAAAATTAGTAAACGGAGTTTACACTGTAACAGATGCAACAACTGCAGAAGATATCACGCATATGTTTCGTGATGACATGATTAAATTAGCAGTAGAAAACAGTCAAATTTTAAAATTTAATCCGGAAACGGGTCGCGGAAAACGAGTAGACAATGACTCAGTGGCAAATGACCTAATCACAGAAACAAGACAATCAACAGTTGATATGACAGATCCAGTATTGCAATTTATTAATAATGCAGCAAGCATTAAGCCAGACACATTGGAGATGTCTGACATCAAATGGAAGTATTTAATTAGATCGGTAGTTCGAGGAAAGAACATCATGATGTGTGGTCCCGCAGGCTGCGGTAAGACAATGGCAGCGCAAGCATTGCCAGAAGCAACCGATAGACCATTCTTTTATTTTAACCTTGGAGCTACGCAAGATCCTAGATCCACTCTGATTGGTAACACTCATTTCAAAGATGGAGCAACGGTGTTTGACAAATCATCATTTGTTAAGGCAATTGAAACTGAGAATGCTGTGATATTGCTTGATGAGTTATCCAGAGCGCATCCAGAAGCATGGAACATCTTGATGACAGTGCTAGATGAAAAACAGCGTTACCTGAGATTAGATGAAGATGTTGATTCTCCGGTAATCCAAGTAGCATCTGGTGTATCATTCATAGCAACTGCCAATATCGGTACCGAGTACACATCCACCAGAACATTGGACCGTGCCTTGATGGATCGTTTCGAAATTATTGAAGTAGATATTCTGAACAAAGAACGTGAAGCTGCACTATTGGCCAAGAAGTTCCCGAAGTTAGGATCTGAACAAATTGCCTCGGTTGCAGATATTGCTGGCATCTCCCGACATGAATGGAGAGAAGAAGAAGGCAAACTAAGCACAATGATGTCTACCAGGATGTCGGTACGAGTGTGTGAATTGCTTGAAGATGGTTTCACACTAGAAGAAGCCGCACAGGTAGCAATCTTTCCTTTCTTTGATGCAAGCGGAGGAGTAGACTCAGAAAGAACATTCATCAAGCAAGTAGTTCAGAAGCATTTGGCTACTGCCGAGCAAGACATATTCAACACGCAAGGTGTCGACAAGGAATTGTCTCTATAACAATTTTTCATAGCTCAGGAAGAAGTTGGCAGGTGAAATAAACTGCCTTCTTTTTCTATATCTGGTTGGATATTAACAAAATTATTCTTATATTATATATGTAAATTAGAAGTTATGAAAAAAATTGAAATTAATGAAATGCAAGGTAGTCGAAGCAGCTTCTGGATGGATAGAACCATGTTTGGAGATTGGAAAGTGGGTAGTAGTATTGACTACACTAAACTGGCTTCCACACAGAGAGCTATAGGTAACTTTGTTAACATTGTTACTGGCAAACAAATTCCAGTAGTATTTAAATCTTCAGACGCAAGTTACACTGATGGAGAACGAATTGTAATTGGTACGGATATGTCAGCTAAATCATTTGATTCGACGGTTGGTTTAGCATTGCATGAAGGTTCGCATATCGCACATACAGATTTCCAACTACTTAAGAAGTTCAGTGCCGAAGTATCAATGCAAGGCTTAGATCCGGATATGAAATTTGGCGATCATGAATATTCTATAATCAAAGATTTATTGAATTGGATAGAAGATCGCCGTATTGATATGTTATCTTATAAGGTAGCACCTGGATACAGAAATTACTATGAATCAATGTATGACAAATACTTTAATTCTAAAATAGTAGACAAAGCTCTTAAAGAAGGTGCGAAGCGAGAAGAGTCATGGGATGATTATTTGTTTCATATCATCAACTTTACTAATCCAAATCGAGATTTAAAAGCATTGAAACTGCTAGCAGAAGTATGGATGATGATTGATCTGAACAATATTCAGCGACTTAAGTCAACGCGTGATGCATTTGTGTTAGCATGCAGTATTTTCAAAAAAATTAATAACCATTTAGCAGAAGAGGCTGAGAAGCTACCGCAAGGTTTACAGCAACAACCGACTGCTGACGGATCTGTGGAAGGAGATGGAGATATCGGAGAGATGTCAGATGCAACTGATTCAGACGCAAACGATTCAGATGAGGCTCCTATATTAACAGATCGCCAGCAACAGCAGTTAGATAAAGCTATTAAAAATCAGCGAGACTTTTTGAATGGTGAAACTAAATTAGCTGGGCGAAAGCTGACTAAAGCACAAGCTCAGACAGTAACATCAATTAAAGAAGCTGGAACTGAGGTTGTGCAGATTCCGAAACGATATGGTAGTGATATAGAAAAAGTTGAGACAGTAGTTATACGCAAATTAACTAAAAATCTTATCAATGATTTCAGTGAATTATTCTTACATAGTGAAGGTTGCCAATACCAAATGCAACAAGCAGTTTTAAGCGGTATCATGTTAGGCAAGCAGTTAGGTCGAAAATTGCAAATTCGAAATGAAAACCGAACTCTTAAGAGCAGCAGATTAGAAACTGGTAAAATTGATAGAAGATTGATTGCTGAGTTAGGATATGGTAACGTGAATGTGTTTCATCGCATAGTAACCGACACATATAAAAATTTCATGATTCACATCAGCATCGACGCATCCGGCTCCATGTATGGTAGCAAAATGCGAAACGCAGTTAAATCTGCAGTAGCAGTAGCACAAGCAGCATCAATGACTACCGGAATCCGTGTGCAGATATCGTTACGTGGAACAGCTGGTAGTACGGATAAGATACACACGCTGTATGCATATGATAGTGCAACGGATAAAATGACTAAAATTAAATCATTGTTTCGTTATCTAGGTACCTTTGGATGTACTCCAGAAGGAGGTGCTTTCAAGAGTATCGAAAAGTATATCATTCAGGATGCTAAAAGTGATGAATGCATATTCATAAATTACTCAGATGGAGAACCAAGTAACTATGTAGCTGAACCAGTTATGTACACAAAGCGTGTAATAGAGTCATTCAGAAATCATGGACTTAAAATTATAGGATTTTTTATTCCTGACAGAGGTGGATATGTATATGAATCAACTCAGCGTAAATTCAAAACAATGTACGGACAAGATTCTGAATTTATTGACTCTACCAGATTAATTGAAATTGCAAAAAGTTTAAATGCAAGATTCTTAGAACAAAAAACAATAGCATGATACAAGAAAGAAAACAGACCGGGGGCCGAGTAGTGAATCTCCCGGTGTATGTGAGCAATCACATTACTGATGAAATGATCGAATTGTTTCTACAAACAGGAGCGGCACTAACAGTTAATGCAGGCAGAATCAGCGAGCAGGTAGTTTTACCCTATCTGGAACAGTTCTTTGAAAGTCCCGGCAAGATTGTGGATGCAGATGGATTTGATCATTTGTTTGAAACGGGTATGCGAAATGAACATAAAAAACTAGCAATCAGAAAAACAAGTGCTGCTGCTAAAAACATAGGCAAGAACAAAGAAGGACGTTGTGATACTATATCATTTCATCATGCAATGGCAAATGCAATCTATGTTATAGACGCAGCAATCTTCTATGATAAAGCTATCTTGAACTATGATAAAACTGGCAATTGTTATGATGTAAACTTCTATTCGGATATGCAGTTGCAGGGAAAAGGTAAGCGAATCGGGTGCAATGCATGGAAGAACACTGAAATGCTTATAAATCATGCCACGAAAATTCCGTTGTAATATTTATAAAAAGAATTGGAATTGTTAATAAGTTTCATAATATTAAATAAAAAAAAGGTTATAAATGGCAAAACAAATTGAATTTCACGGCGAAGCACGAGCTCAACTAAAACGAGGAGTTGACATACTGGCAAATGCAGTAAAATCTACATTAGGTCCAAAAGGCCGTAATGTGGTATTAGACAGACCACATGGATCACCTCACATTACTAAAGATGGAGTATCGGTAGCAAAAGAAATTTCATTACCAGATGCAGTAGAGAACATGGGAGCTCAAATGGTAAAAGAAGTTGCTTCTAAAACGGCTGACATTGCCGGGGACGGAACAACAACAGCTACTGTTTTAGCTCAGGCCATTATAGAAGCCGGCTTTAAGTATGTAACGGCTGGTGCTAATCCTATTGAATTAAAACGAGGTATTGACAAAGCAGTTGATGCTGTCGTGGCTCAACTCAAAGATACCTCCAAGCAAGTAGGAACGGATGCAGATAAGATCAAACAAGTAGCATCTATATCAGCAAACAATGATGATGTGATTGGTTCGCTAATTGCAGAGGCAATGAAAGTGGTTGGCAATGACGGTGTGATTACTGTAGAAGAAGCAAAGGGTACGGAAACTGAAATTAAAACGGTGGATGGTATGCAGTTTGATAGAGGTTATCTTTCTCCCTACTTCGTTACTAACACCGAGAAGATGACAGCTGAGTTGGATAATCCTTATGTTCTTATTGTGAATCAAAAGATATCCAACATGAAGTCTTTATTACCAATACTAGAACCAGCAGCTCAGTCAGGTAAACCTTTATTGATAATTGCAGATGATGTGGATGGCGAAGCATTATCCACACTAGTAGTTAACAGAATCAGAGGTTCACTTAAAATTGCGGCGGTGAAGGCTCCTGGGTTTGGAGATAAACGCAAAGCAATGCTTGAAGATATTGCTATTGTTACCGGAGGTCAAGTTATCTCAGAAGAGTACGGATACAAACTAGAAGATTGCACCATGGATCAACTAGGCGTTGCAGAAAAAATAGTTATTGACAAAGAAACGACTACTATTATAGATGCGGCAGGTGCAGTAGAAGATATCAGTAAACGGGTACAACAGATACGAGCAGAGATTGAACAAACTAGTTCAGACTATGATAAGTCACAATTGCAAGAACGATTGGCTAAACTAGCCGGTGGAGTAGCTGTACTGTATGTTGGTGCTCCTACCGAAATGGAAATGAAAGAGAAGAAAGACCGCGTAGATGATGCCTTAGCAGCTACTCGTGCAGCAGTTGAAGAAGGCATAGTTCCAGGCGGAGGTATTGCCTTGATTAGATGTTTACCTGCGTTATCTGAACTAAAAAGCACCTCAGAAGGAGAGAATTTCGGTATAGATATCATTCGTCAAGCAATTCAAGCTCCTCTATTACAGATCTGTGAAAATGCTGGAGTAAGCGGCAAGGTGGTAGCACATCATGTAACAGAGTCTAAAAAATCAGAGTTTGGATATAATGCACGAACTGATGAATATGGAGACATGTACAAGTACGGAATCATCGATCCAACCAAAGTGACTAGAATAGCATTAGAAAATGCAGCATCGGTGGGCAGCATGATGTTAATGACTGAATGCGTTGTAACAGACATTAAGTCTGACGATGACGATGCAATGCCACCAATGCCAGGAATGATGTAAACCATGATAAAGCCAATACACATACATAACGACACGGCATATGAAATCATACGCGTGAAGCAGATGGATCGATTCTTTGACAAAGAACAACGAGTTATCAAAGACAATGTTAAATTGTATCGAGATTGGTTAGGATGTGATCATGTGCTTCAGAATGCTACACAGTTCTTGTTTTGTAACACTATTCAAGATGTTTCCTGGGAGGATGTAGCAGAACCTGAAACGGAAGAAAGCCATGAGTAAGAAAGAAGAAAAGCGTATTTGGAAAAAGGTTAAGGAGCTCCGAAAGAAAGGGCTCCTTCCTCTTCCAACTGCGGAGGATATTAAGGATGAACCTACTGCACTAGCTAATTCGCAATACAGATTAAAACGCAACAAAGATGCAGAAGAAAAAGCCTGATCAAGTAGTTGACAATCCTGGAATAATGCCTTACACTACAAACGTAGGAGCTCCTGCAATACGTAAAGAGGACATAGAGCTATGGAAGCAACGTGCTGTAGTGAAGGTCAACCATCAACTTAAAACTAGGTTTGACGAGCTAAAGAAACAATACGAGCAACTAGTAGATGAGGCTTATTGGAATGATCTTGTATACAATGCAAAGTACTCTTTCGAGCCGATCATTGGAGAAACGTATCATTTATACTACAAGAACGATAAACCATTCCTATCCCTTATCTCACCAGACGAATGGGATAAGCCTTTTATTGGATCGTTTACGCTAGATACTAATAACAAATGGATAAAACAAAAATAAATAATTATGGGAAGTGTAATAACATATGATGAAGAGTGCCCTAAATGCAAACAAGAAAAGGGATTTAGTGATTTTTATTATAAGAATGGCGAAGAATATTTTTCATGCCAAAATAAAGAATGTGGGTTTGGTTACAAATATGAATGGAAAAGAGATAAAGACCATAAACTAGTAACCAGAGATGGAAGCAATGATTGTAAATTTGATAATCTAATCATGGTTGAAACTGTTTATGAAAATGGTAAAGAAACTATTACTGAATTAAACCAAAACGAAGATGCGTAAGGTCATAGATATATTTACAGAGTATAAGTGGAAATTACTATTAATTTATTTATTTATGTTGATAACCGAGTTGTCAATCATATCTCAACCATTTCTACTTGGTAAAAGTATTGACGGATTAATTAGTGGTGGTTGGATTTGGGTTGGTTTATTATTCTGTTCTTATTCAATCTCAAATCTTTTCCATTATAAAAGAATGGTGTATGATACTAAAGTTTATACTCAAATATATAACGATATTGTTTTAAGATTTTTGAAAAAATCAAACGATGATGATTCTAAAAAAATAGCAAGAACTGATATGGCACATGATATTGTTGGTGTGTTGGAGGGTTACGTTCATTATTATATTGCAACAATAATTACAATTTTTGGCTCAATAGGTTTTATATACTATTCAAATTTTAAAGTAGGGTTATTAGTTACTTTAGCATTAATTGTTATAACATTGGCGGTTTTGTTTTTCTATAAAAAAATAAGACAAGCCATCAACGTGAAAAACAATCATTATGAGAATAAGGTAACAGCAATGCAAAGAGGTTATGATAGTTCGGTTTCTTTTTTTAATCGTAGAAGGAGACTAGAGATATTTGAGTCAACACTACAAGGTAAAAACTGGCTTTTAGTTGGGATGATAAAATTAGTATTTTTGGTCAGCTCTATAGTACTCCTTATAACAACTTCAGATAATATCACAGCCGGTAGTGTGATTACAATATATTCTTATGTTAACAATTTTTTAATATCATTAATGTCAATTCCAGTTGCATTTGAGATGTATTCAAGATTGAGTAATATTATAAAAAGAATTAATTAAACCAGAACGAAGATGAGTAAAAACATAGAAAAACAATACCTAAAACTACTCAAAGACATTCTAGACAATGGAGTAGAAAAAGATACTCGAAATGGTAAAACCCTTTCAGTATTTGGTAGACAGATTCGTCATGATATGTCAAAAGGATTTCCTTTACTCACAACAAAGAAAATGTATTGGAAAGGAATTGTAACAGAATTGTTATGGTTCCTACGTGGTGATACTAACATTAAGTTCCTTGTTGATAATGATTGTCATATTTGGGATGGAGACTATAGTAAAAGTGGTCGAACCGATGGCGAACTCGGACCTATCTACGGTAAGCAATGGAGAGATTGGGGAAGTAAAAAAATGTATGGTCAAGGTGAATCCACAATGTATGGTGGAATAGACCAAATTTCAAACCTAATCAATGACCTCAAAACAAACCCAGATTCAAGAAGATTAATGGTTAGTGCTTGGAATGTTGGAGAATTGGATTCAATGGTTCTTCCACCTTGTCATTATGGATTTCAGTGCTACGTAAGAGATGGTAAGTATCTTTCATTAATGTGGAATCAACGTTCAGTAGATACATTCTTAGGTTTACCATTCAACATAGCATCTTACGCTTTACTGCTTGAAATAATCGCAAAAGAAGTTAATATGGTTCCTGATGAGTTAATTGGAAATTTAGGAGATGTTCACCTTTATACCAATCACATTGAGCAGGCAAAGGAACAGATAACAAGAGAGCCGATGGGGTTACCTAAGTTAATTATCAACAATGAATTTTGGAACCCAGATGATAGTATGTTAAGTATAGAGCAAGTAAAACATATGAAAGTAGATGATTTTATTTTAGATGGATATCAATCACACTCACCAATTAAAGCACCTTTATCAAATTAAAAAATATAAGTTATGAAACAACTATTAATAACATTAATACTGAGTATTAGCATCGGGTCATACAGTCAACAATCATATGATTTGCAAATGCCAAAATTCACCACCAATAAAAAATACAAGCCCAGATATGGAATAACAGTATCTCCTGCATTGGGACTAGGAATGATGCTAGGAGGCACAGTTTTCGTTGTGGCAGGTGCAGTTACTGGACCAGTAACGCAAGAAACAGAAACCGGACAAATTGTACCTAAACCATTCTATCAGCAAGGAGCAAAGGCACTTGCTATTGTGTCAGGCGGAGTATTGATTTGCACGGGAATCATAATAACATTCGGCGCTAATTAATATTTATAATAAACAAAGGGTTACAAAACAGAAAGAACAATTTATGGAAACACTTTATTTTACTTTAGGTATCGCTTCGGTAGTAGTTGCAGTAGTAGCTGTGGTTGCTGTTTGGGCGGGGTTCAAGGTAGGCAAGGTATCTGCAGAACAAAAAGAGTTAGAAAGATCTGTGTTTGATGGTCTGTGTGCATCACGTAGAGATATAACAATGGTTGAACGAACAATTCAAAATGGAATTGACAACGACCATCGAGACATGGATAATCGTTTAGAATCATTTGAAAGAAACATGCAAGAAATGTTTCAACATGTAGATCGACAGATACGAGGAGTCGATGAGCATGTAGAACGAGTAACCGATGAATTATACAGACATATCGATTCTCGTGTAGACAAACTTGCAGCAAAGCAAGAAAAACAATTAATTAACGGATAATATTTAATCAAGTAACCCTTTGTTTTTTATGTCAGCGATTAGACCAAACCGAAATTTTGATAATGAAACCACAGTTCATACTCCGTACTCAGAATTAATGAAACAACATGTTAATACTCAGCATGGACATCTAGTAAATAAGCAGCCTATCCGCACTAATAACGCACTTAAACGTAATTTGGATATCAGAGATTCACAATCTGTAAGATCAGTGTATAATAAATTTTTTAAATAACTTAATAATTGATTAAAATTAAATTAATGTAAAATGAAAACAATAAACTTATTTATACATGTAGCAGTTTTATTTTTAACTATTTCATGTGCAACAAAAAAGCCAAATTGCGAAGCCTATTCAACCGATAACTATGTGGTTACAGAAATTAACATTCATATACCCGAACATCATCATCATTTTGAGAAAGTAACGCGTTGCTATTGGCATCCTGCAGCTAGCTATGTGTATTTGGATACTATGTGGCAACCTGAGTTGGGATACAATGAAATAGAAAGAATAAAAATGGTTCGATCCGGACAAGCGCTTGTAGACTAATCGAATTTAAAAAATATCACCTTCTCAGCAATAGTATTGCCGAGCCAACTCCTAGCATTAATTTGTTAGGAGTTTCTTGGTTTTATAACATTTTTTTCATATAATATATAAAAAATAAAGTTATGAAGAAGTTAGTTATATTATTAGCATTGTTATTACCTGGCGAATCATTTTCGCAAGAACAAGAATTCAATTGGAACGACCCAGTTTATTATGAACAGGTAGGACCATATTGTGACACAAACAAGTGCGGCAGATGGTTAACTTATTATCCTAACGGAGAAGTTGCAATGGTTGAAACTTTCAATGAACAAGGAGAGCTAACAGGTGAACGAGTTACATTCAGAATAGATGGTACTATTAAACATTACACTGAATGGAGATATGGTTATAAAATCGGTAAAGAAATATACTTTGATGAAAAAGGATACCCAACACAATTCATTGACCATATGAAGCCTACAACATCAATCTGTGATGGAGAAGAATTAGATGAAATTTTATGGGAAATTGAACAAGATAACAAAAGACAAAATAAATAATATGACACCAGACGAATATTTAGGACTGATCATAATCATCTCCATGTTAGGGATGCTAATCGCAGGAGTAATATGGTGGGTAGGAAAAGATATCCTCCACGAATTAAGGCACCAGAATCACTTATTAAGAGAGAAAAATGAGAAAGATAAAACATTATAGTCACGAAAAGAAGACAGCATTAGCAGCAGTTCTAGTTGCGGGTTGTATA
>Ga0208644_1001428_pt1 | contig 20025 bp, 38 predicted proteins | sample VirMetDEL_Nov_18_FD_184517 | JGI IMG/M metagenome (GOLD analysis project Ga0208644, IMG submission 184517) | Aqueous microbial communities from the Delaware River and Bay under freshwater to marine salinity gradient to study organic matter... | ecosystem: Environmental > Aquatic > Marine >...
TCAAACTTGTGGGGAGAGCCGTGCCATGCCTCCAGCAGGGTCTTGCCGCCCTTGGTGACAAAGCCAGCATCGGCATCGTCAGACTGCCCAGCGGCTAGTAGGCCAGCGACTGCGGGCAGCGCAGCCCCGCCAAGAATGTTGGGGCCGGTGTAGTCAGGATCGAATGCGGCTCCATACTTCGCCCTAACCCTAGTGGTATCGGGTACAGCCATATTAAGCGGCGGATTGCTCTCTAGCTCTCGCAGGAACTCATCAATCTCGCGCTGACTTGCCCTGCCGCCAGATGCGCTAGGGACGCCTAAATTCATTAACTTCTGGTATGGGCCGGGATCAATAATGTCTTGGAACAAGATGCCCGGAACGCCCGACTCGTATGAAAAGTCGATCAACTCCTCGGTGTTAGTATCCATACCATCCATTGAAATACGCTCTGAGCCGCGCAGTACGGTCGGATCTCGTAGCGTATTCCACGTTGCGCCGCCGCCTAATACCCTATCAAAGCCCTCCGTATTGACGGCTAGAGGATATATTGTGGGCGCTTCGTCCGGTCTTCTATTCAGCCTTCTCCCTGCATAGCTTGCAGCTAACGCGGGGCTTTTTGACGCCCACAGGTACTGTGGGGCCATGTTAGTTGGTAGGTTCTCAAGAATGTCTGGGCTTGTAGATCCAGAGTAGAAGGTATCGGGGAAGAGCGCCTCTCGACGCTCTGCGACAGCCTCCGGCCTCATATCCAGCTTGCCAGATGCTATGCGCTCCGCGACCTCTTCTGGTCGCAGCAGCCGGAGTAAGTCAACAAGGCCCATGATATCTACCGATAATAAGAGCTTCCATTATACCATCGCTAGGCTAATCACCACAGAAGCATGGCACTGTTTCATCCCCAGCCAAATCAAGCTGGCCCTGCTCTCTTGCAATCACTTGCATCTGCCCGTAAGTGGGGCGGTCTTGTCGCCATACGCCGCCAGACTGTCCCGAAGCGGCCACCTCTCGTTCCATCCTTGCCCACCAGTCAGCGCGGCTTGGGTTCTCCTCAACCAATGATTTGATGAGGCCGCTAGACTTTAAAAAGCACAGGTCACAGTTACCGTGAGGGGTTACTCCGCCGTGGTTTGGTAGCTTCAAATCAAACGGTTGCTCTGCCCAGAATTGGCTTACCGTCTCTTTTGTGACGCCAGCGCCAACCAATGGCCTACGGTGTGGCTCTATCTTGGCGGCTCGACGTTGCTCATCAGCCCTGATGCCAACGATGCTGAACGTCTCACCATGACTGATCTTTTCGACCAAGCCAATACTAAATAGGTAGCGACCAATCGTCTTAACCTTCATCTCTAAGCTACAGAATCGCGCAACAGGATTGGGTAGAATCCCGGCAATCCTGATGACCTCCTCAAACGGCTCGCCGTCCCTTGCCGCCGTATCAAAATCGACAACCTTGAAGCGATCCTTAGTTTTCTCTGCCCATTGGTACTCCAGCCAGACAATCGGAACGTCCCAATACTTGCCGCAATCCCTGACAAACTCCAGCGTTTCCTCTGCCTCCTTGCCAGTGTTGGCAAAGGTCACAATGCAGTCATCAGGCAAGCCGTCATTGGCGTCGATGAAGCGCCACAGCATATAGGCGCTGGTTCGGCCTCCGCTAAAGCTAATGCACGATGGTTCGTTTAGTTTGAATGTCATACGCATCCCTCCAGATCGCAAACACTAGTGTATTACGCTATGCCGCGTAGGTTACGGCGTATAGGATCACCCCAGTTTGATGTCTTCCTGTACCCCACCGCTAGATACCTAAATGCGTCTGCTGAGTGACTCGACCAGTCATGCGCTGGCCTTCCCTTCCAAACACGGTTGTTATCGTCATACTCACGGTGATATGCCCGCAGCGCGTCAATGCCGTGAGCGCACTTCTCAGCGTCGAACCAGCACGTTGCCAGCAGAGACCGTGACGCCTGTATCCCGTCATCTACGTTCAATTGCGGCGCTATCTGAATGTTGTTCAGCCCGAGGGACTGTAGAGTCTCTAGCCGTGACTTGCCTGACCCTAGCTCCCGCACCCTGACATCATGCGGCAGGATATGTTGGTCGTAGATGTAGCCCTTCTGCTGCAACACCCTAACGTAATGGTCTAGGCCCACACCTGACGCCTCGTAGTGGTCGATCAGGCGCGTCTCAGGGCCAATCATCTGGGCGAACCAGATTGCCGTTGTATCGCCTATCCCTAAGTCCCATGCGGTGATGACTGGGGAGCCAGTCTCATACGGAACTGCGGTGATCCTGCCCTGAGCGTTGGCGTCACGCATCTCTAGCGAGTAATACGCGCCCTCATGGTGGGTTAGGAATGCGCCTTCCCAGATGTGATCGTAGTTGTCTGGGCGCTTCTCAAAGTCATTCTTCCGCACCAGTTCCAGCACTTTGGGGAAATATGGGTTGTCGCGCCAGTTGATCTCCACGATCTTGCTGCTTTCTGGCGGGTCTTTACGGAATCTCTGATGCGTGGCTGACAGGTTGCTCTCTGGGTTCCACGATACCCATAGTTCTGAGCCTTCCTCGCGGATTGTGGGGTCGAGTTTGTCCCACGCAGTAGCAGATACCGTCTCCGCCTCATCGACCCAGCAGAGCAGTATACGGGCCTTAGATTTGATGCTGTCTAGGTTCCTACGCAGACCGGCAAAGGTGAACTCAATGTTGCCGTCTTTAGAGCGTATATATCGCTCACCAACCTCGTAATACTCAGCCAGCCAGTCATACGTCTTGATAGCCCCTGAGATCTCCTCAAACGAGCTATCAGACAGACTATTCATGAACTCACGGGCACACAGTATTTGTCCCGAGCGGCCCTGCTGACCCCAGATATAACCTCTGACGCAGGCCATGATTGCAAAAGAGCGACTCTTCCCAGAACCACGACCACCATAAGCGCAACGATATCTCGCCTCACCACTGAATAACTCGATCAGCTTTGGCGGTAGTTCAATCGTCGCTATATTCGTCATCGGGGAGTCGCGGTATCAGTTCAATTACCGTAGGCGACATACTGCCGTCACTGGTCGTTAGATCAACCTCGGTAGCCTTCAGCTTAGGCTCAGTGTACGCAGCGATCTTATCCCACGCATCTATGCTGGCCTTGATATCAGCAGTGTCGCCAGTCTCTGCCCGCTCATGCAATCTCACGGCCTGCTCTGCCATACGCATGATTGGGTGAAAGTCATCCCCATACATATCCTGCAACCTGTTTAACAGGAACCGCTTATTGCGATTTGGTATGCCCTTCCTACTGTTCACTCTTCAATCAACTCACTGATATCTAGCATAAAATCTGACCGCTCAGGATGCGGCGGACTGGCTGCCCACCACTCACCTACGGCAGTACCGCAGTGTATCTCGCCATCCTGTATGTCCTTAGCGTCCATAGGATAGCTTTCTACTGATCCATCTGAGAACGCAACGAGATAAGTGCCCTCGGCATCTGGCATCTCACCGAAAGCCACCGGATACCACTGTATCGACAGCAACTGCTGCATTCCCATTCCCCAAATGGTGACGTAGACGGACAGATACTACTCTCTATGAGTTAGATGGCCCCTTTCGTATCTGGCCTATACACGACGCTACGCCTCGCCGCCGGAGGGAGGGGCCGGAGTAAAACCGACAAATCCCACCTATCTATTATCGCTTATTGGCGACCTTCTTTAAAGCTGCTGGACACCTCACAATTTCAAGCGGAGTACCCTCAACCTCCCGCAACGGCTTGACCGACAGATCACCCATGATCGCCATGTCTTCACCCCATCGCTCTGCCATCTGCGTTGCCGCCTGTAGCGCGATGCGAACGTCATCATCATCCCACGGTGTGATCCACATTAGCCATCATCCGCGTCTTCATCATTGGGGCCGTACTCTGCCGCGTGGACTTGATTGTAAATGGTTTGTAGTTCTCCAATCCAATCCCCAATAACATCCAGTAAGAATATGCCGTCTTGCTCCAAGATGTCGTCATACAGCGTTACAGAGCCTTCAGCGCAAAAAAAGTCAGCGGTTAGAATCCCAACAAACTTAGCCATTAGCATTCCCCCCTGTACGCAGGCCAGCCGTTCTCGCCGTCAGTCTGCTTGTACACTTCAACCATGTGGCAATAATTCTCGTCTGCCGCCACAACCTCGTCAAAGTCTGCCTTGCCCACATACAAGTAGCCAGCCGCAACAGCGACGATTAACAGCCACACAATGTGCTCAGGCATATCCCTCATTAGATCCATTATCGCTTTCATGATGCCCTCCGTAGGACGTTTTACATATCAGATCCCGATACTCCCGGGCCGCTTTTTTATGCTCCAGCGACTCACTGATGAACTCAAACTGCTTGCCCATCAGGTAGCGCAGTCGCATTACTTCAACCGCCAGAGACATTTGCTCTGACGGCAAAAGAGATTGCCAGCCATACTTCTTCTTGATGAACGTCTCAAGGCGCTCATCACTTACTGGCTCAGTCGAATGGGATGCCATGCTTCTCCTTCCACCTACTGTCTCCGTACTCTGGCGACTCTTGTAGTGTACGAAATTCTTGCACCAAGTCACGCATTAAATGCTCATCATCCTCAAGCCGAGTGATCAGAGAAAAGCATAGGGCGCGGTACGCAACATACTTTGCCCTGTAGTGTTCTGCTTCAGTCATAAGCTATCAACCTGCTGTATCCGCTCACCGATCCAGCGCATCACTGGCACAGCCATAGAGTTACCCAGAGCCTTGTACCTCGGCCCGTCTGGACACTTATCTGCTGGCTTGTTGCGGTACGGGATCTGCGTGAAGCCGTCAGGGAATCCCTGCAGCCTCTCGCACTCAGTTGGTGTCAGGCGTCTGACTGCCATGCCCTTCGCCACCGCAGGCGAGGCAGACGTGAGCATTGACGGGCTAACGTCATAACCCAGAGCGCCCATTGCGTCAGCGTTGGCGTTAGAGGGGAAGGCCACACAGCTCGCCGCATCCATGTCCGACCTCGCGGCTACCGTCTGCGAAACATCTTCCGCCTCTGCCATCTGGTTGTAGGCAGAAAACGCCACAACATCACCCTGACCGCTAGCAACATTTGGACTACTGTTGCTAGATGGGCTGGCGCTGAGGCAGTTAGCCGTTACTGGCGCAAAGGCCACCGTGTTGAAGCCATCAGCCCGACTGTATTCGTGGCAGGTGGTCTCCAAGGTTGCCGCCACATCGCTTTGTTTGTTGCCAGCGAATGTCATCGGCACAATGGCCTCGCACTCTACTCGCTCGTTTCCTGTGCGACTGAAAGGAGGGCCTGTAGTAACAGCGGGGGCAACTTTTTTCCCCTCCTCTCTGCTCGGCGCAGCCCCTCCTCTCTGCTCGGCGCAGGATTCCCTGACAGGCTTTCGCACTCAAAAAGAACCGCTGCGGCACGTCTCCAGTCTCCAAGGTATCCGACAACGAAGACACGACGGCGTCGCTGGGCCACTCCCCAGTATTGAGCGTCACAAATTCTGTAGGCGAACCCATACCCGATTTCAGCCAGCGCCCCGAGGAAGGAGCCAAAGTCCCGTCCTCCGTTAGATGACAAGACGCCGGGGACGTTTTCCCAGACCACCCACTGTGGCCTCTTGCGTTGAGCAAGCCTAATGAATTCGAGTGCCAAGTTACCGCGCTCATCATCCATTCCGCCTCTAAGTCCGGCGATGCTGAATGATTGGCAGGGGGTTCCTCCGACAAGAAGTCCAACTGATCCATAATCATCCTCTCCGATAGTGGTGAAATCACCGTGGCATGGAACCTCGGGGTAATGGTGCGCCAACACCTCGCGCGGGAATTGTTCTATTTCAGAAAAAAATGCGGGTTCCCATCCTAAACCATGCCACGCCATGGTCGCGGCCTCTATGCCAGAGCATACTGAGCCGTACCTCATAGCAAAGCCGCAACCTGATCAATCCCATGCTGAACGCTCTGGCCCACATCAACCGCTGACATCGCAAGCCCCAGCCCTTCTGGGTACTCAAGCTGTTTGGCAACGAAAGCCTGCAAATCCTCTAGCTCTTGCTGGAACTCCGGTGTCGTGCCAAACATGACCATGCCACCGTCACCCCTATCCTCAGCGAATATCTGTCCGCCACTTGGCGTAGTGATAATAGCCTCCCAAGAGATTCCACGGCGCGTTTCCATTGCGTCCAGCTTGGTGCAAACGTAGTTATTCAAGTTCATTCTGATACCCTCCGAGGTATGTGTTAATTGATACTACAAGACAGATAGTACACTAATATGTGTGTGCGTACACCCCTTTTTGCTAATTGAATGAAATTAATTTGTAGTCAGGATCTGCCTCTAGCTTCTTCAATTCCTCCCGATAATGCTTGGCTATCTCTCGCCTCAGCTGTGCGTTGGTCTTCATATGACCCCGAGCCTTCTCCCTCAAAATTTCCATGTGACCATCACCAAACAATTGATAGCAAAGGCGAGACATTTCCAGAGGGTTCTCGGTCATCACTCGATGATGATAGTGGCACATGGCAAACGCGTTATCGGCTGACCATCTCACAACCTTATTTCTTCGGCCGTATATATGACAGGCTTCGAGTGTGTCCTCTCTGCCGCAAACTAGGCATTTGCCATCCCTAGCTCGCACCGCCTTGCTGAACCAAATGTCTGCCGCGTCTCGCTTAATCGCCACCGCGATTGCCCCTGTCCTTCAGCCACCTGCCTTTTCCATCTAGCCGTAGGCCCACTGTCAGAGGGTCTGTGACGCACGATCTGTTTACCCCATGCTCCCCTACTCGGTGTATGTCAAAAGCCTCCGTACCTGTGAATACACGCCCGCATTCGCGGCATCCGGTAAAGCCGCTTCTTTTTGTTTCAAACTCGCTGATATGCGCCTCTTTCATAACCCTCTCCATTTTGTTTAATGATCGCCTAATGCAACTCCGAACTAGCATCCGAGATGATGTACTCCATCTCCCCCTCTAGCTCCTCAAGCTCACAACATAAGCAGGTCAGCCACACCCGCACAAAGTCAGTCAGCGATATGTCCACGGTGATCCCCTCCGGGAACGTGTCAGTGTAGACATCTGTGATGTTTTTGTTGGCTGGGTTTGGCATGGCAGCGCCGACCGTCGATGTCAGCAACGCAACCTCGCCCTTTCCCATAGGAACCTTAAACACCGGAATCATACACGCGGCCTCACTGTTATTCTGGCGATCTCGCCATCATTCTTGTCGTAGGTAATTACTTTTGCGCCCCTCAGAGACACCCAGCCACCTCTTGCCGCGTATGCGTCCCGGCCCGCTAGTGTTGGATGTTGCTCTGCGATAGCTCCACCGTCTTCCACAACCCTCTCATGGTGATAATGCCCTGTGTGCAAATAGCAGAATTCAGCCTTGCCCCACATAGACCGAAAACGCGGCTCACTAGCAAACAGCTTGTGTAGCTGCGCCATTTTTACCTTATGCCCGTGATGAAAACCCAGCATAGTCTTGCCATGCAGGTAGGCGTAATAGGGGAAGTCATTGTCAATCACCTCAAGCCTTGGCTCGTTAGCAAACAAATGCTTAATGTGCTTTCGTAGCCAGATGCTCCCTGATATATCGTGATTACCTTCCGCAGACACCACCACCACTTTGTCAAACTTCTTCAGCATCATCTTGACCGCTTCAGTCATGACAGACATCGCCATCTCTACCAACTTGCCGTAGCGCGTGTCGGAATCGAGTATGTGACCGCTAGATGGGGTGACGCTAAGTATCCCGTCCCAGTGCAAGAAGTCCCCTAGCTGGCACAGGACGCCAGTGCCTGATTTTGGCGACGCCATTATCATGTCGTTTATTGAGTTGAGAAAAACATCCCGAGCTATGTTTACATCCCAGTCGTCGCCTGTCTCAGCTTCGTATGCGTACATCCCGAGGTGGAAATCCGTAATCGTTAGTAGCGTCAGCAAATCCTCATCGGATGACTTTGGGGCAGCAACAGGCTTGAATGGTTTTAGCCCCTCCTGCGCCTTCTCTAACCGCTCAACAAGGATCTCAAACTGGCGCTGCTCGTCGGTCTGAGACTTAACCCATTGCCTGATCGGGTTGCCTAGCTCGTCGTAAAACGTGGATACGCCTTTAATTTTGTGACCATCTGGCACTGGCCTAAACCAATTGTGCTCTGGGCTGTATCCTTGCTTTGCAGCCTTCCGCCGTACAGTTTGAATATGGTGCTTAACAGCCTGACGGGTGCTACTTAAAGCCTCCGCCGCCTTGTATTGAGACAGACCCTGCACGAAGCAAAGCTCGATCACTTCTCTTTGTTTTTGTGTTGAGCAAAACTCCAATAACGGATGTTCCATGCTATCCCCCCTTGAGTTTCATGTACTCCGAGTCCTGCGGGCAGGTCAGCATTACACCGTGATCCATTGCCCACTCCATTACACCGTCCATAAACTCCATCATCTCGCCACGGTCTAACCCGCTGGTTTCTCGCACCTGAGCCGGGATGACCGTGTTGTTGATCTGCCGATCTTCCGTACCTAACAGCTTGTATTTTATCAGCTCTTTCATTTTTTCTTCAGTGATATCCGCACCCTTTGATCTAAAGTGATCAGCCATTTCCCGACACCACAAATGGAAAAGCGCATTCTGAGATAGCGACCGCTTTGCCACATATCGCTTTACCTTCCACTCAACTGGGTATTCCCAATTCCACTCATGCTCTAGGAAGTCCTCAAAAAACTTAATGCGCTGACGCAACTGCGCCTTGTCTTTAACCAGCCAGAACTCAGACATTGAGCCTGTCCAGATCTGCCGTATCGAAAATGTAAGAGTCTTTGGCGTTTCCCTTGGTGTCATTTACCCTGTTTTGGTAGATGTGCGTTTTTGCCTTACCCTCCATTACTAACCTCCTTGCCCTGTCGATCGTCAATAAGTAAACACTGTTCTGCCATGTCACATTGCAAAGTATCAGTATGTTCGGGTACAGCTTTGCGTACCTACGGAAATCTTTGCAGTTTATTGAGATGGCCCTCTCGGGGGGGATGCCAAACAACAACTCGGATTTTCTCCACTGCGTTTCAATTGTCTTGATATCTATCTGGCACATCCCAAAATAATCGTGCGTGTATGGATCATCACTTTTGAGCGGGTTGAAACACAAACCCCATCCCTTCACACCGCCAGAAACTAAAAAATCCCCCTCCGCTGCAAGACCGGCCTTACACCAAAACTCCTTATCTTCGTTGTCCACGGGCAATCTCCCTCTCAATAAGAATGTCGATGTAATGCCGCGCCTTCTCAAGATCCTGTATGCCGCCCTTTGTCTTCCAGCGAGACACGTACTTGACCACCGCGTGTTCACACACGCCAAGCCCATTTTCTAGCGCATATTCTAGCGGCTGAATCTTCATCGTCTTGTAGTGACTGCCGCCCACTTGCTCAGACTCCCATTTCATCCCTGCCTCCTTGGTATATCGACCCTTATGCTCGGGGCGCTGTGCGACCGCTTAAATGTCTGCCCTTTGCCCTCATACAAAGCAATCGTGCCTTCCCAATGATGGTGTCGCTGCTTGGCAACAATCATCTTGAAGTCACAGCCATCCTCCAACTCCGCAGCCTCTCTGTCAGTCAGCGGGATGTTGTCCTCGATCTTCCGCTTTGCTCTGATACGCATCTTGTTATGCCACGCAATCATCAGTAGGTGTGCTTGGTCGGTGATCGTGCTACCGCCCCTAACGTCAAATCGCGTCGGGACGTATTCATCGCCACCCTGCGGCGGCTTTCTCACATGGTGAACAATTGCGATATGGATATTTAGCGCCTCAGCCAGCCCTATAAGTTGATTGAAAAATAACCGCTCTCGCTCAGGGTCATCCGTCACCCCCATGAACTGAAGATTATCCAAGGCGACCAGCTTCACGCCGCGCTTCGCCATAGCCGAGATGCAGCCGAGTGCCTGTAGCGGTGTTACCGAGCCGAGCGCCCGATACCACCATATCCTGTCGCGGCTCCACTCAACAAAATCCTCAGCAAACTCCCTCGCAACAATGTCTACTGCCGCCGCCTGCTTGCACATCATCTTGGCGGTGTCTTGTAGCCGCATCTCAAAAGACGCCAAACCAACCGGCTGTTTTGTCGCGGCATGGACTAGGATCTGACTCAACAACGTGGACTTCTTGTGCCCGTTAATACCGGCCCAGACGCTGATTTCGCCATCCCGTAGCCGCACCTTGTCATCAGTATTTGGGAACGGGAGCGCAATACCTTCTGGGTCACCCTGAGCCACCTCAATGCTCTTGAGAAACTCATCCTTGAATGAGTCGATGCCAACAACATCAAGCTCCTCAACCTGCGCGTAGATTTCCTGCAAGTCCTTATCAGTGAAATCCTCAACTTCCCTCCGAGGAATCCGATTCATACAACATACTCCGATGTCTGCTTTCCGCGCTGGCGCTTCCTCTCACTGGCATTCCAGTTCCCCAGAGCATGGGGCCAGCTAACCATCTTGTTTTTGCCAACGTACCAGTTTTTGGACTCGTAGAAATTAACGAACCTCTCTGGGTCTACAAACAGGTAGTTGTTCGCCCTGCACTTCTCCGCAACCTCCTCTACGGACGGCGGGACAAATCGCTTAGATTTGGCCCCTTCCTTTTTTAATCTAATCTCTTCTAATCTATTCTTGCATGACTCAATCATGACCCCATCATGACTTTTTGTAGAGTCTTCCTCACTAAAGTCCCGCAACCTGCTGATTAGCTTACGCATATCTGGATTACTTGTCATGGAAGAGTCAAGCCTTTTTGCAATTTTAAGGCAGGTAATTACCCCTAAGTCATTTTCAAATAGTTGTAAGTCAACCATCCTCGCCATGACCTCATTTACCTTGGTTACGGACATCCCCGTATCGTGGCTGATGATCTCCGCGTCATGCTCTAGCTCGAAGGTGTACTTCTCTGCGCTGACATCCCCTGCGATCAATTCGATGCAGTACCAGTACAGCCCGTAACCCTCCATGCCATAGTCCAGCATAAGCCGCTTCAACTTCGCGTCCCTATGTGCGTCTGTATCGTGCTTTACCCACTTCACCTGATGCCCCCTGTGCTACCGTGTCAACAAAACCATTGCAGCGTCCGCCCTTTTTTAAGGCAGAAACATACCGCGCCTTATCCTCCCGGGACAGCGATTGTCCGGTTTTTTTGGCGTGTTCCGCAAGCTCTACTACAAAGTCCTCTAGGGACGCCGTAGACGGCCTTCTGGGGGCGTTAAAGTGCTGGGTAGTATCAGGGTATAGGGTAGACCAATCGAGTCCCACAGACGCGAGAACGTCCAATGCGCCACACCCTGCGTAGCAGTTGATCAGCACCCTGCCGTCGTCCAGTTCGGTGACGCTCAGGGATGGACTCAGATCCCCGTGTGCGGGGCAGGTAGCCATCCAGCTATTATTCCCAGACTTTCTGTACTTCTGGACGCGATCCAGAATATCTTGCGCTGACATAGCCCCTCCTATAGTGGCTCATGATCTGTAAAAAACTCCGGAAGCCCTACCTCCAGAGCGGCACAAAAATCCTCCACAACACTAACCTTGACGGTCTTTGCGTTTCTCCATCGCACTACCTGATTCGGGTGTGCGTCCATCATCCGAGCAAGTGCGCGGGAGCTAACCCCGCGCTGATCTTGCAACTGCCGGATGCGCTTACCTACATCCATTCGCTCCATAGCAACCTCTTAAAATGGGATATCTTCAGATGACCCAGAATCCTGCTTTTGCTCAGGCTCCCAAGTATCCAGCTTCGCGTAGCCTTTACCGGCCTTGCTGACCAACATATCAATGTTGATCCACTCAGACCCTTGGTTAGCCTTTAGATACTCAGCCATCCAGTCTCTGAACTGCGCCACGTTGATTGACAGCTTGCCGATAACAAAGTCTGGCTGACCGTCACGCTTCTTTGGGTACAACCCGCCGATTAACTCACTATCCATTGATAATCTCCTTTCTTGCTGCATTAACTTCATCTGAGCGTAGGTACGCTCTCTCTTCTGTGGTGAATACACCACCCTTCGTAGGAGCGAGCCAAAGCGCCTCCTTCACCTCGTCGCTCTCCAGTTCCAGCCACGCCTCCGCAAACGCGAGTGCGTCCTGCTCGATAAAGGCGGTCTTCATGTACGCGACCGTCCCCCAGTTCTCCCTCACGGCGGCATTATGCGCCATAAGCCTTTCCACCTGAGCGGTTACCTGCTCGTCGATGTTTTGCTGTGCAATGGCGTTGGCAACCTCATCGGCTGACGCGAACTCAGTACCCGCAAAACCGCAAGCTGATAACGCGCGTCCAATTGCGCTTGTCTCTGCATTTTCCATCGCACTAAACTTGTTGATCTTAGATGCCGCCCGCTTCTCCTCCGCATAACCTGTCCCTCTCACTCGCTGGCAATCATCTAGCACCAGCGCCTTCATAACAACAGTGTCTTCATCAGCGGAGACAAGCTCGGTCACAATCGACCAATCAGGATATGCTTCCTTAAACTCCGCCACCCGTAACGCTACGGTCTTGTACTCCCGACCGTGAATCTTTACCACTCCATCTGTCATACCATCGTCCTCCGATCTTGCTCTTGCTCATGCCAGTAACGAGCGCCGTAGCCCGCAACGTATGCGCGGGTTTCGACGTTCGCTGGCTTCCCTTCTTTGCAGTCTTCCCAGCCAGCCACAAAGTCGCTTACATCAAACAGCGGACGATTGCGGTAGTAGGTGTCTACATACTCCTGCAACTCTTGGTCTATCTTAGACATACATAGCCTCCAGCGTCTCAACAACCTCCTCAGCGTTAATGATCTTGTATCCCATCCAGTTGCACTTGTGGACGGTATACTCGATCTCCTCAATCATGGCTACCTGCCCCCAAAACTCATCACGGTAGACGCCGCCATTGATGCTGTACTGGGCATCTATGTCTGCTACGTCTGCCATAACCCAGCACCCGTGCTCCTCGACATCAATGATGCGAGCGCCAGCGACCAGATCCTGCTCATCAGTCTCAGGCTCGTAGTTAATCCAAATCTCTAACGTGCTCATAGATCCTCCGCTATGAAGTCGCGCAACCGATACAGGTGCTCTAGGTCGAGATTGCGGGCAGTCAGAAAGCCGTCAAAATACTGCCACTGCTGTGGGGATCGTTCGCGGTCTATGGTGCGGTGAAAGTCTCCATCCCGAGTGATGGATTCCTGCACCAGATCAATAATGGATGCCAGCAACTTGCGGGCGTTCTTCAGCTTAACGTGATCTGTGGTCATATTGTCCTCCGTATGACAGGGCCAGATCCCTATCGACAGAGCCGAGTCTACACACTTTTTAGTGTGTGTACAATTTTTTGTGTGCGGCCTGTAGCTTTAGGCTACAGTCAGTATGACCACACGGTGGGGGATAGTTTATCGTCGCACCAATCTAGGTGAATGAATCGCCCCTTTCCGCGCTGGTTTACGCCAACCCGAGGGACGTTGTGGGCAAATGCCACCTGTAGGAGTTTGTGTGCCTTGTCTCTGTCAACGGCTATATCCACGGCCTTGCCTGTGGAATGTGCGCCGACATGATCCTTATGGTGCTCTAAAGGGTGTTTAAGGCAACGGTAACCAGAACTAACGGGCAGAGGGAAGCCACAATCAGAACGAATGCCATTAAGTATTCTAAGTATTTTTTCATCGAACAAATAAACATCACAGCCACACTGACAGCGTAGCTCATCTTCAGAAAAATAATTCACTCTTGAGTCTTTCTAACCTGAGTAACAATCTTTTCGCCAGACCGGGCGACAACGTAGCCGCCAAGACCGATCTGCAACAAAGTCCACGCCTCATCTCTGAGGGGGTTTGGCAGCCATCCCATTGAATCCCCAACCGCAAGGGCTAGGAATGTCAGCATGGTGATTGGACGCCACGTTGCGGTAATCCAATGCTCTGACTGGGCCTCAGCCTGTACTATACCAGCCTTGGCCTTTAACGTCTCTGCCTCGTAATCAAAGACGCGCTGCATTGCCGCCGCCTGCACATCAAGCAAATGGCCTTTTGCCTTCAGCCGCTCTTCATCAGATGTGTGTAGCTCGTCAATTAACTCAGCCGCAGGCTTAAATACCCCGGCAATAAGCTCTATGACTCCCATCATCTGGAGATCATCTCGCTGGCGCGTTGCAGGTCACGCAGATACGCCTGCTTACAATGACCCTTACCCAACGGTCGAAACAGGAAATCTATTCCCACCATAGAAGCATTCCAGTACCACTTATCGCGGCAACGGTATGACCGGCTACTGATTGACTCATTGGGATTGTCGCCAAACAACAGGGCGACATTTGCAAGTTGAGATGTAGCGTCACCAACGCGGAAAACGTAGCCCTTCAGCGCCTCGCCCACCTCTGCCATAGCCTGCACTGCCACCTCAAAGTCTTGGTTGCGATCCATATTTACCTCAACATATATACAGCGATAGACACAATCGCAGATATCAGAATCCAAAAAAACCGCTCCGTTGCCTTCACGGTTTGAGCGTTCTTGTTGATCGTCTCTTTGGCCTTATCAACATCAGACTCAATCAGGTCGATGCGGTACTCAAGCCGGTCAACACGTTTGTTAGATGAATACACCTTCTCTTCCACCCGAGCAATTGCGCTCACGGCTTCCGCCAGCTTATCCAGCTTTGTTTCTAGCCGATCAAGCCGAGTGAGAAATACATCATCCTGAGCCATCACTTGATACCTCTTTATGCGACTCAGTTGCCGCGCAAATGCCTATACAAATAAACGCCCGATTATCGGACGTTATGGTTGTGCCGCAGCCACACAGAAAAACCATTAGTGAGGCTACGGCTAATTTTATCATGGAGCGCAGTTAACTGACGACGTTCCATCAGCATTTGTCGTGACGGTGCAGGTCACCTGCGGGACGTTCTTCATGATCTCTGAGATGGTTGCCGTGTACTCAGACCAAATCCCACCCAGCAAGGCGTTGTTGCCAGCATCCAGCGTTACCATAGAGTTCAGGCCAACAGTGCTGACATCAACAACCCCGTTGATCCCAGTGGCTCCAAGGTCGCCAAGCTCTGTCATGCCGGTAGTGCCCAAGGTAACCATGCCATCAACGAATGGCGTGTAATCAACATTACCCAGAGCAGTGAAACCAGCCGTAGCAACATCAGCCGTCAGTGCCGCGCCATTGTTGAACGCCGCGTATAACGACTGGTTATCGGCAGACTCAGCAGAGATGCGAGCCAGATCAACCTGACTGTTGTACTCAGCCATCTTCTTAGCAGAGTCAGCCTGTATCCACATCATGCCGAGAGATGACACAGGGGACGCCAAAACAGACGCCCACTGCAATGCCTCGGATTGTTGGGGCATAGGCTGAATAGCTGGGGTTTGGGTAAGAGCCAATGCCATAACAGCAGCACTTGCCGCCTGCCCGTCACCGCTTGCCGCGATCTTTGACAAAGCATCAAACTTAGCCTGCGTTGCCGCAGAGTTGGCCTCCGCCGCCTTCTGAACTGCCTCGTAATACTGGCTGGCAGATGAAGCACAACCACTCAAAACCGCAATTACCGCCAAAGAAAAAATGGTTTTCATATCCTTCCCTCAACAATCCTCAGCTTTTTAAAGTCTGGATCATTCAGCTTTTTGATAATTAGCCTCTGCATCCCGTCATGGTCTTCCCAAGACACTCGCTCCTCCTTCATCCACTGAGCGAGAACGTGCATGGGAATATCTCCAACGTACCATGAGTCAGATAGCATATCGTTTTTGCCAACACCAGCAGATCGCAACTGCTCATTACGCTCTAGGTATGGCGTGTTGTCGTACTCTGTAAGGATGCCAAATTTTGACCCCTCCAGATCAACAAATGTTTCTTTTTTCTTCATTTTGCCCTCAACGAAAAAAGGGGGCCGAAGCCCCCGTCAGGATTAGCTAGTGGAGCAATCGTAAACTGCACCAGATGACTTCTCGTTCTTGCTGACCAAAGTAAGCTCAGTCAGAACTTGACGCTTCTCGTAGTCACCGTCTTTCGCCAAGGCTTCGTTCTTGGTCGGACGCAGTACGCCAACCGCAAACATATCGTCTTGGATAACAAAGACATCAGAGCCACGCTGCTCACGCGAGGGTACAAACTTAACCGTGCCCCAAGGAGTAACATAGACGCTCATGTGCTTGATGACAGTTTCTGACTCTGCCTTGATCATGCTTTGCTGTGAGTTATTTCCAGCAAAACCTTGGGAGACATTCATCTGATATGCAGACAAGTAAACCGTGTCGGGCTTGCCACCAGACTCCCAGATTGACTGCATTACGCTGTCAAAACGGGTCTGAGAGAAAGCCGCAGCCGTACCGTCAGTGCGAGCGTCAGTGCCGTTACCAGTAGCCGCAGTTGCGTCAGCTGCCTCGTCGATGTTGGTGACGATCCATGAAGGCAGACCAGCAAGCTCACGCGCAGTTGAGCTATCGCCAGCAACGCGAGCGTTGTTAGCAAACAAAGCCTTCTCGATGTCCAGCTTCTGCTCTTTTGCAATCTTCAGAGTCTGATAAGCCATTTCCTTGGCACGACCGGCCTTATCAAGACCTTCGTCAGTGCCGGGGATGATTACCGCATTCTTGAAGATTTGCGTGTAGTTGCCCAAGCGGGTGGTCGCGGTGCGAGCCTCAGCAGCAGTCGCGTCACCTTCAATGTGCGCGTTAGCTGCCGATGAACGCAGTGCGTCAGTTTGCCACTCATGGTAAGTGTTGCGGGCCTTAGCTTTCGCGCAGGTTGAGTAAAACGGCGTATCTTCCATTCGTTATGCTAAGGCTCTTTATCCCTAGCTCTTAGGCTTTCGCCTAAGTATCGGACTATATCTTCACCCTAGAGGGGTGTCGCGCACTCGTGGAGCTTTACCGACTGTTCTAGTCTCCATGCTCTAGTCTCTGAACCTTCTGCCTGTCCCCAGACAGCTTGGCTGCTGATTGGCCTATCTTTCGACTTAGCGTCCCAGCAATTCACGCGATTATCGCTTCTAAATTACTTCAGAGCGGCCCCAAGTTAAGGCGATACGTCATGGATGACATCGGAAAGATCTTCCCTGATGCCGACAGCATCATAACTGTCAAACGTGTTGGATGGCTGTGCCATGTTAATTACCTCATTTAAGGATTAGTGATAGAGCGTCGTCAATGCTTCCGCTCTTCTTCAGTTTTTGTCGAGTTTGTCGCTCGGCGTCTGCGTTGGATCGCGTCTTCTTAGCGCCAGCCCTGACAGTACGCTTTGCCTTTGGCTTGGCGTTATTCTGGGCCTGCTTCTTTCCAGACATCAATTCTTGATACTTAATGGCGTCGTGCAATACGCGGATTGCTCGGTGATCCATTACTGCACCAATTTCACCCGGGTCGTAGCCGTAAATCTCTTGACCCATCGTCACAAGACGGTCACGGGTCTGAGCGGCTGTGTCTGGGCTAGAAAACTCTGGCACTAAAGTTTTTAGCGTTTCCATCTCACGCTCTAAATAAACGCGCTGGGCATATTGCTGGGCCTGACTCTGTTGCTGTACCGCTTGTTGCAACTGGTAGATTTGTGCGTCATATACCTGCTTTGCCTCCTCGTAGTCCTCTCTGGCACTGCTGTACCCGATGGGATCAATATCCCTGAGTGACTTATCTGGAGGTGTCGGCGCTTGCGGCAGACCGCTCTGTGCATACTGCAACAGTTGTCCGATCTGCTGGCGCTCATTTAATAGGTGTGCATAAACCTCTTCTGCCTGCTTTCGCATTGAAGCGGCTTCCTGCATACCCTTCTGGACATACTTCTGACCACTGTATCCTCGCTTGAGATCATCTAGGCTTACCTGTTCTTCCTTGCCGTCAACTTTGACGGTGTATAGATCGGGGGCCGCAGTCTCTGCTTCCTCAGCGTCTTCGTATTCGTCCTCGGAGTCATCATCTGACTCCACTTCATCGAACTCAGCCTCTACTTCGGCTTCGTCCTCTTCAACTACCTCGTCCTCCACCTCTTCGGCTTCTGGTTGCGGGGCAAGTAAACCTTCAACGGCGCTTTCAAAACTATCAAGTTCAGTCGTATCCACGGTACTGAGTCCTCATTTGTGTTTTTTGTCGTAGATCGCCTCATCCTGTAGGACTTGGGCAATGCAATCTTCGATCTTTCCAAGCGCCCGAACAATCGTGTGCGCCTCCGCCCGATCATCGTCAGATGAGTACGGGTTAAAAAAGATATCACCCTGATCTTTTTTAATCTTCTCCACAAGGTAATTGAATGCCTCATCACCTTGTAGACGCCTTATGCCAGCGCCCAGATCCTTTATATTCATCTAGGCATTGCCTGCATTTGCTTAATTCTCTGTACGTCTAGCGCAGTGCCGTACTTGCCAAGTATCTCAGCCGCGCTAATCAACAAGTCTTGATCCATTTTATCACGCGCAAGGTCATCGTCAGCCATCGCCTTCTGAGCGTCTAGCTGCATCTTGAATTGATCCTTCTGCGCCTGAGCCTGCAACTTAGCCATGTCGGTCTGAGCCTTGGCCTGCGCTTTCATTGACTCGGCTTGTAGGTACGCCTGAGCCTGCGCGTCTTGCGGCTGACCCTGCTGTTGCTGGGCCGCTTGTTGTTGTTGCATTAGCAACTGCTGCTCAACCTGCGGGTTCATGGGATTAAAGTAGCGGGTACTGTTGCGGATGCCGTTAAGGGCAAGAATGTCTGCCAGAGTGTTACGCACTTGAGTGAGCGTCACGATTCCATTCTGCGGCCCGTACTGACCAAGTATTTGCTGCTGAACTTGGAATGCCTGCATAAGTGCCGCCAGCTTCTGTTCCTCGCGCCCAGTGCCTAGACCCACGTTCACCGTTACGTCCATCGTGACGTTCCAAGAGCGCGGGTCTACGGGGACATAGCCCTCACCAACAAGGCGCATCATTTGCGCTTCTTCCACGTTCTCGTGCATTACCTTGAGCATCAAAGTAAACATCTGCCGCATACCGCCCTCAGCAAGATTGCGAGCCATAACCTCAATCTGCCCTGCCTGAGCCTGTACGGTGGCCTGAACTGCGGCGGCGGTAGTGTTTTGCAATGAGTCGGGAGATAGGCCAGTAGACGCTTTTGTCACGCCTGTCTTGTTCTCAATCTCTTGATCCATGTACTGAAGCGCGGTCAGCGTTTGACCGGCAACAAATGGGATTGCCTGCGGCTGTATAGCGCCAGCCTGCTTAACTCGGATAATGCCGCCAATCTCATTGTTTAGCAGATCATCAATGTTTACAGCGCCGTCAACAATCTCAAGACGCGGGTTGTTGGTCAGGGCTACGTTATCCAGAACACCCCTCAGCATAGCCGTGGATGCGTCCTGATCGTTAATGATCAAATCAGCTACCGATCGACCGTAGAAAGTGTGCGGCTCTGGATCTACTTCAAACACGGCAAACGGAATGTGCGAGCAGGCCATGTAATCCAGCAACTTATAGGCGGCTCCGCCAAGGGTGACCTTTTGCAGCGTAGGGACGCCACTGCCGGTTACATCAATCTTCATGTAAACCTCAGTGACGGCAACAAGGCGCATAGCCGGATCTTGGATATCCTCGTCGGAGTAATCCTCTTCGTAGCCCCTGCGCTCAAACTCCTCAACCTCTGAGAACGTGTCTGAGTGCTGAAGGCCGGTAAGATCCTTCACATCCTCGTAGTCATAGCCCATAGATATCAGGTCGCCAATCCGCATTTCTGTACGGTGGCACACCGCGTAGGCGTCCTTGATGTTTCTGGCGTTTCGATCAACAAAGAACTCTTCCGGCGGCACTGACTCAATGCACATCTTGCCGACATCTTTGTAGCGAGCAATTTTCAAATCGTAGATGGGGGTTTCAATCTCCATCCCCATCTCATCAATTTGAATCTCAATTCGAGTTGTAGACTCAAGCACCTCAACATCGTCATCCATCGTCAGGACGCGATATTCCATCTCGTTGAGGTTTTCAAACTCGTATGTTTCTTGCTCTTGGTAGTTGTCCCAGTAGACCTTAACGATGCCGACCTTCTTGACCATTGCATCGTGGAA
>Ga0208644_1001429_pt1 | contig 20010 bp, 8 predicted proteins | sample VirMetDEL_Nov_18_FD_184517 | JGI IMG/M metagenome (GOLD analysis project Ga0208644, IMG submission 184517) | Aqueous microbial communities from the Delaware River and Bay under freshwater to marine salinity gradient to study organic matter... | ecosystem: Environmental > Aquatic > Marine >...
GTCACCGCTTTGAACAATCGTGTTGGCTCCCGTTGCCGTTCCTCTTGACTTGCCAAGAACAAGACTGGCAATAGTTCCGGCACTATTGGAGTTTCTAATAATTGAAAAACTCGAAGTGGCGTAGGTTGTGCCTTCAATTTGTACGGCTGCGGTATCACCAACAATGTTGCTACGCGCAGTAGGCGTACCAACTAAGAGGCGACCCGAAGTGTCGATGGTGGCGCGTGGGGTGTTGCCTACATAAAAACCAAGTGGATGAGAAGTTTCAGTACCAAGAACTGCTGCGCCGTCATAAATGTAAAAAGCGCCTTTTTGCGAACTGTCGCTTGAAGAGAGGCGTATACCACCACTTCTAGTAGTAGCAGCACCCTGAACTTCGACAGTCGTTACGTTTGTCCCCAGCGAAGTAGGCGAAGCAGTGCCAATCCCTACTGACCCTTGAACAATCAATCCGTCAGTAGGCGGTGTACTAGCAACATACGAATTACCAATACTTGCTTGCTTGATTCTTGTTTCTCTACCTGTCCCACCATTGACAACGAGAGAAAATCCACCTGCTGCACCGTCAACACGCAAACCCTCTGCAGCAGAAGTTTCAACGGAATGAATTCTTGCTCCAGGCGCACTGGTCCCTATGCCTACGTTGCCGGAGGAGTCGAGTACAACAGAATTGCTATTATTGGTAATAAATAGTTTGCTAGATTGACTACCTCCCCAAGTGCTATTTCTATAATCAATCGACGCTTTTTCGGTGCCAGCTTCTGCAAATAAGATTTTTGAGTTCCAGTTCGTTGCAGTTTGGTTGAGAGAAATAGTTGCGTAGGTATTGCCATTGCCTTCAACGACAACCTGAGTGCCAGGCGAACTAGTTCCAACACCTACTTTCCCTGTCGAATCAATAACAAGGCTATTAACTGGTGCGCTGCCGTTGAAGCTGACGGCTTGAGTAGAACCTGCGGTGCCAGCACCAACGAAGTTCAGAGCGCCGGTTGAGGTGATGCGGAGGCGTTCGGTGTTATTAGTTCGGAGTTCAACTCCGTGATTACTTCGTGCACCTAAAACTGCTGTACTGTTACCAACAGAAAACCCAATCTGATTGATGATTGTTCCGTTTCCAGCATAAATCAATCCACGAGCATCCAAGACTGAGTTGGAATCCGGTGTTGATGTACCGAGTCCAACATTCCCACTTGCATCAACAAACAGTCTCCCAGACCCATTAGTCGAGATGGCTACTTGGTCTGCGCCAGGTGAGTAAATGCCGGTGTTGGTGTCTCCGGTAAAGGTGACGGTGGGTGCGCCAGCCGTGCCAAGTGCGTGACTGATTACGCCGGTGGTTTGGACGGTTTGGCTGCCGAAGTCGGGGCTGATTTTGGTGCCAGCGATTGCGGCGGAAGCGTTGACATCGGCGTTGACGATCGTGCCATCAGCAATCTTTGCACTGGTAACAGCACCGTTATCAATTGTCCAAACAGTACCGGTACCGCTAACAGTGATGTCACCGTAATCAGCGTCAGCAATGGTTCCAGCAGCAACCGTAGCGTCTACATAACCCTTGGTTGAAGCGTCAGTGCTAGCAGTAGGAGTACCAAGACCAGTGATCTTGTTGTTGCCCATTGCAAGGGCACCGCTCATTGTGTCGCCAGTTACGTTGACATAGCGAGCGTCGTAACGATTATCAGAAGCGCTGGTTGTAAAGAAAGTGGCGTCGTCAGGGGTGCTACCAGATTGTTCAGCTGCTGTAACAACAGTAGAAGCGCTAAGTTTGGCGCTAGTAATAACACCATCAGCAATCTTTGCAGCAGTTACAGAGCTGTCTGCCAGTTTGTCAGTAGTAACATTTGCATCGACAATTTTTGCAGTCGTTACAGAATTACTAGCCAGATCTCCAGCAACAATTGTCCCATCAGCAATTTTGGCGCTGGTTACAGAGCTATCCGCCAGCTTTGCGGTAGTGACATTTGCATCAGCAATTTTGACAGTTGTAACGTTGCTGTCCAGAATTTTGGCAGTAGTAACACTGTCAGAAGCCAGATCTCCAGCAACAATTGTGCCGTCAACAATCTTTGCGCTAGTGATTGAAGAATCAGCAATCTTGGCAGTCGTAACGTTGAGATCTGCAATTTTTGCAGTTGTTACGTTTGCATCAAGAATCTTGGCAGTAGTGACAGCATCATTAGCAAGGTCACCAGCAATAATTGTTCCGTCTGCAATTTTGGCAGAAGTAACAGAATCGTTAGCCAGCTTGGCTGTGGTTACAGCTGCATCGTTAAGCTTTGCAGTCGTTACGTTGCTGTCAAGAATTTTTGCAGTGGTAACGTTTGCATCCAAGATTTTTGCAGTTGTTACAGCACCATCAGCCAGCTCTGCGGTCTCAATAGCGCCGTTAGTAACAGCAACAGTGATTTGACCGCTAGAGGGGCTGTTGTCGGTAATTGTGATTGCGTTACCAGCAACGACATCAGTTGTCAGTGCTGTGTCGATCTTGCTGTCTACACGACCATCAATAGCCCCTGTAGTGGCTGCGTGAGCGTTATCAGAGACCCAAGTCTCAGAAGAACCAATGAAACCACCAAGAGCTTGGAGGTCACCAGTACCGGTAGTTAATGCAGCATAGGTATCGCTGAATTCTTGGAGACCATAACGAATCTGATTATCAGCGTTATTAAGATCTTGAGCTGTGAGGGTAGAGCCTGCGGTATAAACCACAGTTGCATCAGCGATGCTGGTTGAACGGCTGATGATGACTGTTGCACCGCTTACAGCGCTAGCCAAAACAATGGCAGTACCAGCGGCGTTAAAGGTGTAACCAGTACCTTGAGTCAGAACAGTTCCGTTAACAGTAACGGTAATGTCAGCTTGACGCAGATACGGAATTGGATCGCCTTCGCTGTTGGTCAGAGCAAACGTGGTACCAGATGCACTGGTATAGGTAATAGATGCGTAAGCCATTACTTAGGACCTCCGGTCATGCGGTTGGTAAGAATCATCTGTTTCATTTCTGGTGGTGCTTTGTAGCGTTGACCGGGTAGGTCTCCCATTAAAAATTGCTCCTTAGCAATACCTATAAGTTTACTTACTTCGTTTTTAAGAATCACACTTCTTACGTTGTCTTCTCGGTTCCAGTTTGCATCTTGAACTAAACCAAACGGACCCATCTTAAATGGGCTATCGACACCAGGATACTGAGTGTAATTTTTGCTGGTAACGAGATCTTTTAGGTACGGATAAATACCTTTGTAAGATTTACCGTTTTCATAGAACGAAAACTCTTGGTTAAGAAAGTGATTGAAGTCGTTTAACACAGTGTCGTTAATACCTACACCATCTGAGTGGTAAAGGGTTTTACGAGGTGGAGAGACGAGGTTGTAAACCATTTCCTTGTACACAGGATCTTCAAGCTTGTCCGGGAAGCCCCAGTAACGCCCCAGAACAGCTTGTATGGGGTACCAAACACCAGCGTTGTTAGCTTTGATCGTTTCTCCTGGTTTGCCGTACCACAGAGCCTTACGAGAGGCTGCACGGTACTCAGGGTCCTGACTAATGCGAGAAATAAGAGCGTCAGTCAAAACACCTATTGGCTGATATTCAGCAGCAATACCAAAAGTTCCAAAAGCTGTGTCACTGAGACTGTTAACAAAGTCAGAAAGCGTCACACCCTTTTCACCAACCTTGCCACGGCTGTAGAACTTAGAACCTGCAAACCGGCTAATAGGAGAAGCTGGTTTTCTTGGATCAATACCTTGCGTAATGACTTTACGAAGGTTGAGGAACGGATCACCAGCTTTAGCTACACCATCAGCCAGTAGTTTTTGCAAACGGCTTACATCACCGTTTTGTGCTGTGTTGACAGCCGTAAGGATCTTGTCAAAACCAGCAATAGACGGAGTGTCAAGAATTACGTTTGCGAGAGAAGCAGCAGCTAAGGCAGTCAAAGCTGAAGTGTCTTTACCAGGAGCAAACTCTTGAAGATCCCTAATTGTGGCGTGGAACGCAAGAACGTTACCAAGCAAAGGAATGTTGCGATAAGGATAACGTCGATCACCAATTTTCCAAGTGAACTGATCTACGCCACCTTCAGCTTCTCGATAGGAGTTCTCAAGACCACCAGTAATGTCTTGATTACCATCTCTTGTCAAGAAGAACGCAAGGCTATTAATACCAACAGAAAGAGCAAGAGCGCCTTGAGCAGCAATCCGTTGCTTTGGATCACTACTCATATATTTGCTTTCAAAATCAATAATGCTCTTACGCCATTCAGCTGGAAGGATCTTAGTTACCTGCTCTGGTAGGTTTTTCATACCAGTAGAAAGACCAGCTCGAACAACATCAGTAGATGCTTGAGCGATCTCACCACCGTATGCAATCATTACGGCACGTTTAATGCCGTTTACTGGTGAAGTAATGATTGGAAAGATGTCACGAGCAAAGATTGCAAGTGGAGGGAATTTACTTTGACGCCAAGTGTTAATGCCGTCCGTAATAAGTCCAAGAGGTCCTGTAAGTTCTTCAGTCAGGTTTACAGCTCTGGTCAACTCAAGGATTTGATTATCAAGAACTGAATAACCAATAGTCTTTTGATCAAAACCAACTTTGATTGGTTTATACATATCAGACATATCTTTATTAAGACGTTCTGCAATAGCAGAAGCCCGATCAGCCTGATTTAAAAGACCAGCAGCAATTTGTTCTTCTACATCCAAAACAGCTCGAGCTCGTACTGAAGAATTAGCAAACAAAGCAGTAGAGAACTCGTCAGCGGTTGCAGAAAGCTGATTGAAAAGCGTAAGGTTTACATCTTCACCACCTGGGTAGTAGCTTTCTTTACCAATACCAAGGCCACGCATAGCGGTGGTAGGAAGGCCAATTGTTTTACCAATAAAGCTTCGCTTGCTCCAAGCTTCACCAGGCATAAAGTAATCGTGGAAGACTTTTGTCATCACACGACTTTTGTTGATTACATCAAACAGTTTTTCGTTTTCTTCGCTCTTTTCAAGAACATAGTTAAAGAACGGAACTTGAACACGAGTAGCTGCTAGATCTTGAGTAATAGCCTCTTCACGACGAAGACCAGAGTTACGAGAGAGGTCATAAGCAGCGTTTGCAGCTTGCGTAGGATCTGTCAAAGACCGACCATACACAAAGCGGTTATAGGTGGCTTCTAAAGCTTCACCTATTACAAAACGAAATTGAAGAAGCGTTTGTGTAGCCCACTTAGCTTCTGCAAGATCTTCAGCAGATGCAGCAGTACGACCAGTAATAAACTTGCCAAGAGCGTTGGTGTATCCAGCGGCAGACATTCCCATCAACTGAGCTGCTGTTTCTGGTACAGCTTGGATGGGAATAGAAGCAATCATTGCTGGGTTGGAAAGCGGAGAACCAACTTGCAATCGAGCAAGAACAGCATCGCCAGTTACTTCAAGCTGTTTAACTTTTTCAAAATCACCTTTGGTTTGATAAACCTTTTCAATCAGTTCTTCAAACCCTTCAAACTCTTCATTAGTCAGTTCTTCACCGTTTTCAACCTTTTTAAAGAACTGACCAATGGTTTGATCCATTTCCTCCTTAGCGTTCTTAGCTGCTTTAGACAGGCTGTCAGCAAACTCGTTACTATCACCCATTGCTGCAAGCTGCTGGTTGAATTCGCTAAACAGCGCTTTGGGATCTTGAGTAGCAAAGCCAAGGCGGTTACGACGATCAAACAGTCTCAAAGCGTTACCAACGCCATAGAACTGCTCGCTAATAGCTTTAGCGTTTGCCATAAGGACCTTGTAGCTGTTAGACGCCAAAGCCAAAGCTTGGTCACGATCTAATCCTTCGATCTCTTCACCACGAATAATTTGACGAAGATTACGAGCGTCGCGTAGAGCAGCTGTAGCGCTGTCATCCAGCATTGCTACAGGAGCGATAATTTTGTTCAAATTCTTTTGAATGTCTTTACCAAACTTTTCGGACTCAGCTAAAAGTGCAAGTTTTTGAGCAATCGAATTTTGACCAATTAATGGTGCAAGTTTTCTAATTGCAATTCCATATTGCTGAGGCAGGATTGCTTTACGTCCATCAAGAGAATCCACGGCAGCTTTGACCACTGCAGCGTTTTCAAAAGAACTTACATACTTAACCGCGTTAGTGCTGTAGATCTTGGTTGCATTTTCTGCAAGATCAGTCCCGTTACGAATGTCATCAACAACTAGCTCACCTTGTTTAGTGATGATCTTGTTGAAGTTATTGATGAAATCATTCAGAGTCTCTTTGGTTTCAGTTGGATCAAGATTCTGTTGAAGAGCTTTGTTGGTCTCTTTAATCAGATCAGAGAAGGAGCCAGACACCTCATCAATTTGAGGAGCTTGGATAGCTTCACGTTCAGCCAGGGCGTTGGCATCAATGACAATCTCTCCCTCATCAGTCTTGGTGACAGGCACTGAGGTAGAGATAGGAGAAGGATCTCGAGGTAGCTGAAGCTGAGGATCAATAGCTTCTTCTGCTTGAGTTGTAGTAGGTAGATCAATCCCTTCAGCAGGAATCTCAGGGGTAATAGGAGCTAGGCCACCGTTTTCAATGACTTTGTTGTGAATGGCATCAGTACGCTGAACAAAGGTACGAATGAACTCTTCGTTCAGGTTGCCAGTAGCTACAGCAGCTTCAGCAGCATTCAGAAGGTCTTTGAGCTCTCCGTAGGCCTCACCGTAAGCATCTTGAATCCTGTAATCAAAGTCCATCTCATCGAGACGGTTCTCTGCAAACAATTGAGAGTTACGGCTTTCCAGCAGTTGAATACGTTGTGAATCCAGCTCATCAAGAGCGTTAATCAAGATCCGAGCATCGTTCAAGCTGTTACGGAACCCAAGAGAAGCCGTCATGGTGTCTGCAGTCAGACGCTCCAGCTCGCTTTCTCGTGCCAACCGCTCAAGATTTGCGTTTTCAAACTCACCCTTCTGTAGATACAGGTCTTCCAGAAGTTTGATTTGATCAGCAAGCTCAGTAGCTTTACGAAGTTTTGAGCTGTTCTTACTGGCCTTTTTACCAGTACCAGTGCTTTTCAAGAGCCAATCAGGATCCTTAGCGATTGCAGCTTCATAGCCAGCAAGACGCTCTTGAATCATGGAGCTTTTCTTCATCAAGCTCTCTTTGCTATTTACGCCAAGAATCTTTTGAAGAGAAGTAATATCAGTATCAACTTGCTGCAGCTGAGGGGTCAGATCAGGAGCACCTTGAAGGCGAGCAATGGCGTCCTCAGTTTCAGGCAACAGTTCTTGACGCTTGCTTAGGAACGATTCAGCACCAGCACGACCGTTACGAGCAATGTCAGCAACGTTCTCTTCGATCTTGCGATACAGCTGAGAGTTGATGTCTCCAAGCCTTTGTTCACGAAGTTCATTGGCACGTTGGAGTCCCTCAGCTTCGATGCTTTGACGCATCATGGGCTCAGCTTCTGCAGCAGCGTCCTCAAAGGCCTGCTTAGCCGGTACGTTAGCTGTTGCTTTTCTAAGAGCCCTATTAGCAGCCCAGAACGCCCCTCGAAGCACTCCAAGGGTGGCTGTACCTGCAGCAGCGTTTTTAAGCTGTTCGTAGTAGTAATCGAACTCTGAATCGCTTGTAGCCCTCAGAACTTGAGCAGCAGCGATACGTTGTTCAGGAGTACGAAGTTTCTGCACTTCATCCAACTGCTTTTGAATAGCAGCAGGAGCAGTGGGCATAAAGAACATTGCATCTTGGATTGCGTTAGGGATAACGTCTTGAACCAAGAAACGAGCAACAACTTCAGTACCTTTTCGAATATCAGCAGATTTCCAAACATCAACCAGTTTGTCTGCAGTTTGGACAGTCTTACCGACCATCGAAGGGGCTTGAAGCAGCTTACTGACGCCTTTATCACCAGCAACAGAAGCAAAGACACCAGCAGCCAGTTGACCACCCCAGGTCTTTGGTTTGATGTTTTGCTTTACAAACTCGCTGTCTTCACTAAACAGAGGGCCGAGAACAGGGACGTTAGGGCGAATACCGTAGCTAAATCCTTCAGGGTCCCTAGCGGTCTTTCTAAGGGCCTCAGAGGCCGCTTGAGCGCTCTTAATCCTTTGCTGTTCCTTTTGCTTATCCAGCTCCAAAGAACCAGTGGTCATAGGGCCACCAAGCTGTCCAGCAGGAGCAGCACCACGAGTTACAGCTTCTAGTTGCTGAGCTGCAGCAATAGGAGCGTTGACCATCAAACGGCCAGCTTCTGCAGCAATACGAGGGGCTTCTTGACCGACAGTAGTGCCACCAGCAAACGGAATAGGAACCCGTCCAGCAGCTTTAATCAGCTGAATAACTGGATGAGATTGCAGGATGTCAGAACCTTTTTCTTTAACAAACTGACCTAGATCAAAACCACGCTTAGGTTGAGGCTTAGGTTTTGCAGCGGGTTTTGAAGGAGCAGCAGCTACTTGTTGAGTAGGTTGGCTACCCCATTCCTGTTGGTATCTTTGTTCTGCTTGACCAGGATCAGCTACGAATTCTGTTTGACCGTTACGAAGGGGAACGTAGGGCATCTTTAAGAGAAAGCTACGGCGCTTCCTCCAAACTAACGGATATATCTAGAAAACACACTAGCGACGGTTCGGATCGCTAACTGCACGGAACAGGGGATAGAACGATTTACGGAAGAATTCGTTTTGACGTTCTTGAATGTACTGATCAACGCGACTGGGGAAACCCTTACCAGGCTTAAACAGTTGGCTATGAAGGTGACCAGGGGTACCAGTGCCTGTAGTAGAGCGACCAGGAACACTGTTAGTCGCACTTTGATCGCCAGCAATCAAAATGTTTTGACCACGATTAATTGTTTGACCGTTACGAACCAACAATTGAGCAGCGTGACCCAACAGCAGACGATCCCCAGCACGATAACCAGGACCATTTGAAGTGGCTTCAATAACTACCGTATTGCCAAAACCTTGGACAGGTCCTGAGTAAACCACACGGCCACTCATAGGGCTAGGAAGAGGGTTAGCTGTTTGAGCTTTGTTACCTCGTTCAACTTGAAAATCAACAGAACGGTTAGGAGAGTGAGAGTGGTGGAAGTTATACACATACAGCTGCATATCCCTAGGAGCCGTCCCAGTGCCAGCTACAGGAGCTTTAACAGCAGTTTGAATGAGCTGAGCGTTCTTAGAGAACTCAGGCCTAGTCATCACACCAAAACGAGCTGATTGCTGTTTAACAATTTCAGCTGCTGTCAGTTTGTTACCAAAAGCTCCTTGAACGTTTGCAATGCTGCGACGAGTACCAGCACTCAAAGCAGATGTATCGCCAGTGATCAGGGCTTTGTTGATTTCATTAAGCTCTGTTTGATTGAACACAAAGTTGTTGTTTAGATAATCACGAGCTTTGGCTGGTGTGTTGAGATACGGTCTAGCCAACGTTGCCCAAGTAGCTCGGTTATCAACGTCGTTAATGTTGATCTCCCAACGGCCATCAGAAAGCTTTTTAGAGGTACCTAGACGCGGCCCAGAGACGTTTGGCTTACCGATTTGATCAGTAATGTTGTAGTACGAATCAACGTCGTTGTACTGAGGTTGGGTGTAGAAGTACTTTCTGGCGTCTTCAAGAATCCTCAGTTGTACAAGAGGATCTTTAACATCCTCACCACGCATCCGAGCTTCGTAGATCTTGTTGTTGATGTACTTACTACCTTCAGCTTTAAGACGTTGACCAGCAAGAATAACAGCTTGCTTAAGAAGGGCTTTCTTTTGCTGCCCAACTTGTCCTTCAGAACCGACAAGCCTCATTTGCTCATCAGCCATAAAGCTACCTTCAAGACCTTTTACAAGGTCACTAAGGATTGAATTACGAGCTTTACTAGTGTCTGGGTTAGCAGCAGCGCGAGCAGCATCTCCAAACTTATTAATGGCATAAGCCATCACAGTAGTGCCTTCGATTCGAGCAGCAAGATCAGCAGGCATTTCAGTAACACCTTGAGCTGCTAGATCTTCTATTTCTTCTTTTAAAAGCTGTTCAGCGGCAGGGCTAAGGTCTTTTTTGGTTTGGAACGGATACGCTTTATCCACCAGATCATCAGCATCAGCAACTGACATACCTTCAGGAAGAAGCCCTTCAGCAGCTAGCTGACGATTACGAGATTTAAGAGTGCTTCGTTGATCTGTAATTTGTTGATCTGAAGGATTGGGAAACTGAGCGTAGAACTGATTGGCTTGATCGTTGAAATCCCTTTTCCACTGACGCTGAGCACGCTGAACACTTCTTTCAATAGAACCTTCAAAAACTTCTTGAGCTTTTACGGCTTGAATAGCACCTGCTTCAAGCGCTTGTCGGAACGTCTCTCCTTTTGCGTTACGCAGATCAAGGATTGACTGACCATCTGCAGTTTTGATGTTTTGCCAAGCTTTGACGTAGTTTAAATAGCTAAACGTTTCTCCAAGATCGTTATAGCCATCTTTGTTTACATCAATAAACAGATTTGGAGCTTCACGGAACAACAGCTCGTGAAACGCTTTTTCGGAATAACCTCGAGTTACGACGTAATAGTTATAGGCTTCGTTGTAACCGTTCTGAAGGCTTTGTTCACCAAACCTAGTACCAGTCTCATTTCCATAAGACCCTTTTACAAACTGAGCACCAAGTTTGATATTGCCTAAGAATTTCTGAGCAGCAATGTTTTGATCAGTGCGCTCTGCTCGTTCAAAGGTTTTAACAGTTACGTCCTTTTTAACATCAGCTAAGACAGAACTAACAAGAGGATCAATCTTGGCTGTTCTGAATGCAGCTGGAATGTCTGAATACGGACGAAGCAGTTCCTCTACTTTGTTACCAAGAATTGCTGCACGTTCTGCGGGGTTATCAATTTCAGCAATACGTTCAGCGTTCTGTTTACCCCAAGCAGCAAGACCTACACCGACTTCCTTACCAGCGTTTGTTGCTTTGGTGTCGTAATAGAAGAAGTTAACCCAAGGGTTGCTAATACGATTTTGACGAGCAAGGTTTTCGTTGCCTGTCTTTTCAAGCTGTTTGGTTTCCTTTGCGTTTTCAAGAGAGTCTCGAACAGCAGCCGCTTCCTGCTGCAACAGCCTTGTAGCTTCTTGACGCTTTTGCTCTTTATAGTTTTCAAACAGTTGTGCAGAAGCCTGTCCAAAAGCTCCTTCTTTGCTTAAGAAGCTTTGAATGCTTTCAATAGCTTGAGTAGCAGCTGTATTGGGCTGGTAAGACGCACCGTAATACAGCTGTCCACCAACCTGTTTAGGAGTGTAAGTAGGTTTTGCAGGTTCTGGTGGAGCAGCTTCTTGCCTAGGACCAGCTACAAGATTACGGATCTGACGTTGAGGAGAGATTCCAAAACTACTGGTCATGGCTGATTAGGAGTTGAAGGGGTCGGCTTAGGAGGCTGCATGGACTCGTAGTTCTTAAGAGCTTCAAGTCCGATGTTTGTTAAACCAATCGTAAACGCAGTTTGAGAAGGACCAGAGGCAGGCGTAGGTGGAATAGCGTTGATCGGCAACGGAGCCAGCGGTTTAACTGGATCAACCATTGGCTGAGGAGTGTAGAACTGAACCTGATTAACAGTGTTCTGTCGCGCCACATCCAAAGCTTCACCTTGGCGAATCTTGTCTGCAATCCTGTAATTTCTTGTAATTTGACGGTTGCTGACGTTAGCCAAGTACTGCTGATGATATTGATTCGTCATCCTTTCAACAGAACGACCAGCTTGACCCTTGGCTTGGACCTTACTAGCAGCAGCGATGGACTGAGCTCTAATGTTTTCAATCTCTACAGTTTCTTTGGCTTCCTCTTCATAGAAGCGTCCTTCAAGGTCAGCAATCTGACGCTCAAAGTTTTTAAAAGCTTGAGTAGCTGTAGCACCAACAAACTCAGCTTGCTGTTTCTCTAGTTGAGCTTCATAGTCCCGACGACGTTGAACGTAATCAAGATCTCTGTAATAGGTATCAAGCTGCTGTTGATAATCTCTGTAGTTTTGAGCTACTTGATCGGCATAGCGAGCCCAGTACGCCTGTTGAGCTTCAGCGTTTTGACGTTCAGTTTCAGCAGCAGCAGTCCTATAAGCCGCTGTCGCAACTGTGGCATCCATGACTCCTTTACCAATTGAAAGGATGGAAGGCAGCTCTAAGATTCCCTTTAAAACGTCTCCAAAGATGTTTTGATTTTGAGTTTGAAAGATTCCTGAATAATCAGGAACGTTTAACTGGGGAATGCCAAGACTTGCGCCAAGGTTAAGACCAGGAGTAAACCCAAGAGATCCAATATCAAGCGCTGGTGAAAACGCTTGTTGAACAAAGCTTGGAGCGTTAATCGGGGCAATGTTTAGGGTTTTACCTAGATCAAGGTTTAGGTCAAAATTAGAGCCACCTGAGAAGGTCATTAGCCGTACTTCCTCGCTACATCAAAGTACAGACCAGTCCACTCAAGAGCGATGAACTTAGCCTGGTCTATGCTGTCGTTCACTAGCTCCACTGTAACTTGGTCATTCTTGCTTTGGATATACGCTCTAAATTTAGCCTCTTCAAACGGCTCTTCCTCGCTGATGACAATGTTGCCGTTTAGAGGGTCCCTACGGTCAAACTCATAGGTAACCGTATCTCTAAATTTAGGAGTCACCTCAATGGTGAAATACCTTGCATCGCTGTAATAAACATCAAGATATCGCAGCTGCAAACGACCAGTACGATTGCCAATAAAAGTGTTTTCAGTCGCTGTTCTGCTGTAAGGCATGAGCTGAGGCGGTCGATAGGTGAACGTAAACTTCTCACCAAAGACCCAAGAGCTGCTCGAGAAATCCCCAAGGCTATCGCAAACGAAACTAGTAACACCAGCCGGAACATTATTAGCCACGATCCAGCGTTTCTCAGACTCTGAGGCATCTGATGAGTCAATTTTAATAATGGCGAATTGACTTGTGTTAACAGTACGGTATGGAAGGTTAACTGTGGTTTTGTTTGTACCAGCGTTGTAGCTGAACGTCACAGCACCGAGGTCTGTCGTAATCGAACTAGACAACTGACGATCTAACAGGAACAGATCGTTGCTTTCTTGAGGCGGTCTAGAGGCGTTAAGACCCTCAAGGTAGTACTCAGTTGTTCCGCTGTTGTTGTAGCTGACCAGCTTGAAAAGAGTGCCTTCTACAAAGTCACACCAATAGATGTTCTTATTGGGGAACAACCAGCGATGCCAAGCGTTCTGTCTATTGGTTAGAGAGCCTCCAGAGGCCTCCCAGAAGAACTGATACACATACAGAGCATCGGGATCATCTTTGCTAAGAGCCACCAGATACTGGTCTGTACGGCTTACAGCCAGCGAATCAATGTTCTTAGGGATGTACTTAGGAACAGTTTCTGTAATAACTGCTGTCTGTCCCAGGTTGATACCAACAGTACGGTCAGTTGTGATGAACGTATGGAAACCAGTGAAATCCCCTTCCTTAACAGGGAACAGAACCTGAGGTCCAACCTGTTCAGGCTTCACATAGGGCTCCATACTGATGGAGCTGATACGGCCTACAGAAGCTGTCTCAGGAGAGAACGTAACGTTGTCACCAGAGTACAGACGGAACTGGTTCTCGTTTGAGAACAGCACAAGTTCGTCCTGCTGCTGAAGGGCATAGTTCAACACAGCAACGTCGTTACTGACTGCTGTGAGGTCAATAGGATCGCTGTCGACAACTTGCAAGGCTGACTGCTGCCAGAAGTTGTAATAGTCTCCAGCTTCACTCAGGATGACGTTTTCACCACTTACGAAACCAAGACGGTTTTTAAAGAACACAATGTCGTTAATTGTGTTGCTAGTAAAAGAAGGTCCTGGTAATTCATCCTCATCACCAGCAAGCCTAGTAGTCCAACCTGGAATAGAGAAAGAAACAGAACCATCTGTATATGTACTTCCACTAAATGGTTGGAAAGTAAAGCGCACAAGGCCGTTTGCATTCCTGTAGTAAACAAAGGAATGAGGCATTGTGTTGTCATCAAACTGACCTCTAGTACCCCAACCAGCAGCTTCTTCCCAAACACCACGAGCAAAGGTACCGTTAGTGGTGGTGTTTTCAGCGTTAAACGTCAGGTAGTACGAGCTTTGATCTGAAGAACCGTCAGGAGCCACAAGGATCGTATAGCCTTCCCAAGAGAACGGAGGAAGCTCTGTAATGCTGGTCACCTGATTAGAGAAACCAGCCATGAGGGTATTACCTCGAGCGTCAGAAGCAACGATGCTCTTGATGTATCGAGAAGCGCTGGTAAGACCAATCAGAATCTGAGAATCTTCAACGCTAAACGTAAGCTCGTTATGGACATCAGTTTGATCAAGACCGTGACCAATAGTCAAAGTAGTAGTGCCGTTAGCTGTAGCGTTAACAGCAACACCAGCTTCAGTGACAAGAGTTAGCGTCAACGCTGTTGTGTCGACAGTTCCGACAAAGGTGCTAGCAGGGATACCAGTACCACTTATGGTTTCACCACCGTGAACCTGTTTAATGTCAGTAGCTGAGATGTTGGAAACAGTGCTGCTACCAATTGATGTTTGACCAGAGATTGTGTTGGTATAACTGACTAGTTTTGAAGCAATATCAGCAGAACTGACAACGTTTGCGTTACCAGAAGAATCGGTCAAAGAAGGAGTTACATAATGACCACTAATTTCATCGCCATTATCAAGTTCTACTTTGACGTTGTACTCAGTGTCATAGTCAACTAGTTTGATCCAGATTTGAGCTTTGGTGGGTCGATAGGTAGAACTGATACTGCTAATGTTGTAACGAGTCAGCGTCTCCGCAGCGTCATAAGTAATCTCTTTCTGGATGTTTGTAATAAAGACGTAATCCTGGAATGACGTAGCCCTAAACCGATCACGAGCCCGACCAGATCCACGAAGGTACTCAAGATTGGCGGAGGTAACGTTTGTAAAAGACTGTTCAACAGGGACTACCTCAGGAAGAATGCCACTAATAGGCTCAACGTTGGATACACCAGTTACAAAGGTGTAGCTGGATTCAATTGTTAACGTGACTCCAGTTGTCGTAGCAGTAGCATTTTTGCTGAGAGTGATGCGAGAGCCAGCAGTATCAATATCAACAATGGTGGTACCAGCAGGGATACCACTACCAGTTACTCCAGCTCCTACAAACAAATCTGTCATGGAGCTTACAGAAGCAACCACTGCAGACCCATTTGTTATGTTTCCCGTACGAGAAACGGTTCTACTGTCGTCAACAGCAAGCAGAATGAATCGTTCATCACTGCTTCGGTTATAGACAAAGACCCAGGCCTCATCCCACTTGATTGGATTGGTAAGGGTCAAACCTCCAGCGTTCTTGGTGAGCGTATCAATACGCTTAACTGGCACAGAGCCTAGACGCTTCTTAAGACCCTCTACAAGGTCACAGACGCCGTTATCCAAAGCTTTAGCAAAGCCAGGTAGCACAAAGCTATCTGCTTGCTGGTTTACGCCTTTGTTGAGAGGGCCAATGATTTGGCTAAAAAGTTCTCGTGACATTAGCGGCTCAGGATGTCAGGACCAAAGTTAGTAACTACACGACCGCCGTACATATCGTCAGGGCCGCTGATGAAGTTATAGTTTTGCGCCATGTCCTCGGTACGCTTCAAAATTTGCAAAGCGTTCCGTTCGTCATCTGCCGTATAGCTTTCAATACTGGCTGAAGTAACAGCACGATTTGAGAACATCCGTGCCGCACGAATCATGATGTAACGACGACCAGTTTCTGGAATGCTGTCCCAATCCAATTCTTCAATAATTTCAGCAATAAGATCGCTAGTGGTCCCAGTAACAGAAACGCCAACGCTGCTTCTCAAATCGTATGTATTCTTAACGCGATCAAAAAGCCGCAAACCGCGAAGAACAAACCTTTGTGACGGGTAGGTAAGCGGATTAAACCTGACAGCAAGGGTGTTGCTAGGAAGTTGGGATTGACCTGTAGAAGCATCCAAAGGAATGGAGTCATAAAGCATCGTGTTCCAAGACCAACCTGCTCCTTGGACTTCACGACTAACTTCATCCAAGGTGCGCTCTGCAAGACTAGCGTCACCAGTTAGCGGTGGGTTAAGGCTGTTAATCGGTGCCTCGCCAATAATGGCAAGAAGCGTATTAACTGCACTGAGTTTACTAGTTGCCATTATTGCAATGAAAAAGGGGAAGCATTTGCCTCCCCTCATTGTATTGGTAATTAACTAGAAGCTAATTATCAATAGGGATTGCCGTCGTGCAGCAGGCTCACGCAGCACTCAGGACGCAGCACACCGTGACCCACGGCATAGCTAGCAACCATCATGGTGCTCTGAGTCATGGCCTTGTACTCGGAACCGGTCATCTGCATGGACACGTCCTTCAGAGACACAGTACCCACAGCTTCCTTGGTGAAGCAGAGGCCGAAGCAGTTGGCGATAGAGGAGGTGTTACCCTGCTCATCTTGGTAGTAGTCGTAGGTACCAGCAGCAGCCGCACCGTCAGAACCGTCCTTACCGTTGATGTAGTTAGGACGCTCACCACGGGTCACAGCAGACTGATTGCTCAGACCCACATAGGTTTGACCGTTGGTGTAGCTGTTGATACCGAGGTGGTTGCTGGTCAGCAGGCGGAAGCCAGCCACAGAAGCAACACGGTTCTGGTAGATAGCACCGTTAGAACCGCCACCACCGTTCCAATCGGTGTTGATGGCACGGTCGCTGTTCAGCACGTCGTAGTAAGCACCAGGGCTCAGGACGCACACACGGCCTTCCTTAGGAGCATCCTTCTCGTCCAGAGCTTGGCAAGCCTTGAACAGGTTCTCAACGATCAGATCGCCGCGAGCGTTACGGTCAGCAGCAGCGTTCAGGTCGATACCAGAGAAGGAAGTACCACCAGGCATCTTGTTCAGGGTGAACAGACGCTCGCCAACAGTGAAGGTGGCATCAGAACCAGAACCAATAGCACCCAGGGGGTTCAGACCGAAAGTAGCTGCGCCGTTGGTAGGAGCAGTGGTGATCACACCGTAAGCACCGGAGGTCTCACCATACACAACTTCACCCACTGCCCAGAGACCCAGCTCAGCGGTAGCGAAGTTAGCGCTCAGGGTGACAACACCGGAAGAAGCGGAGGCGTAAGTACCACCAGCGATTTGGAAGTTGCGGGACTCCCAATCCTTCACACGACCGTCAGACTCAGAAGCAGTCAGAAGGGTGCGAGCAAGACGCTGGTCATAGGCCCGAGCAAGAGCCCTGCCCAATTCTGTTGAATAGATGCTGCGAACATCCCAGTGAAGCTTGGCTTCATCCAGGTCATAGATCGAAGCATCAGCGATCAGCAGGTCATCGATGGTGATGATCTTTTCGCCGATCATGCCCTTGTTACCCTGACCGGTGATGAAGTCACCAGGACGGTGGTAGCGGCTAGTAAAGCGGCCCGTGATCGGGAAGCTGGCCGATTTGCCCGAAGAGATCGAGCGCTTCATGGTCAGATCTTTGAAGATCGTCTCACGGTTGAACGTGGTCAGAACTTCACCACTGAAGATTTTAAGGAAATTAGCGTTTTCCTTTTCATAGTTACCGGAGGCGGAACCAGCGTTGTATTGAACGCCATTAAGTCCACCCAACCGGCTAAGAGATGCAAAGTCAGGCATCGTTAGTTAGTAGGTAGGAATGTTTAACGCGCTCGCTTCGCACTGTTGTTATCGCCTCAGCGGCAACAATGTTTACGTTCGCTAATCAAATATTAACCCCTAGGACCAAGAACATCGCTGCGAAGCAATTTATCTTGGACATCTTGGGTGTATGCAGAGTCCTGCAAGTAGCGAGGATCGTTCATAGCAGCCATCACTTCTTGGCTTGAACGGAATACATCACTGCTATTACCAGAGAGTTTCCCACCAATCAGATCAGGCTCAAAACCAGAACTGTCTTGATATGCAAAGTACAAAGACTGCAAAGCGTTACGAGCTCGGTAAAAATCACCGCTATTGACTTCACGGTTGTATGCCTCAAGCTCATCAGCATCAAGAGTTTCTCGAGCCCAAGTTTGAGCAGCTTCAAAATTCTGCTGACCACCAATGCTTTCAAGAATCGTCAGTTCGTCTTCTTGAGACAGAACAACAGGTTCTTCGTCTTGGTCATCAGTAGCCTCTTCAGAAGCATCTTCATCGGTTTTGTCGTAACCATTACGGCTACTCAACTTCTTTTCAAGCTCTTGATAAGCCTTCAACAAGTCATCAGGACTTTTGAATTTGCCACCAATCAGCTCGTCTTGAAGCTGCTGTTGCTCGAGTTGCTCAGCCTCTTGCAGTGCTTGAAGATCTTGCTCACTGTAAGGGCCAGTCTCTTGTGACAAAAAGTTGTCAGCGACGACTTCCATGATCAACCAATGCGAACGGTCAGATCAGGATAGATCCAAACAGGACGTTTTGCCTTAGCAGCAGCAACGTACTGATCGTAAACATCTGGCTTTTTGCTCTTGAGCTCTTCGATAAGAGCATCCATCTTGGTTTTAGGAGCTTCCTTTTTAGGAGCTTCTACTACTTCAGAGACCGGCTCCACCGCCAGCGATTTCTTGACTTGCCCGGATTGAGTCATTTTGAGCTTTAACTAGTGCGGCTTGTTTAGCAGGATCGTTGTTTGGATCTTGCGAAGCCATTTGTTGCTGCATCATCATAGCTTGCTGTTGTTCTTCCGCCATAAGATCCTCGTCACTCTTGATAAGTTTGTAGGTATCAAGGCCATCAGAAGCGGCAAGACGAGTAATAAGTTCTCGGCTATTAACAAACCGTGCCAAGACTTCTGGACCGAGAGTACCTGCAATGGTCTGGAGGAACTCAATAAGTTTCGCTTTGTCGTTACCGCGACCGAGGGCGTCAAGACCAGTGGTGATCTGAGGTTTAACAATGTCCTTGGGAAGCTTGGGTAGGCGGCCTTGGCGCTCCATCAAAGCCATCTTGCGGTTCACAAGAGGCAGCTGAAGCTCAACGCTGAGGATGGAGTATATGCCGCCCAGACCGGCTTCAAGCTCCTGTGCAACCATTCGTATCTCTTCGGCTGTCACACGGTCCCGACCACTCGTACCAGCTTGGATGGCACTGTTCAGCAGGAACGCAAAGCTCAGACGTTGCTCGATCCGTGCAATGGTGTTGAGAGCAACCGTGAGATCTGCTTGCTTCTGCATTTGCAGAGGAGCCACATCATTTGGATTACCTGCCACAATTGATCCATTGGCAGCCCGAGCAAGAGCATCAGGACGAGTCGTGCCGTTTGGATTGCACAGGAAGATGATTTTGGCTGCTGCTGCAGAGCCTTCAACGATGGCTTTGCTGAGGTACTCAAGGCTCTTCAGGTCTCCAAGGAGCTCTTCGCAATAGCCACGTCCATAGGCCTCATGAGCCACACGGAACATCCGTAGAGGAATCCAAGGACTCTTATCAATAGGAACAGATCCTTTCTTCCCAATGGGCTTGTTGTAAGCCTCTTGTTGCCAAGTACAACGGTCAGCTTCGTAGTCCCATTTGACGTAGGTGTACAGGAAAACAGTTTTGTCTACAAACCCGCCTTCAGTCTTTTTAGGGGCAACACCGTCTGGAAGAACTTCAGGATTAACTTCTTCGCGGACAACAACCTCAAGAATGTTTCCTTCAGGATCACGATTGAGTACAAACGATTTGAGTGGATATACCCGGGTACCATTTTCGGAAACATAGAGGAGCGCGTTGCCGCCAATAATAAGGTGCTTGAGGGCTTCGAACAGTGCCGTACGATCCCCTGACTCCTCAATGTCCCGCATGACGGAACGTTCCATCAAAGCCAGTTGCTGGTCAAACTCTGATTGAAGTTCTTTGTAGTTTTCCAGCTCCCGCTTTAGCTTCATATCGTCTACAGAGAGACGGAAGAAAGCTTGGTTAGGAGGTAGCAAAGCAATCAGCAGTTTGCTCGCCAAGTTGTTTACACCACGAGCACCAAGACCTTGGTAAGTGGTAGCAATTTTGGTATAGATATTCTTGCCGGTGCTACGGTCGTTATCGGTAATAAGAGTCGGCAGAGT
>Ga0208644_1001430_pt1 | contig 20007 bp, 36 predicted proteins | sample VirMetDEL_Nov_18_FD_184517 | JGI IMG/M metagenome (GOLD analysis project Ga0208644, IMG submission 184517) | Aqueous microbial communities from the Delaware River and Bay under freshwater to marine salinity gradient to study organic matter... | ecosystem: Environmental > Aquatic > Marine >...
AGGTTACACTAGATCCCGGCTCAAGAGTAGACGGTGCAATCGCTACGTAATTAGTATGACCAGTACCCCTGAACCTAATCTCATTTCCATTAGAATCAAGAGTACCACCAAGCTGAGGAGTGGTATCCTCTACTACGTTCTCAAGCTCATTACCTGTAGCCTGAGTGATGCTTGTAAATGTTACAGCGCCAGCACCGTCAGTTTTCAGGAACTGATTTGAAGTACCATCAGCAATAGGGAGTGTGTATGGTGATAGTTGACCAGTAGCACCACCTATAAAGAATACACCTGAAGCAAGGTTTGGAATGTCGTTTACCCTGTCGATAGCAGACACCTTCATCTTCTGGATGTTGCTACCGCTGGTTTGAAGAACCACTCCAATGTTCTGAACTAAATCAGTCGAGGCAGTTGGCTTTACATTTGTGAGCACCCCAGTGTTGCTGACGTAGATAGTCTGACCTACAGACACACCAGTAAGACCGCTCACAGTCTTGTTGAACAATCCAGCAGTGATGATCTCGCCAGTAGCTCCATCAGCAGTTTCTTCGAGAAGAACCCCAATAGCTGGCATCTTAGCAGAGTCGTTTGCGTCTGCAACCCCTACAAGAATATTATTACCGCTAATACCTTTAGCATATACTGGAGTACCAGCGGACATAACTGAACCCTCGTTGTTCTCGATGGGGGCGTACACGGACTCAACATAGTCCCATGCAGTATCGTAATCTGTAGCCGACTGCTTAAGGATCACTTGACCCTCAACACCACCGACTGGAACACCCTGACCGTCTGCACCGTCAGCACCGTCTGCACCAGCTGGGCCTTGAGGACCGGTAGCTCCATCAGCCCCATCAGCACCAGCAGGTCCGGCAGGGCCACCAGCACTAATAATAACTGGACTAACTGTCGGCGGATTAATCGTCACCACAAGAGGTGACCCCGGTGTTACAATTATATCAGCCATTACACAGTGATATCTTCGTTAACCTTGAACGTCCCGTAAAGCTTAGTCGATACAGTAGCTCCGATTTCTTGCTGAATATCGTATACATACAAGCCCGAGGAGACTGCCGCCATATCGTCAGCGGATATGGATATGGTGAGTAATGAGTTTGTAGCAACACCGTCACTAACTGAAAACCCGTCTTCCACATTTAGAATCGTTGAGTCTTCTGTAGTATCAGTTAATCGCACCTGCATCCCCCATCCGTCTGCACTTTGAGCTGATTGAAAGTCAATGGGAAGAGAGAATGTATCACCCCTGCGACATACAATGTCAAGACGTACTGAAGTATCTAGATTTACTGTAGCCATTACTGGTTGATTACGCTGTTAATGATGTCGTCAATAGATTCGCTTTCGAGCTCCTCTTCTTCTTGTTGAGCACTCTTGAGCTCACCTCTGTTACCTTTCCTTTGTTCGATAAGCTTTGATTGCTCGACAGCTTGCTTCTCGACACGGTCGTCTTTGCGGTCTTCTTTGAGTACTTCGAGTTTTTCTTTGAACTCTTGCTCGTCAGTCTTGAATCCGAGAGTAGCTTGAGCTCTAATAAGTTCAATCTCTTTTCTATGCTCGTGCTTGAGTTGCTCCATCTGAGCGTCGAGCTGGCTTTTCATCTGAAGCATTTGAGCTTCGATCTGAGCCTCAACTTGCTTAGTTTGAATACTTGCTTGAGCGGCGGCTTGAGCTGACTGGGCTTGGGCTTGGGCTTGAGCGGCTACGTTCTGCTGAGCGATTTGCTGGTTCATTGCCATTCGCTTCTTACGTCTAACGATAAGCAGTCGCTCAGCCTGATTGATGTCTCGGAGCTGTCTAATAGCGATAGCGTCTTCGATATCAATCTCTTTTTGAGAAAGTGAGATCTGGATGTTCTGCTCCAAGTACTGCTTCTCGATATCGTCCATTTCTTTCTGGACGGTTACACCGAAGTTGTACAGAGGCATATCTTCAAACGTAGACAACAGAGAGATGTTCTCCTTACCGATAGCGTTTGCGTACACTTTGTACAGAACTGATTCTAGTGGAATGATCTGAACGCACTTAACGATGTCAGCACAAACTTTCTTGTACAGCATCATTGAAGCATTCGTGATGTCGTAGGTTGCATTGTTCCCCGCAGCAATTGCTTGCTGCTGAACACCCACAAGAGTATCACCTTTAGGTGTACTACCATCCATCATCTCGTTGATGCCAGTAGCATCTCTAATCATTCTCAGGTAGTGGTTATATATACCAATAAGTTCGTTAATGTTACGAATGGAGTTGCCGATCTCTCTGACTGGCGGGTTTTGGAAGCCGCCCTCAGGGTTTTTAGATCGGTAATAGAATACACCCGTCTGCTCATAAATATCGTGGAGTTCGAGTGGCTGGAGTTCACCGCCCTTACCGAGCTGCACATTCTCCAATCCCTCAATGTCAATGATGATACCGTCAGGCTTAGCTTTAGCAATAGCCTGTTGGATTTTAAGGTGAGTAAGTTGGAGCTGGTCAGCAAACCCGATGCAGCTGTCTACCATTGACTTGGGCATCATGTCCAGCAGGTTCACACACGCCACAGAGTAAGACATCTTAGCCTTAGTGATATCGTGAGCTGTCTTAGGGATGTTGGTCTTAACTCCGTAGTTAAAGACTTTGTCACAACCCATTACGTGAACACCGCCATACACAACTGTATTCTCAAGCTTTGTAACTTCTCTTTTGAATACTGAGTTGCTGGGCTCTTTGTAGTTGTTGCCTTTGAAGTAGAAGCCTACATTCCCGTACTTGTTCTCCTTCGATTCGAAGTAAATGCAATCTACAGACAGGAACTCAAAGTCCAATACATCAACCATGTACTCGTCATACCCATATCTGAATCTCTTCAGGTGGTTATCGTATGACTTTTCGTTCATGGTGTTCCCAGCATAACCAAGGCGCTTCTGGCTTTTCTTGGCTATATCCTTATACTCATCTTCGGTGAACTGGTCACCAGCAAGCCTCTTCAGCTCACTGATTGTGATTCGCTTCATGTGACCTGCGTATATCAGGTCGTTCATGCCGGGATCTTCAGTGTAGCTGTGAACGAATGTAGCAGGGTCTACATAGTCTTCTTTGATGCCGTAGTTGGGATCGTTTGTTCTCTTTACGACAGCCATACCGAGTGCAGCCAGATCATCTACACATCGTCTGTAAATGCTATCGTTGAAGTCATTCCACTCAAGAGTCAAATCAGTGGCAATCTGAGCAGCAATTTCAGATGAAGACTTGATGTTATTGCCGATAAAGATCTCAGCTTCTTCGAGGGTATCAGGAACCTCCTCGAGGTTTACATTCTTGAGAGGAATCTTTTCGTTAATCTCCTGAAGCTGCTTCTTTGCCTTGATCTTCAGCTCAACCTTTCTTCTCTCTTTATCTTTCTCAGAAGAAGAGAGTGGGTCTACAGCCTCAAGGTTTGGGTAGGGTTTTCTAGAAAGAATCTTGTTTACTACGATCCTAACGAACTTCGGCAGAATCGGAACTGGAGTATAATCCAAGTTCAAGAAACTGCCGTCTGCATTAGATGGATCGAGTGAGCTAAGAAGCTGCCGATAGATTGTTGTATCCTGAGTACCGTTAGCGTACTTCCTGTTTCGCTCGAAGGCTCTGTGTCTTTTCTGCAAAAGAGACTGAGCTTTATCTAAGTCCCCCCACTGATTTACAATAGCCTTAGCATAGCTCAAACCGTAGTCAACGCTCTGCTTTACGTGCGGAGCTTCCATAGGATCTGGGAAGCCCTTTTGTTTTTTTTGATCCCTGTACATTACCTCGCAAATATAATAAATCTAGCTGTGGAAGGATTTAGGCGTATACCTACGGAAGAACTCCTTCTCTTGGAAGTTGCTCTTGACCTTTTTGCTTTTAACTTTTTGAGCAGCAAGTAGGGCAAGACCTGAAGAGATTGTAAGGTCATACTTAGTTCTCTTCTCTATCTTATATGCTATCCAATCCTCAAGTGTTCTATTGAAATACATCGCCCCCATAGCGTCTGTTTCTGGACGGATGCCTACGTGGGCGTGGATGTAAGCCTCAATAGCTTGAGCGTGTGACTGAATCATATCAGCTGAGTTAGATGGTACACCCTTAGTTCTCACTTTAACTTTTGCGCTGGCACTAGCCAAGTGTGAAGGTCTGTCTAACAAGTAGTTATCATATCCTCTTTGCTCAAAATACCTAGCTATCCCGTACTTGTTGTTCTCTATCAAAAGAGGGTAACCATAGTAGAATGCAGCCATGAGGCAGTCCTCGTAGAATATTGCCGCAAGGTCTGGGCGTGATGCGTACTCAAGTACAAACATGTTTGATGGGGCATGCATGTTGAACTTATTGTACATGTGCATTGCACCTTTCGATCCTCTCCCATCTACAGTCTGATCCAGATCATAGCTATCCACCCCGCCTACACCAATGTGAGCATTTGCAGGTGTCTTCTTCCCGCCTCTGTCTTCTTGGTATTTATTCCTGTCCTCTGCTTTTGGGTGCCACGCTATTCGGAACCTGCCGTTGGGATCGGGTGAGAAAACAACCTCTTTGTCTTTCTCCTTCCACATGAAGTTGCCCTTCACTATGGGGTTGGGGTATAGGTTGTTGTTGTGGTCAATCTGCTGGTAGATCTTACCTACATTAAACACACTCCCCTCGATACTATCACGGAACGCCTCATCAATACTCCAAGGGAACTGTCTTACGAGCTCGTTCATCTCCTTGGGGTTATGCTTCATTGCATCCCGCTCATTCTTCAAGTATGTCTTAGATCCGATATCTATCATCTCCCCGTCTATCCCAATTACAGGTTCCTCCGGGTCTTCCGTTACGCAGTTGCCGTACTGGTCAAAGAATCCTTCCAGCGCATCATAGGCCGGGATGAACAGTCCGTACAGTCCGCTCTTAGTCCTGCCGTTGGCGTTACGCTCTGTTGGATCGGAGTCATCCCATAACTCACGGAACTCCTCACCACCTTTATCCATTGGGTTTACTGTAGATCCGACCAAAGCCTTCCCCACAATCTTTCTACCTACGATCAGACAGGTACGCTCAATGCGCCACGCCTCACGTATATCAGCTGGCTTCTCCCACTTACCGGCCTCATCGAGGTACAGCAAGTGGAGCTTCTCACCATCGTATGCGTTGTTAGTGGTGTTCTTCCAGTTGATGACTGTGTTCAGCGCATCACCCTTAGTGGATGTCTTGTTGTTCTTTGTGATTCGTTTCGACGGCTCTCGGAACGCAAGCTCCATACGTGGGTTGGTAGTACCGTCCTGAATGGGTTTGAAGAAGAATGGGTACGACTTAAACATCGACACCGTCTTCTTCATGAAGATGTTCTCCTGAGCATCCTTACCAGTCTTTGACTGAATGCCTAGCAGCTTGTCTTTAACTTGTGTAGCCTCATCCACAAGAACCGAAGAACAGATATTAGTGTAACCAGAACGGCGACACTTAGTATAAAGCTGGCCGATGCAACGAGGGTCAGCCTCGCAAGCAGCCATGTGTAGAAATATCCTCCTTTGGAAAGCGAAGTAGTATGGGTGTCCAATATCAAGCTTCGTCCATTGGAGTAGCATGTAGTGCCTACCTGTAATATACGTAGGCTCCCCATTATTGTAAAACCAAACACCGTTACGGCGGCGGTCAAATTCCCTTTCGATATATGGAAGAAATTTTTTCCTGAACTCAGCAGGTTTCTCATACCACTCATCCATACTTCGTATTGACGACAGCTCTTGCGGCACGTCAAGCCTTCGCCACATCTGCATCTTCCGAGGCTCTTCAGCGAATAGGATTTCTTTCTTGGGTGGTTTCTTCGGGAGCGCAACAAGTAGCCCGTCGATGTCGATGACTTCACCGTGTGTCCCTCGAGGGTCCACCACAACAGCTTTATCTTCATAGCCTTCTACTTCGATCAGCATGATCAGTATTCTTTAAGAGCCTCCCACAACATCAAGGGAACCTCATACTCTTTGAAGGTCTCCATGATCAGCTTTGCCAGATCCTTCTGCCCTTGTTTATACCCATCTTTGAATGGGTCGGCGTGTGATTTGTTCCAGCTGTCTTCGAAATACCAGAAGTCATCGTGAGTGAAATCACTTACTAAATCGTTCTGCAATTCCTCCAGAGAAGTCTCGGTCTTCTTCGATGCTTCCATTCTCTTGTAGTTCTTTCACCATCTGCTCCAGCTTCTGTCTTTCGATCAGCAGCTCTTTACAGTCGATGGCAGTTTGTTTGATTGATTGAAGCTCCGCTTTACGTGCAGAACCACCTGCTTCTGGATCGACAGGCTTTTTTACTTCGGCGATCATATTGTCGATAGCGACCTCCATACTAGACATAAGCCTCTTAGCCGCCTCTACGGTGGTGAACTTACGTCTCGACATAGAGCAGATCTTCAGACCGGACACGGTAATACTCTTTACCCTCGATCTCGATACGGTAATCCATGTTCTTGGCAAACCCAACAACATCACCCTTCTTCACACCAAGCTCTTTCTGCTGTGGTGTATCGAAGCTAACCCTACCTTTCAGTACAGGCTCCTCTTCGAGCTTTACGATTTCAATGATTTCAGAATCTGGCTCAACTTCTTCTTCAGTTGATTCCAGTAGTGACCAACCAAACAAAGGAGTGATGTCACCAGTTTCCTTCCCCATGAAAGCAATCGCTTGATTGCTGATTGTAAACTTCGGATCACATTTAACAGTGTAGTGGTTGTCAACTCCAGTAAGCGGTTGCCCACCTTGGATGACCACCAGATGATGAAAATACAGAGTGTCGCCAACGCTAACACCAGTGTCGTACTTGCTTGGTGCAGCCACGACTTTACCTTCTGTAGTGCGGTGTTCAAACTCATTGTACTTCGTGTCTACGAATAACTCTAACCCGCTGTCAAGCGTGATAGTGTCGTTAAGAGGTTTATCAACCTCCACGACAAATAAATCTAGTGTACGCATAAATTAAAAATTCAAATCAAACTCAAGTATGCAAGGCATAGCATCTACCGCCTTCCACAGTTGAGTCCCCTCATCGTCTTCAATGTAGACGAGGTATCGAGTCTTACCATACTTATACAGGTAAGCTTCGTCTTGGATGATAGCTGTGACTTTACCGCCACCTGCGTTCATCCCAGTATAATATGCCATGCCGTTCTTGGGATCTTTCCCAATCACGATCTTTCTAATCAGTCCGTCCATCTTAATTCAAGTTAACGTCGATGCCTCCGAATAGATCAGAGAACCCTCGACCTTTGTCCTTTGGCTCCTCGTATGTAGCATCCATGAGTTTCTTGACTGTCTCAAGCTCTGCACGATCCTCAAGGTTGAAGCTGAATACCGACTGGAGTTCTACCATCCTGCCCTCTTCGATGGCATCTTCCATCTCTTCTTCAATTAAACCAAACACCATAGCGCTCATCACACGATTCTCAAACCCATATTCTCTTGTCAGCGACTCGATCTGCTGGATCAGCAGGTAGACCTTTGCCATGAATTCAACCTCGTGCTCGTTCATTCTCGCTAGATTTGTATCTCAAAGATACGAATTAAATTATGCCAAGGTCTAGAGTAGCAAAGAAGCGGCTCTTCAGAGACTTCTCCTTCCTGAATGACAGGTACGTCAACTTCAACTACCTCAAGCGATTACGTCAAAGACGAATAGAGTGCTGCGAGGCAAACGATATCAGTCAGAAGTTTCTGGAGTTTATGTTGTGGGCGTATGATCTGGAGTTCTTCACCCTGAAATACGCAGCTGAAGATTACGGTGTGAGCAAGCGTCACATCGGTGAGCGGTGGGTGTACCCTCTAGCAAACATGGGGTATGTGTATAAGCACTTCGATAAGCTCACCCCATCCAAAGAGATGGAGGATCACATGTTCCATGAAGAAACGAAGTTTAACTACAGGGTTAGATATGCTCTGACTCAGAAAGGTAGGTTGCTAGTACAGAGGTTCTATAATTCTCTTCACTGAACTCCCCATCAAAAAGCATCTGCACCTCTTCAAATTTATCTAGTACAGACTGCCTTGTCGTATCTGATATATATGGTGTTTTAGCATACTTTGAAAAAGCATGCAAGTCTCCACCGGTCTTTACGTCAACACAATTATACCCTGTTCCTGACACTTTAAAGACGCAGTTCTTTTTGTCCTTTACGTAGATGGCTTTGTTGATCTTCCCGTCGAAGTTTTGGCTCATCTTATCATCGAAGTTTATTGATCCAGACAAAGCTTCTGTTTTATAGAACTGCCCTGACGAACACAGGTGTATACCTTTAGTTCTAAACCTGTAAGTATCCTCTCTATTATCTCCGATAACAAGGAAGTTATCACCCCCGAAGTACGAGTATCTGCTACCGAGCATATCAATACAGTCCTTGAAGTACTCCGGGTCGTGGACATTGTTGCTGCCTAACCAGCACACATAGTCTCTGCCTTGATCGACAGCAGCTTGGAACCCTGCCATCATCTTTTTATTCAGAGGCTTATTCTCAACCCATACATGTTTGAACCCAAGGGCTTCTGCCAGCTCCTGCTGATCAGGTTCGTCACCTATGACAACAGCCTCGGCATCTACGCCAAGGCTGTTAAATAAGTCTAAGGTTTTTCTCAGATGATAGAATGACATTCTAGTTACGGGTTTGCGCCCGTAGTAGAGCATCATGAAACAAACTGAAGGCATGTAGTTTACTTTACGCCTCTACCCTTCAGGATATCAGCGAAGGTAACCTTACCGTCTCCGGTCAGATCAGGAAACCTGCCGCCCTTTCTATAGTCCATTCGGCCACCACCCATGTAGTCTTTCTTGACACGACCACCAAGCATCATCATGAGTCTCTTGCGGGCCTCTTGTTCTTGAGGGCGCTGCTCTTCCATATCGTCTTCTTCCTCTTCTCTCTCAGCAGGACGAGCTTCATCACGAGGCTCTTCGGCTTCTTTGCGCTGCATCATTTCCTCGAACTTGGCTTCGTCGAATACGTACTCACCATCTTTGTTCTTGCGGATGGGGTAGTCTTCGTCAGCGATCATATCTTTGCCAGCTTCGTCTTGAGATACAGCATACTCATTCCAGTTGCCGTACACTTTTACTTGCTCTCCGTTTGGTGCTTCGTACATCACGTACTCACGAGAAGTTTCGTTGTCGTACTTTACTGATGATGCGTACTGACCAGTCATGGTGAAAGTGTCTTTATCACCTTTCTTCTTCTCCATCATTTCACGCAGAGCATCTGCGAATCCACTTCCTCCGTTCATGGCTTTTATTTTTTCTTACGTGCAGCTCTTTGATGGTCTTCAACCAGTTGCATGGTTTCAATCACGTTAGCCCTGCGTGTCTCTGGATTATCTTTCTGGCCGTAAGCTTTTCTAAAATCCTGCTTTGCCTTAGCGTGAGCGACTCCGCTCTTAAACGCTTTGTCTTCTTTAGCGCTAGTAACACCTGATTCTAAAGGCTTAGCAGCTTTAGACTTCATTGACTGAAGAGGATTCTTGCGGGCTCGTCTTCTTTTCTTGCGAGCAGATACCTCACCGCCCTTTTTGTACTTTTTAATGGGTCGTGCCATTGTATGTATAGTTTTAAGGTTGCTAAGTTAAGTAATTTCTCCTACGAAGATTTCTACTTGAATGCGATCAGCGCCACTGCACTGAGCTTTGATAGCGTTGATCTGATCGAGAGTTGTTGTTGCAGAACCAGTCCCCTCCATACTGTCTTCATTTAGAATCCACGAACGCTTCGGTGGTACTTGAAACAGTATATACTCATCTGTTGTGAGGTCAAGGTACACGTTCAGGAACAGCGTCTCTGATGCATCAAGGTTTGTGATGCGGATGTACTTCGCTTTATCGAAAGCTATAGTGCCAATACCATAAGTAGCTGAAGCGAAATCGAACAGGTCATCATTACCTGACGCTGCTACTTGCACTGTAGTCTGCTTGACTCTAGTGATATCGGCATGAGTCTTAGTGGTCTCATTACCGTAAAGCTTCCCGTTGAGGGTTACTTCTTCTTTGATCTTTGTAGTAAGTGTCGCCATTAGGTTGTTGCAATAAACATCTCTACATCTACGTTAGCTGTCAACGCTTGGACACTGAGTCTGTACAACCTGAAAGCAGAGGTAGTGAAACTCCCAGCTACGTTCAGCCCGTCCCCTACAGCGCCATCGCCGTGGAATACGTATGAGCATCCTGCTGGGATCTCAATATTGATCACGTCAAGCGGGGTGGTGACACCATCAGTAGTACCGATACTCAACACAACACTGTAGTTAGCATTAAGGTTAGTCAGTCTGAAATACTTCATAGTATCATTCAGGAACTGATAAAACCCTTGCTGATCGGATGCATCAAAGGTTAGGAGATTCAAAAAGCCTGACGACTTTACATTCACCTTACCTTGAGCCACCTGATTAATACCAGTAATGGTAGCCTCATGGGTGTTACCATACTGCCTACCAGTAAGCGTTACTGAGTCGGTTGTTGTTACTACTAGATCAGCCATTACATTTTAGGTGCTCGGATTGTTTTTCCCCTTCTCCTTCTCTTCTTAGCGTACTGCTCTTTAAGCAGTTGATCATAAAGGTTCTGGAATTTCTTCTCTCTCACAGCATCACCCTTCTTTTTAGCGTCTTCGATCATCGCCAAATAGAACTCATCCTGCCGACCCTTGGGGATCTTGCCAGCAGCCTGAGCCTCTTCAAGCTCTTCAGGTGTCATCTTGCGGAACCGCTTCTTAGTGACACGTTTGAATTTATCGTCTCCTCCCTTTAGTGCTCTCATAAGAATCTAGGGTTGCTGAATTTACCGGGTTTCTTCATTGCTCTCAATCTCTTCTCGAGATCAGTGATCTCCGCAGTAAGCTTCTTGCGTTTTTGAGGCAGTCCCTTACCTGCAAGGTTTGCTTTGGTTTTTTCTTTCTTCAACCCCTTTGCGGCAACAGACTTCTTTGCTCTGAGGTTTCCTTTCTTACAGCTACCTTTCGTTCCACGTTTCTGACCGGGAGGGCATCCACCACTGCCGCTCATATCGAAAGTCATCATGCCTGTAGTGCCAGCACTTTTTGCAGGACCGCTTCCTTCTTCTGGGGTGATCTTAGCAAGCTTGCGTTTCTTACGTTTCAGCTGGCGCTCCAAGCGGCCACCTTTATCGTACTTCTTAATCGCTTTCATAATTGCAAATATAACTTACTTTTTCATGCGTTTAAAGTACTCCACCATACGCAGCCGCTTCTCCGCTCCCTCCTTAGAACTATATGGACCGCCTAAGGGCTTTCCCTTCTTAGATCGGACGTACCACCCGTCCTTTTTCTTCACAATCATAGGGGTATAGTTAGCTTTTCTTAATTTTTCATGCTTTCTTTGGTGTCTTCAAGTAAGTCTGTATCTCTTGGAACTTCTCAAATGCTGCTGGTTCGTGCTCTTTTACTAGATCTCTTTCTGTAGGGTTGTATCTACTCCTTTCAAAATCCTCCTCTGTACCTTCAAACAGCAGGTTTCTTAGCTTACCGTCTACGTAGTTCTTCTTGTACTGCTCATACCCACCCCAACCGTCGTCCCACCAACCTTCTTTCTTAGCATCATTATACCAGTATCTGATTTCCTCATCATTGAGGCTCTCACCGAACTCCTGAAGCAGTTGATTATACTTAGGGTCTACTTCTGGGAGTGCATGCAGCATGTCTAATGCGACTGATTGGGGGTCAGCAGCTTTAGGACCAACCAATATTGCACGTCTTCTATCCAATCCGGGGTTATCAAACACATTACCAGTTGGGTATGGTATCTCAGGGGTACCGGGGGAGAAGTATTCTATGTTCCCAACACCAGTAGCTTCATCTGTAAAGCCCTTATCGACCTTCACTCTGATCCTACCTAAGCTCTCTAGTGCAGGGAACATCTCCATTGCACCTCTTCTCAGCTTTCTTCCCGAACGTATCGGCTTCATGGCGCCTGTAGCACTTTTTTTAATGGGTCTCATTAAGGGGTATAGTTAGCCTTGATTCAACATCATAAGCTTTATCCGCTCTCAGAGGGGCTCGGGCCGTAAGCCCCCTCTTGCGTGAGCAGTTTCACTTTGGCAAAGTTACAACATTTTTCTTACAAAGTCAAGTCTTGAAGCTTTACTTTAAGGTATCTGCGTAAATCGCTGTAGGACTGCATCTTGGATACGCAAAAAGGGAGTGAGTAATGTAGATGGTGGGGATTATACGTACCTATACACGCTCACGCACGCACACGGAAGTGCATCTGCGAACCCCGTGGGCATTATGCGCACCGGGTTGGGCCACAACTTTTAGCTTTTTGCTAGGTACTACGTACCTAACGACTTGAGGTGTAGCGTGACCGAGTGGGCCACTGCCGTCAGACCTATGGTCTGTTTCTCTTGGGGGACAAACCCCATCCCCCACTACTCTACAGGTTTGGTAGACTCCCCCTTCGGGGTCGCATGCGCCTGTGTATGAGGGCTTTGCCCGGTGGCCGCATGCCCCTGCACACATGCGATCGCACACGGGCTGATGGCCCTTCTACTCCCCTACGGGGAGTACTTTTTTATCAGAAAAAAAACTTGCCTCCAGATTTGGAATTTCCGGAAACAAGCTAGTATCTTTGGAGCACCGATCGGCACCGAAGCTGACGGCTCAAAACACATCGAAGATGTCAAACACACGAATCGACCTCCTGAAGGAGGTTAAGACCTCGGTCAACTCAGCGACCTTCGCTCCTTCGGAGCAACGCATTAAAGCCGCTAAAGCGGCGATCAACCAGCTTATCAACTACGTTGATAGCTTGGAAGTTCCTGCCTCTAAGCCTTCGAAGAAGGCCAAGAAGTCACCGAAGGTGACCAAGTCAAAGTCACAGCCGAAGGCTGTACTGAAGTCGGAGCGATGGATCATGGTTCGCAGAGACTCTGTCTCTGGAATGTACCAAGTCACCGAAGGTGAAACTGTACTCGGAGAGTACAAGAAGCGAAAGACGGCTCGGGCTATGGCCACTAAGTTCAGCAAAGCTGAAGGTCAGCCGAAGGCTGTAGTTCGAAAGCCGAAGGCTTCTAAGAAGACTTCGTCTTCTAACCGTAGAGCGAAGCTCAACCCCAACCAACGGTTGGAAGTTCAGCAAGCCAAAGCCAATGTAGCTGAAAGCTACATAGAAACCCCGAAGCAGTCTGCAAAGCAGAACAAACCGAAGGTTGCTGAAGTCCCCTTCGAGCTGTCCGAAGGACAGTGTCCAATCGAAGCGGCTCGCTACGCCAAGCACTTGGCCATGCAAGAGATCTTCGATCTCGAGACTGGAATCGAAGATTCCCTGATCTTCGAAGAAGATATCACGTTCGATGACCTTTCAGGTCAGATCAGCCTCTTCTAAGCGAAGCTTAGTATTACAAACCCTCTAAATTCATCGAAGATGAAAAACAAAAGATCACCTTACGCTGACCCTAATCTCGTAGAGATTAAAGACATTGTCAAGTCTGTTATTACAGACTGGGCTGAAGAACACCGTCATGACCAAACTACGTTTGGGGTTCGTGGCATCTCCCTTGGCCTCCTTTGGAGGGACGATGATGATCCCATTTGGGACACCGACACCGAGGGAACCAAAGGTTACCCCGAAGTGTTCAACGAAGTTGAATTCCGTCGCCTACTCATGGAGGTGGCTGAGGAGTACCACAGTCTCTTAGACTGTGTAATCGAAGACATAATCTACGATTATGGTTACGAAGGCTCTGAGGTTTTACCTCATGCTATCGAAGGGCTTAACCAATACATTGGTTATGAAGCTTTCCCCAACAGTACGTTCCTTTGGAACGATGAAGGCTACCCGGAGGAGCATCACGTGGTCATGGATGACCGCACCGTATGGGGATAATGGCTCCCTTACCGAAGGTAGAAAGTTATTATAGAAATTAGATTTGGATTTGTCGAACACAATCCCTTATCTTTGTAACCGTCGATCGGCACTAAGCCACGGCACTCACTCAAAACATCACATCATGCTCAAAGCACTCGAAGCAGCAAAGCTGCAAGCCCTCCAAGACCTCGTATTCACCTTTGGTGAGAACGCTACCACCACTAAGCAGTTCTCTGAACTGTCTGTCGATGATCAGATGCTCGTAGAGCAGATGCTTGACGAGGCGTGACACACGCCGCAACTGTGACGGTCTTCGACCGGGTTCGACTCCCGGTGCAGTTCTAAACGAAGTTTAATCTAAACCCTCACATCATATGTGTAATCAAATCCACTTCTTCAACCCGAAGGGTGAACTGATGTCCACTCAAGACTTTGCTTTCAGCAAAGATGCCACCAAGTTTGTGGCCCGCAAGCTAAGGCTTGGCAACCGCACCACTGAGTATGTCCGTGGCCGCTTGGCTGACATGAAGCTCGGTGATCACATCAATGTCGGTTTCACCGGACTGCAAGTCCACCGCACCGTCGAACTGTCCTACGGACAGCAAGTCTACCGAGTAGTCTTCGATGACTCTTGGAAGTAAACGAAGTTTAATTTAAATCCTTTCATAAATGAAACAGTTTCTTTTCGCCGCTTTAGCGGCAATGTTCCTCGCTTCTTGCTCTATGAGCAACCAAGCACAGCCAACCGTGTATCAAGTGAAGCACGGCAAGGTGACCAAGCTGTCCAAAGGACAAACCCCGGACTGCATCCGCAACTGGTAAACGAAGTTTAACATCTAAATCCTTTTCATAAATGAAAAATCTGTTTTCAATCCTCCTCGTAATGGCTATCGCCATCAGTTCACAAGCACAAACCTTCACCACTTCCTCCTCCGGAGGCTTCGACATCGAAAGCGGAGTGCATACGAACGAGTCGATTACAATCGACGATCAAGTCTTCGAAATCTTCAACACCAAAAGCGGTTCGCAGTACATCAAGTGCATCTCGCCACGTACCGGAAACGGCTATGCCGTTTGGATCGGTGAGGCTACTGAGCATCGCTTCGAAGGTCGGACTGTTTACCAGTCCAAGAAAGGTAGCTACTGTGTCTACAAGATCTCCGCTAAAAGCGGCAATCCATACCCTGTATGGTTGAAAGAGACCGAATAATTCGAAACTCCCCCTTCGGGGAGTCTGCACCCTTCAGCAAGGTGTACTGACGAGATAGCTGAATGTAATTCAAAACTCACATTATGTTCGACATGAACAAGTTCGATTGGGTTCACAACCAATTGCAAATGAACCACGGTTCATTCCATAACGCCATGCTCGAGGCATGGTTCAAGGCTTCGCCTGACAACAAAGCAAGACTCGAAGAGTCGTTCCCTGAATTCTTCACCTTCGGTATGAAGAACCGATGTCAGATGATCGAATGGCTTATCGAAGACATGAAGCTTCTTCATGTTCAACCCCACGAACACTTCGAAGGGTATGCTCTGAATTCCTCAGAAGGAATTTGGATGTCGGCTGAGTACGACGATGATCCATACTTTATGGATGGACTTCGAATCTTCGATTACTACCAGTACGGTGGTGGTGACTCGCCGTATGACGGTGGTGTGCTGATGAAGTTCAAAGAACTTCTGAGAAAGTATGGATGGTACTTGTCATGGAATGACCCCGGTACAATCGCACTATTCCCTCTCTACGAGAACACATTAGATCACAAACTTAGTCAATGTGACTACTAATCAAAACCCCCATTGAAAATGACTAAAGCAGAATTGATCCAAGCCTTAGAAGGCTTTAACGACAACGACCACGTTGTAGTAGAAGTACATGACACGGTGCTGAAGGAAGGTCTTTACGACCTCGACTTAGACTTCATAACCGTAAACTTCAAAGAAGATATCACTGAAATCCGAATCTGTCCAATCGAATACGGCAATGAGTAAAGTAAAAATGCAAACAAGGTTTGGGGTTGTCTACGTTGACGGCTCCTTCCGTTCTCGGAACGGTAAAGTCCACACCAAGACTGAGATGAAAACCTTCATCGGTCAATACAAAGGTGTGAACCGCATCCACAAACCCATGTCACTCCTGTTCTACACAGATGTGATGAACGGCAAGACTGCGTCTTGGAAGTACGCTGAATACGATAACCTCTTTTAAACCCCATTGAAAATGAACAAGTTAGAACAGTTTCAACAAATGCTCCAGCAACACGACTGGGCATACGTTATGTCAGATGATCACAGCCGCTTCATGGCAGGTGTTGCTTCAACTGAAAAGTTGAGAGCCTTTGCAATCGAAATCGACTGCGAAGCATCCCGCTCCATGTGGAGCGTCTATGCTTATGTACCTTCGTTCACGAAAGGTCGAGTCCCAAAAGCCTACCCCGAAGGGAAAAAATAAATTTGGAATTGTCGAATCAGTTCCCTTATCTTTGTAGTCCCCGATCGGCAATCTTGTCGGTCATTCATCAAAACTCACATCATGCAAGACCTCACATCAACTGCGTCACGTAAGCAGATTCGTCGCAACCTTCGAACTTGGTTCTCACGAGCCACCAAAACAGAACTCCTTCAGGGTGCCGTATGGTACACCGAGGCACAGACCTTCTCACGTCAGATGTCAGACACTTACGGTGTGTCACGAGAGGTTGCTGCCGGAGTCATCTCCGCTCTGTCCCCCAACAACAAGTGGGAGCGCAACAAGTATGACACGATCCAAGTGCTGAAAGCAGTAAGAGACGGCAAGTCACCCGATGATGTCAAGGTTTGCACCTATGGTGCTAACAAACGCAAAGCTTTTGCTATCGCCTTTGGCGATGCCAAGATCCTGAAGCAGTCCCCCAAGACCTACGCTTTCGCTCGAAATGTCGGTGAGTTGGACGGTAACTATGTTACCATCGACAAGTGGCACCTTCGTGCCTGTCAGACTTCGTCTCTCAAGTCCAAGCAGTGCCGTGAATCAGTCACCCCACATCAGTACAAAGTACTGTCTCAAGAAACCATCAAGGTAGCCGCCGAGTACGGTGTCCCTGCCTACGTATTTCAAGCAATCATTTGGGTTACTATTCGTAACCGTTGGAACTAAATATCACATCATGAGCGCAACTAATTTGCACCGAACCGTCATTGAATCTTGCCTTGCATACTTCAATCAATTTGAATCAGAAGGTATCTCCGCATACGAAGATAGTGGTGACATATATGTAACTATCCGAGGGTTCGATATTGTACAAATCAGCAAGGCTGAAGCAGTGTGCCGAGCAGATATGTTCTGGGAACAGGAAGCTGAGGCTCATGCGGCCAATGTATGGGGTCCCAACCCCTCTGTCTAATAATGAAAGATTTCAGTAACTAAACATCACATCATGAATCCAGACGAAGTAAAAATCACCAAAATCACCAAGAAAGCAACCCGTGAGATCACGCTTGGTGACTTGAGTACACTTACCATGCACTACGAAGTAAATTTCATCCCGAGCAAATCCTACGGATTCTTTGAGTACTACGACGAGGAGTCAGGCGGGGAGGAATGCTACGCAGAGGGCGGCCTATGGTTCGACACCGAGATCGACGTAGACGATGACGGTCAGTGGGTATGCAACATGAAGTGTGTAGACTACGATGGTGTATTTGAATTGTCTGATGTAATCATCGAGTTGTGCAAGGAGATGAACTTAGACATGAGCGAGATAGAATGATCACCACATACTCACTCACCGCAGACTTCCTCGCATCACTGCACTACCTCACGTCATACGACAGCCAAGAGTTTGTGCAGTATATGATAGACATCATAGACTGTGAAGACGCACCGTTCCAAGTACGGAACGAGTTCCTCAAACAAGAATTGGATCGAAGATCCGCTCATCTAAACTGATCATCATGTACAAAGTACGATTCCACCTTGCCAAAGGCAAGTTCTACAAGTGTTGGCAAGTAACCTCACCTAACGGTGACAAAGACTACTACGATCCCGAGACCCACAACCTGTTCATGTGGGGATGCAAGCTTCGCAATCAGCGGAAGACCGCTGAGAAAATCCACTCAGGAGAACACAAGACTGTGTGTGCTTGGGTGGAGTGCGAAACCTTCGGTGCTACAACCAAGTACCAAGGCAACGTGCCGGACGATGCAGTCAAGGTATCATACAACCCACGTAAGAAACCCTATTGGGTTGACAGTCAAGGAGTTGACGTGGATGACATGAAGTATAACTTCATCTACTCAGTAAACACAGATCTGTTTACAGATCACTAAACCACATAACATGGGACGCACTAAAGACCTGCGGGATAACATCCCCTTCAGCCCCGGATCATTCGGGTCAATGGAAGAGTTCGCAGCAGCTATTGGCTGGGACTTATCAACAAAACAGCCATCACGTTCAAGCATCAGTGCAGGATGCGTGATGCAAGAGCATGACTATCAAGCACTTGTAGCTAGTGTAGTGCAGGTAGCCATGCATTTCGAAGACGATCGGCAAGCTATTGAGACTCATGTAGATGAAGTCCTGAGTCGGTACATCCGAAAGGTTGGACCTTGACAAGTCAGGTGACGCTCATTTGCAGATGTCACATTCACCCACTACCTTTGCCAAGTATGCGGCGGTTGCCCACCAAGGCACACCAGAGCACCACTGTTCAAGCCGCTGCTTTGTTTAGTCCCTTCTGGGTAAAATAAATTTGGAAATACGGAAACAGTCTCTTATCTTTGCAGAGCCGATTCCGGTAAATCATAACTCACATATCCATTCAAAAACAATCACATGGAAACTACACCACAAAACACCCAGCCGCAAGGCATTGACCTGCAAAAAAACAACGAGCCGCAAGGCCAAGACAAACTGGTTCTCAAGTCTACCTTTGGCAACGAATCACAAGAGCCAAACCCAGTAGCACCACAGCTGAGCCTGCCCAGTGAGGGTGCAATCTCAGACCTGCTCTCACATCTCGGACAGGTATTCGGTAACACCGACCTGATCTCAGCGGCTAAGATTGAGCTGGCCTGTATTCAGGAGGAACTGCTTAAAAAGCCTCAAGAGGTAGAGTCTGAGGTGGACTACGATGGAGTCCTTGATGCCGCTAAAGAAGTGCTGGAATCTCTTGAATGGGAAGAGGATGTGACCATCAGCTACCCGACAAACATGGATGTAGATTGGGACGGCAATGACATCTCTGTCTCTTATGTAGAAGGCAGCGTCTCGCTCAGCATGAGTCGCAGTGATGCCGAAGAGGTTGCAAAGGACATTGTTCGACGACTCAAAGGAGAATACTAAGATGCTTAAGATTGCAGACCACTATTGCCCAGCATGCGGTGAGCGCAGGGAGGATCTCGTCAGAGATGATGAGATCATCCCCTGCCCATCCTGCGGCAAGCCAATGAAGCGAGGCTTAGCCTCACCAACTCTATCAGGTATGAACAAATACGGACAATCACGATGAACGAAGAAACAGAATACCTCTACTTCTACACAACACCTAGCGGTGACAACTGTGTAACCTCAAACGAAATGCTTGCTCATGCAAGGTCTACCGTAGGCAGTACGATCATTGTCAAGGAGATCCTGAATGACTAACGAAGAAGCATACAATATCATCGAGCAACTGCATGCTGACGCAGACAGCAAGTCTGCACAGCTTGCATACATCTTTGCGATGGAAGACCTCGTCCATCTTGACGTAGAGCAGTGGGTTGAACGCAAGCCTGTTGATCTCATGGAGGACTTTATGACCCATGCAAAGACAGTAATGACTGCCTTTATCGAAGACAAGTACGGCGACAACTCAGAAACCGTGGACGCATTGAATGACCTCAAGCGCAGAATGCTTGACACTACCAAGGCCATGATTCTGTACACAGAATACTGGTGGGCAGTGAAAGAGAAGGTCGGCAACGGCTGACCACTGAGGGGCGCATGGTGTGCAGGGAGATCCTGCAACGGGTTCTTCTCTTCGATGTGAGACCTTGAGAAACAAAGCCCTTCTTTATTATCTATAACCTCGAGGGAGGTAGCAATGTCGTTCCACCTCCCTCACTTGCTCCCGTAGCTCAGCTGGATAGAGCATCTGCCTTCTAAGCAGACGGCCACAGGTTCGAATCCTGTCGGGAGTAC